>Ga0187886_1001962_pt1 | contig 17326 bp, 17 predicted proteins | sample June2016WEW_20_1_FD_133001 | JGI IMG/M metagenome (GOLD analysis project Ga0187886, IMG submission 133001) | Peatland microbial communities from SPRUCE experiment site at the Marcell Experimental Forest, Minnesota, USA - June2016WEW_20_150 | ecosystem: Environmental > Terrestrial > Soil >... | reverse complement strand
TTTCTTCACAATACCCACCAACATGATGACCCCTACAAACGCATAAACGTTCAGATCGACACGAAAGATGAGCAACGTCAGCAAAGCACCAAACCCGGCAGAAGGAAGACCCGAAAGAATCGTTAAAGGATGGATGAAACTTTCATAGAGAATTCCCAACACAATATAGATGACCAAAATGGCCATTAACAACAGCAGTCCCAGACCTTGCATCGATGATTCGAAGGCTTGTGCAGCCCCCTGAAAACTGGTATTGATTGTGGGAGGAAGCATGGAGCTCGCTACTCTGCGCACCGCATCTACGGCATCGCCAAGGGCTACTCCTGGCTTAAGGTTAAAAGAAATGGTCACAGCCGGAACCTGGCCATAGTGGTTCACGGTGAGCGGTCCCACACTCGGTGTAATGTTTGCCACAGCATTGAGAGGAACAAGCCGGCCATTTGACGCCCGGATGTAGAGCATCGACAAGGCTGAGGGGTCCATCTGAAACTCAGGCTTAAGTTCCATGATGACCTGGTAGTTGTTGCTTGGAGCATATATGGTTGAGATCTGCCGGGATCCATAGGCAGTATAAAAAGCGTCTTCCACCTGTTTTGCGGTAACATAAAGGGCCGATGCCCTGTCTCTATTGATCTCAACATTCACCTGAGGATTCGTGATTTGCAGGTCGCTTGTCACATCCTGCAGCTCCGGCAATTCCCGTATCTTCACTTCGAGCAGTGCAGCATGCCGATAAAGTTGATTTGTATCCGGGCTCTGTAGTGTAAATTGATATTGGCTCTTTGTCATCATCCCTCCAATGGAAATCGGTGGAGGGATTTGTAAAAATACCCGGAGTCCCGGAATCTTGGCCAGTTTCGGCCGCAAGGTCTGAATAATTTGATGCACGCTCAAACGACGCTCAGAACGAGATTTTAAACGAATAGTGACCTGGCCCGTGTTACCCGCTACAATAGTGCCACTTGCCCCGGCGGTTGATATAAATCGGTCCACATTGGGATCCTGGCTAAGGAGTCCATTCAGCATTTGGTGATACCTCACCATCCCTTCAAAGGATATCCCCTGTTCTGCCTCAGTGAAGCCGAAGATCTGCCCTGTATCTTCGTCCGGAAGAAAACCTTTGGGAATGACAATGAGAAGATAGATCGTCACCACGAAAATGACACCGGAGATGATCATCGTGGCAAGACGGTGCCTTAAGACTTTTTTTTAGACTCCAGTCGTACGTACGAAGCATGCCTTGGAAAAATCGTTCCGAGAGGGTATAGATTCGACCGTGATGCACTGCCTTGGGCGGCCGAAGGAACCGGCTGCAAAGCATGGGAGTCAGACTTAATGAGACAAACCCGGAGACAAGGATGGCCACCCCGATGGTGACCGCAAACTCATGGAGTAACCTCCCTATGATACCTCCCATGAAAAGTACCGGGATGAAGACCGCAACAAGAGAAAGCGTCATGGATAAAATGGTGAAACCGATCTCTTTCGACCCGTTGAGCGCTGCCTCAAAAACCCCTTCACCCATCTCCATGTGGCGGACGATGTTCTCAAGCATCACGATGGCATCATCTACCACGAACCCGACAGAGAGCGTTAAGGCCATGAGGGAGAGGTTGTCAAGGCTGAAGTTCAATAAATACATGCAAGCAAAGGTTCCCACGATGGACATCGGAAGCGCAAGGCTTGGAATCAACGTAGCAGAAACATTTCGTAAAAAGAGAAAAATCACAAGAACGACTAAGCAGAGGGCCAAAAAAAGAGTGAACTTGACATCGTTGACCGAATCCCGGATCGATTCCGAGCGGTCATAAAGAATATTCAGATTGACCGAGGAAGGCATCTGTGCTTTGAACGTTGGGAGAAGCTTCCTGATCGAATCGACCACTTCAACGGTGTTGGTCCCCGGTTGGCGCTGGATTGCCAGGTTGATAGCACGGGCAGTATTAAACCAGCTAGCCACTTTATCATTCTCTACGCTGTGAATCGCCCTTCCGAGATCCTTAAGCCGCACTGGCGACCCGTTCCTGTAAGCCACAATAAGCGGCTCGTAGGCATCTGCCTCTGTCAACTGTCCGCTGATCTGTATGGTAACGGCCCGGTGACTTCCCGACAGGATGCCTGTGGGAAGGTTCACATTCCCTTGTTGGACCGCGTCTGAGATCTCATCGATCCCGATCTTCCGAGTGGCGAGGGCCTGCGGATCAAGCTGGACCCGCACGGCGTACTTCTGTGAACCATAGACCGAAACTTGGGCAACGCCTTTCACCATAGAAATACGCTGTGCGATCAACGTCTCGGCATATTCGTCCACTGTTGAAAGGGGGAGGGTAGGGGAACCGAGGGCAAGATAGAGAATAGGCATGTCAGCAGGATTGACTTTCCGATAGTAAGGAGGGGTCGGCATGTTTGGGGGAAGCTGCCTTGAGGCCTTCGTCATTGCAGCCTGGACGTCCTGTGCGGCCGCATCAATGTCGCGGCTTAGATCGAACTGAATTGTGATCAGGGTGTTTCCCAATCCGTTGGTTGATGTCATGGAATCGATGCCGGCAATCGTTGAGAACTGCTTTTCCAAGGGAGTGGCTATGGAGGAAGCCATCGTCTCGGGGCTGGCCCCCGGAAGTTGGGCAGATACCAGAATCGTTGGGAAATCGACATTGGGAAGATCGCTCACAGGAAGAAGCCGGTACCCTGTGAAACCAAAGAACAGAATTGCCAGCATGACAAGAGTTGTCATGACGGGACGCCTGATGAATAGCTCCGTGATGTTCATGAACTCTTTCCCGCAGTGCCGGGAGGATTCTTTATTTCCACTTTGGCCCCCGGAACGAGCCTAAGCTGACCCTCCGTTACCACTATTTCACCAGGCTGGAGCCCTTTCTCGATAACCGCCTCCCCACCGAGAGACCGGTTCACAGTGACAGAGCGAGATTCCACACTCAAGTCAGGTTTGACGACAAAAACATACTGGCCTCCTTGTCCGTTCTCGATTGCCTGGGAAGGCACGATAATCGCACCAGATTGGGTCGCGAGCGTCAGAACGACACGCACAAATTGGCCTGGCCATAATCGTTTCTCTCTGTCTTCAAAAGTTCCTTTGAGCTGGATGGTTCCTGTTGCGTTGTCTACTGCGTTATCTATGAAAGTCAGGATACCCTCCTCGGGTCTTTCATCATCCAGCGGGGTGGCCTCAACTTTGAGTTTTCCCGCGGTCATTAACTTTCTAATCTGTGATAAATTCTGTTCCGGGACAGAAAAGGTGACGTAAATGGGATTGATCTGGTTGATGGTCACCAAGTCAGGAGTGTTCGACTGACCCACTGCTGCGATGATGGCGCCCCTCTTGACCATGAGATTTCCCGTTCGGCCATCCATGGGGGAACGGATAAAGCAATAGCCAAGCTAAATCTTAGCGCTTTCCACTGCTGCCTGGTCTGCACGGACAACGGCCTTGGCATTCTCCAAAGCGGCTTTCGAAGAACGGACCGCTGCCTCTGCACTATTCTTGGCAGCTTTATCTGCACGGACGGTTGCTTCGAGGGCCTCTGCATTCGTCCGAAACTGATTGTATTGCTGCGTCGAAACAACCTGCTTCTCGATTAGGGATGCATAACGCTCAGCATCTGCCTTGGCATTTTGCGCCTGAGTCATATCCTTATCAATATTTGCCTCGGCCTGTTCCACCAGGGCCATATTCTTCGCCAGGTCGGCCTCGGCCTGGCCCACCTGGGCTATATCCCTTGCTAGATTGGCCTCGGCCTGTTTCAGTGCCGCCTCGAAGGGTCGGGGGTCGACCGTGAAGAGAAGATCTCCTTTCTTCACATCCTGTCCTTCGGTAAAATGGACCTGGGTTAATTCCCCCCCTACCAATGGCTTCACAGTGATCGTGGTATAGGCTTGGACGTTTCCAATGACGCGCAATTGTACCGGAATATCTTTTTGAATGATAGAAGCCACGGTGACCGGTGCTGCTGAGGAAGCCGCTTTGCCAGATATATCTTTTGAACAGCTGCATAGAATGGCGAAGATGATACACAACATCAAGATTTCCAAAGCAAATGACCAGTTTCTTTCCACCCATCCCTCCTTCACGCTAAACTTCTGCAAGTGGAATTTGATGTAAACAATGGAACTCTAAGATGAGTGCCAGGTTTATGTCCCCTTCTCCCAGGAGGTCATATAATGTTCCTGATCTTCGGTGAGCTGATCGATCTGGATCCCCATTGAAAGGAGCTTCATCCGGGCAATCTCCTGATCGATCTCCGGGGGAACTTGGTAGACCTTCTTTGTTAAGGTCTGATGTTCCCTAACCAAATACTCGGCGGCAAGTGCCTGATTGGCAAAACTCATATCCATGACACTGGAGGGATGCCCTTCGGCAGAGGCCAGGTTGATCAATCTTCCCTCTCCCAAGAGATAGATCCTTTGACCACTTCTCAGGTGATACTCTTCCACAAAGTCGCGGATTTTCCTTTGAGAGAGCGTGATCTCACGGAGCCCTCCCAAATCGAGTTCCACATTAAAGTGGCCCGAATTGGCAACAATGGCCCCACCCTTCATCTTTAAGAAATGCTCCTTCCGGATCACATTGACATTCCCTGAGACCGTGCAGAAAATATCTCCCACTTCGGCCGCCTGATCAATCGGCATCACTCGATATCCGTCCATTACAGCCTCCAGCGCCCTCAGGGGGCTAACCTCTGTGACGATCACATTGGCCCCCATTCCTTTGGCTCTCATGGAAAGACCCTTCCCACACCATCCATATCCTGAAACCACAAAAGTCGCGCCTGCGATCAAACGATTCGTAGCCCTGAGAATTCCATCCATCGTGGATTGGCCTGTTCCGTACCGGTTGTCGAAAAAGTGTTTGGTCTCGGCGTCATTGACGGCAATGATAGGAAATTTCAATACCCCTGTCCTCTCCATCGAACGGAGTCGGATCACACCGGTCGTCGTCTCCTCAGTCCCACCGATCACCCCCTGGATGATCTCCTTTTTCTGGCGAGGGGGAAGGCCTTTCGCCCAATTTCGGACGGAGGGAGAAAGCTCCTCCCACTTTTCTAAAGCGATAAAGTGGAGCGAGGAGACCAGATCTGCTCCATCATCCATGGTGAGATTTGGAAAGAAGGCCAATGCTTTCTGGATATGGGTATAATAGGTTTCACTATCCTCTCCTTTGATGGCGAAGACGGGGAGATTTAACTCTTTGACCAGATAGGCAGCCACATCATCCTGTGTGCTCAAAGGATTGGATGCACACAGGGTCAATTGGGCTCCTCCTGCCGAAAGGGTCCTCATCAAAACAGCGGTTTCCGTCGTTACGTGGAGGCAGGCTGACAGACGCATTCCTTTGAGAGGTTTCTCCTCTTCAAAACGGCTCCGGATCAACTTTGAAACAGGCATGGCCATCTCTGCCCACTCCATCCGAAGCTGCCCCTTCTCAGCCAATGAAATATCCTTAATGTCGTAGTCCATGTTCTTACTCCGAATTCGGAATGCAGATTTCGGATTGCGGAGTAAATTTTATTTCGACAAGATTCCGCATTCTGCATTCGCCATTCCGCAATATTATAGTCCTGCTGCCTTCCTAATTTCCTCTGCCCGGTGGGTACTCTCCCATGTAAACTCAGGTTCATTCCTACCAAAATGACCATAGCAGGCAGTTCTTTTGTAAATGGGCCTGAGAAGGTCAAGATAATGGATGATGGCCTTTGGCCTTAAATCAAAGTGTTCCCGAATGATCTTTGCAATCTTGTCAGGGGGAATCTTGGAAGTTCTTGAAGTATCGACCATCAATGAAACGGGTTGAGCAACTCCAATGGCATAGGCAATCTGAACCTCACATTTCTCTGCAAGCCCTGCAGCGACGATGTTCTTGGCAACATGTCTGGCCATATAAGAGGCGCTCCGGTCCATCTTGGATGGGTCTTTTCCAGAAAAGCCCCCTCCTCCATGGCTGCCAACACCTCCATAGGTATCGACGATGATCTTTCTTCCAGTCAAGCCGCAGTCCGCCTTTGGTCCTCCAACCACAAACCTCCCCGTCGTATTGACATAATACTTCGTGTTCTTATCCCGTAGTTCCGAAGGAATGACTTTAAAAATCACTTCTTCAATGATCCCCTCTCTTAACTTTTCATATTCGACATCTGGAGTATGTTGGGCGGCAATGACGACCGAATCCACGCGAACGGGTTTTCCTTTAATATATTGAATTGTCACCTGAGATTTTCCGTCAGGTCTTAAAAAGTCGAGGATCTTTTGCTTTCGAACTTCAGCCAACCGTCGAGTTAACCGATTGGCGAAGACAATAGGCATGGGCATCAACTCTTGTGTCTCGTTACAGGCATAGCCGAACATCAACCCCTGATCTCCTGCTCCCTGTTCATGTTCTTCCGTTTCGTCCACCCCTTGCTTGATATCAGAGGATTGCTCATCGATCGAAGTGATCACCGCACAGGTCTCCCAATCAAACCCCATGCCTGAGTTATTGTATCCGATCTCTTTAATGGTCTCCCGGACAACATTCGGTATGTGCACATAACAGGAAGTAGTGATCTCTCCTGCAACGATCGCCATCCCTGTTGTCACCATCGTCTCACAGGCAACTCTTGCTTTAGGGTCTTGGGCGATGATGCCATCCAAGATCGCATCTGAAATCTGATCCGCCACCTTATCGGGATGTCCCTCGGTGACCGATTCAGAGGTGAACAAAAAGTCTGTCATTGCCATGTAATCTTTCCTCCTTATCTCCCCTCACCCCATCCCTCTCCCCAGAGGGAGAGGGGGAGGGAGAGGGGTTTATGATTTCAAATCCTCTATGTCACTGGATAAAATCTTTGGGTAATCTTTCGGCCATCCAGTTTCGTACATGTCGTTCAATCTCCGAGGCCGTCGAAAATTGAAATAATTTTTCTACCAACGCCCTTGTCTCCTCAAACATTGACATTCGGAGCATCTTCTTCACCTTGGGAATGGAAACCGGGTTCATGCTAAATTCATCCAATCCCAGGCCCAACAGGATGATGGCATAAGCCGGCTCTGCCGCCATCTCTCCACAAATGGCCACCGGGATCCCGGCCTGATGGCCGGACTGAACTACCCATCGGATGATTCTCAGAACGGCCGGATGAAGGGGTTCGTATAGATAGGAGACATGCTCGTTGATCCGATCTACGGCCAGGGCATACTGGATCAGGTCGTTCGTACCGATGCTGAAGAAATCCACCTCTTTCGCTAAAATGTCAGCAATGTCCGAGGCAGAGGGGATCTCGATCATTGCTCCGGTTTTGATACCTCGATCAAAAGGGATCTTCGCTTTAACCAATCCTCTCTTCACCTCTTCCAAGATGGCCTTCGCCTGCCGAATCTCTTCAACCCCTGATATCATGGGAAAAAGGATCCTCAGTTTTCCATGGATACTGGCTCGCAAAATCCCCCTCAGTTGGGTTTTAAAGATTTCGGTCTCCTTGAGGCTGAAGCGAATAGCCCTCAGGCCCATGGCAGGATTCATCTCATTGCTCTTTGAATAATCGGGAAGAAACTTGTCGCCACCGATGTCTAACGTACGGATCGTTGCCGTCGCAGGGTAAACGCTCTCCACCAGCCGTCGATAGGTTTGATAATGCTCTTCTTCTGTGGGGAGATCCTTCCGATTAAGATAGAGGATCTCAGTGCGATAAAGCCCAATTCCTTCGGCTCCATGCATCTTTGCAGAGGGGACTTCCTCCACCATTTCAATATTGGCCTGGAGACGGACGCGAACCCCATCCCTTGTCTCTGCCGGCAGAGAGGCATATTTCAAAACCTCCCGCTCTAAGGATTTGGTCCGGCGTTTCCGCTCTACAAAAGCCTGTGAGACTTCCTCCGTGGCATTGATGACGATCTCCCCGGTCTCTCCATCGATGATCAGAAGGTCTCCCCCGTTGATGAGGGAAGTTGCCACCTCCAGTCCCACAACAGCCGGGATGCTTAAGGATCGAGCGAGGATGGCAGTATGAGAGACCTTTCCACCGATATCCGTGATGAAACCCGCTACATGCTTCAGGTTCATCTGCAGGGTATCGGCTGGAGAGAGGTCATGAGCCACTACAATCACTTTCCCCTTGATCTTGGTGATATCGTCATGCTTCTTTCCAAGAAGGTTACGGAAGATTCTTTCCGAAACATAGTGAAGATCACTTCGTCGTTCCCTCAAATATTCATCTTCAATGGCCTCGAAGGCTGTGTCCAACTTTTCCAAAGTGAGGTCCAGGGCCCATTCTGCATTCACCTTCTTCTTTCGGATCGTATCCACGGTATCCTGAATCAGCATCTGGTCATCCAAAATCATCAAGTGGACATCGAGAATAAAAGAATGCCGGCGTACCTCTAGATCCAAAATCTTCTCTTTAATCTCCATCAGTTGGTTTTGGGACTCCTGTATCGCCTTGAGGAATCGTTTTACCTCTTCCTCCACCTGATCCGGATGGATCCCTTTTTGTGGAAGGCGAACTTTAGACCGTTCAACTAAATAGGCTTTTCCGACGATGATCCCCGGAGAGGCCCCGATGCCTTGAATGAATTTATTGATCTGTTGCTGAATCGCCATTCTCACTCCTCACCAAATCTATCCTCAATCAATTTGCCCAAGACCAGAATCGCTTGGACTGAATCTTTCCCATTCACCTTCAGCGTGATCTTCGAGCCTTTGGAAGCGGCCAACATCAGGATACCCATGATGGACTTTCCATTAACCTCCAGGCCGTCCTTTTCGAGGGTCACCTCCGAAACAAAGCGATTCGCAGTCTTCACCAGGAGGGCGGCTGCTCGGGCGTGAATTCCCAACCGATTTCGAATGGTGAAGGTCTGAATTTCCATCCCAACTTTTATGAAAACTGCGCAAAGAACATAGCGCATAGGGCAAAGTGATTTTTACTCTTAACTCTTAACTCTAAACTCATCACTCTCAATTCCTAACTCTTCTTCTTGTCGATTCGTTTTTTGAGCACCTCACTCGCCAGGTTGATATTCCTCTGACCATAATCGGTAATGAAAACAGCCAATGCTTCGAGATCCATTTCGTTATGATAAGTCGCCAATTTCAGCAACATGGGAAGGTTGACCCCTGTAATGATTTCGATCTTTTTCTCCTCCAGGAAGGAGAGGCTGATATTGGAAGGGGTTCCCCCATACATATCTGTCAGAATGAGTACCCCCTGCCCTTCATCTACCTTTCGGATGGCTGCGATGATCTTTTCACGGATTTCCTCTGATCCTTCCTTTGGATCGATCGAAACGGACTGAAACTGTTTCAACTCTTCTCCCACCACCAATTCAGCAGCTGAGATCAGCTCCTTTCCCAAATGACAATGTGTCACGACGACAACCCCTACCATCTCTTCTTCACCCCTTCTCCGCATCGCGGTGTCGCACAGAGAGAAACAGCCCCCGCTTCATCACTTCGTCTCGGAGCATCTCTGCCAATCGATTGACGATCACGATGGATCGATGCCTTCCACCGGTACATCCCACGGCAATGGTCAAATGCGTTTTTCTCTCTCTGATATAGAGGGGGAGAAGAAATCGAATGAACTCCTGGACTCGCTGTAAAAATTCTCTCGTCTCCTCCCACTGGAGAATATATTCCGCCACTTTGGGATCCTCTCCCTTTAATCGTTTCAGCTCTTCAACGAAATAGGGATTTGGTAAAAACCGGACATCCAATAAGAGGTCGGCCTCGAAAGGAATCCCAAAACTATATCCGAAGGAGAGGAGGGTCACTGTCATCTGGCCTGAACTCGATTCTTCCTGGGCATACTTTTGGATCCTTTCTTTGAGTTGGTGGACATTAAAATGGGAGGTATCGATCACCTGATTCGCCATATCCCGTATCCCCTGAAGCCACTCCCTCTCCAGACGAATCCCTTCCCCTATGGACCCTCCAACCGCTAAGGGGTGCTGACGACGCGTTTCACTGAAACGCCTCATCAGAATGGGGTCGGAGGATTCCAAAAAGAGAATCTCAATCGAATAGCCCTCCTTCTGCAGATTTTGGATGACTCTTCTCGAATCCTCTAAAAAATCCTTCCCTCCTTGTGCAGCTCCTGTCTCCCCCCAAACAGGGTACGATGCAGTCCCCCGGATATCCTCCACTACGGCCACTTTGGAGATCTTTCCGCCTGACTGCTCACAGAGTTCTAAAAACTTGGGTAAAAGGAGGATAGGAAGGTTATCCACACAGTAGAAACCGATATCCTCTAAGGCCTTGATCGCCGTTGTTTTCCCGGACCCGGAAAGACCGCTGATAAGAATCACCCGGATGTTCTTCACTCCACCTCGCCCTCGACTTCAAGTTTGCCTCCCCCTCCCTCTTCCATCTTTTGAAGGAGTTTTTTCTCAAACTCCAGCGCCGAATCGTATCCCATCACTTTCAGGAGGTGATTCCGGGCGGCCACTTCGATGATCGTCGTCAAATTCCGAGCGGGTGTCACAGGAATTCTCAACATCGGAAGTTCGACACCCAGGATAGGGTACTTCTCCTCCTCAAATCCCAAGCGGTCGTACTCCCGGTTCGTATCCCATTCCATCAATTCCAGGACCAATTCGATCTTTTTTTGCTCGCGAATGGCCTCTACACCAAAAAGGCTGCGAATATTGATGATCCCCAAACCACGAATCTCCATATGGTGTTTAATGACGTCAAACCCACTGCCAATCAGAGAAGAGGCGGACCGTTTTTGAATAGAGACCATATCGTCCGCCACCAATCGGTGTCCCCGAAGAATCAGATCCAATGCGCACTCACTCTTCCCGATTCCGCTTTTACCAAGGATGAGGACCCCGACACCAAAGACATCCATGAGCACTCCATGGATGCTCGTAGTGGAGGCCAGCTTCTCTTCTAAGTATTGGGTCACCTGCTCAATAAAATCGAAAGATCGGAGAGCGGTGCGGAACAAAGGGATTCCTCTTTTATCTGCTTCTTGGAGGAGAAGCTCGGGGACCTCCAGGTTACGAGTGATGACCAAGCAGGAAAGATCGAGGTTACAAATCTGGTGGATCACCTTTTCCTGTTGCTCAGCGGAAAGGGTCCTGAGATAATCCATTTCAGTATTGCCGATAATTTGAAGGCGATCCGGGTTAATAAATTTGATAAAACCGGTCATGGCTAATCCCATTTTTTGCACCTGTGAGTGGGTGATCCCCTTTTTCAAGCCTTTCCTTCCAGCCATCAAGGTCAGGCCCAAATCGTGCTCTCTATCCTGATCCAATTCTTGAACTAAAAGGCCACTCATGAATCAGTCCCACCCCCCACCCCTCCCTCCCCCACAAGGGGAGAGGGTCAGGGTGGGGGTATAGCGCTAATATTTCTCGTCCTCTTCGGAGATGATCTGAAAAAGTTCCTTCTGGGATGAAACTTCCATCAATCGTTTTTTAAAAGAGGCGTCCTTCAACAAAGTGACAATGCGGCTCAGAAGTTTTAAGTTATCCACCGCCGAATTTTCCGGAGCCATGACTAAAAAAAAGAGCCGGCTGGGATTGCGGTCAATCGAATCAAAATCTACGCCCTTGATGGAACGACCGAAGGAAATGAAGAATTTCTTCAACTTTTTTAGCCGGCCATGGGGAATAGCTATCCCCTCTCCAATGCCCGTCGATCCCAGTTTTTCCCTGTCAAGGAGCACCTGGAGTAACTCTTCCACAGAAGCTACCTGGCATGGCTTTACCAAGACACTCGACAACTCTTTCAAGATAGATCGCTTATCCGTTTCCTGCAGGTCTGGGATCACCCATTCCTCTTTTAAATAATCCATGATCTTCATCATTCCCTCTTTTGCCCTTCTTTCATTCAGAGTAGGGCTCCACCCATTCATAACCACCATCTTTAGCGCGATGGAGGACGTTCATCTGCCCAGAATCCGAATTGATAAAAATTAAAAATTTCTCTTCCGAAAGATCCATTTGGGCCACCGCTTCCTCGAGAGACATCGGTTTGACAAGGGTGTGTTTTCTTTGGGTGATGGAAGGAATCTCCGTTTCCTCTCTCATTTCAGAGGCTCTTCTACCCCTTCGGATGGGGGCCTTTGAAGGAGAGAGGTTAGATCTTTTCCGTCTTGCCTTCCCCCGTCGTTCACGGATTTGGCGCTCAGCCTTTTCCACCATCTGATCGACGGCTGCATAAAGATCACTGTTCCTCCCCTGGCTATTAAGAGTGACCCCATTTCCGATGATGGTGATTTCTGCAATATGCCGAAATTTCTCTACGGAAAGGACCACATGGATCTCCCTTGGATTCGCAATATATTTTTGTAACCTTTGCAACTTCTCCTTCACATAATCTTTGACCCCTTTATCAGTTTCCATATGTCGGAACGTCACCGCAATCTGCATCGATCCACCCCTTATCAAATAGGAAAATAAAATTCTAAATGTCAAAATCCAAATTTGGTCATTAAGTTATTCAGTCATTGAGTCATTCAATGACTTAATGACTTTATTTCTATAGACAAAACAATTTGAACTTTGGCATTTGACATTTAAATATTTTTTAAGTGACCCTCCTCCGGTCATTGGAGGAAAAGATCCTCATCAATTCCCGATATTTCGAAATCGTCCTCCGTGCGATATGGATGTCCATTCCCTTCAGAATCTGAACAAGCTTCTCGTCACTGTAAGGTTTCCTCGGGTCCTCCTTGGCGATAATCTCGCGGATGAGATTCTTCACGCTTTCCGAAGCCAAGGTTTCCCCATGCCCAGAGGTGATCCCTGCGTTAAAGAAATATTTTAACTCATAAATTCCCTGGGGGGTATGGACATATTTGTTGTGAGTGACTCGGCTGATGGTGGACTCATGCATCTGGATATCTTCAGCCACATCGCGAAGGACGAGAGGTTTGAGAAACTGAATCCCTTTGTCTAAAAATTCCCTTTGAAATTTGACGATGCTCGTTGTCACCTTATAAATCGTTCGTTGACGTTGATGGATGCTTCGGATCAACCAAAGCGCTGACCGGAGCTTATCTTGAATATATTTCCGATCCCCTTCAAGAGGAATGTGGCTTTTGCTGAGGGTATCTCGATAAATGGGATTGACCATTAACCTTGGAATGTCTTCGTCATTCAGATAGATCACATACTCCCCTTCCACCTTATAGACATAGACATCAGGGATGATTTCACGGACGACCTCTCCTCCAAAGGCCTTTCCCGGCTTGGGTTCCAATTTGGAGATCAAGGAGACAGCACGATTCAACCGGTCCAGAGAAACTCCCAACCGTTTGGCGATCGCTGGATAATTACGATTCTTCAGTAGAGGAAGATATTCAGAAACAATCTTTTCTGCGAGGGAATCTCGAACCGACATCTGTTCCATTTGGATGAGAAGACACTCTTTCAAATCTCTTGCGGCCACCCCAACGGGATCGAACTGTTGGACCTTTCGCAGGGCCCTCTCCACCACCTCCAAAGGAAGATTCGCTTCTGAACTGATATCTTCCACGGGCATCTGTAGATATCCATCCTCATCCAAATTTCCGATGATCCATACCCCTGCCTTTTGTTCCTCATCTGTGAAACGGGAGAGTTGGAGTTGCCAGTAGAGGTGGTCGCAAAGGGTGGTCTGCTTGGTAAGAAAATTTTCAAAGGAGGGTCTTTCCTCCCCATCCGAAGAGCTCTGTCTTTGAAAGGAGGTGAGGTTATAATTTTCTAAATAGCTCTCCCAATCAAACTCATCTTTACCCTCTCCCTCTCCTTTCACTTCGAGGGTGTGCTCCGTATTCAGGGGAGGTTCTTCTTTGGCCTTTTCGGTCACGGGCTCCTCGACCTCGGCTTCCTCCTTTCCCTCCTCATCCTCTTCGAGAAGAGGGTTCTCTTTCATCTCCTGATTGATCAGGTCTACCAGTTCCAGTCGTGTTAATTGGAGAAGCCGGATCGCCTGTTGGAGCTGAGGGGTGATCACCAACTGTTGAACAAGTTTGGGTGTTTGTTTGAGCTCTAACGCCATTTCGTTCCTATCATCTCCCTTATGCGGGAGAGCTCACTTCCTTTTTCTCATCCTCTTTATTCCGGCCCCTTCCAACTAACTCAAACCCATCCCCCAAATAGATTTTTCTCGCCTTTTGGCTACGAGCGATACTCTCGGGATCCCCCTCCTCCAAGATGCGCCCTTCATTGAGGATATAGGCCCGGTCACAAACTCCTAATGTTTCTCGTACATTATGATCTGTTATTATAATGCCAATCCCCTTCGATTTCAATTGACGAACAATAGACTGAATATCCAATACCGCAATGGGGTCAATCCCTGCAAAGGGTTCATCCAAAAGGATAAAGGAAGGTGAGAGCACTAAGGCCCGGGTAATCTCTACCCGTCTGCGCTCTCCTCCAGAAAGGCTATAAGCCTTCTGCTTTCGAAGGGAGGAGAGTCCTAATTCGTCCAAAAGTTCTTCCAACTGGTTCCTCCTCTCCTCTTTGGAGAGAGGAAGGGTTTCTAAAATCGCAATCAAATTCTCTTCTACGGTCAGTTTTCTAAAGACCGATGGTTCCTGTGGTAGGTACCCGATTCCTTTTCTCGCTCGCCCATACATGGGAAGGGATGTAATCTCCTCACCATTCAGGTAAACCTTTCCGCTATTGGGATGAAGCAGTCCAACAATCATATAGAAAATGGTGGTCTTGCCTGCACCGTTGGGTCCTAACAATCCCACTACTTCCCCCCCTCGGATCTCAATATTGACAGTATCCACCACCTTCTTATGACGAAATGATTTCGCCAAACTTTCACATAAAAGATCCGACATCGGACTCCTTTGGCTGATGGCTCATGGCTAATAGCTAATGGCTTATGGCAGATAGCAAATAGTGAATAAATTGGTCATAAACCATCCGCTATTAGCTATCTGCTATTAGCTATTTTTTTTTGCTCTCGCTCTCCTCTTTTGGAGTGGGGGTGATGTGAGTACTGACTCGCCCCCCCTTTCCTCCCTCCACAACGCTTCGTTCTTCATCGACGTAGAATATCACCCGTTCTCCCCTGATGACATTCTCTCCCTCACGAACTACTGCCTCTCCATCTAAAACCATTTTATTCTCATCCTGTTGAAAGGTGGCCTTTTGACCCGTTGCCCTGCGTTCCAATTGAACGACCTTCACATTGCCGGTCGCTATAATCTCTTTTAGTTTTTTCGTATTCGGGTCGTAAATAATAAGGAGGGTGTTGGAATAAAGGGTCGTGTCACCCTGTTTGGCGACCACATTACCCTTAAAAGTGACCGTGTTCTGTTTTTGATTCGCCTCGACGCTGTCGGAGTTGATATCGATGGGATCACGGCTTGAGGTAAATCCGAATCCTACTTCAGCCCTCGGCTTTTTCTCATCACTTTTTACAGTTCCTCTCTTCTCCTGGGCCTCCCCGGATATAAAAAAGAGACAAAGGGAAGATATGAGAACAAGAATCCCAATCCCCTTGCCCAGATTCATCCCTTCTTTCCTCCTCTCCATTGAGTCTTGACTTGGTTGAGGACTTTAAAAATTTTCGCCTCCATATCCACCATCATCCCTTTGCCTACCAGTCGGATCTGTTCCCCTTCGATTTCAACAGAATCTTGGGTGGTGACTTTCTTTTCTAAATGATGATAGGAGATGGAACGGGTTTTCAGCTGATATCCATCGCTCGAAGTAAGTACCACATCTCCCACTAACTCCATATTTTTCGAATCCTGATAGACCTTCCCCTGATTTCCTGAAATGACGAAGGACCGGCCTTCTTTCGTAAAGACAGTCATCTTCACTTCCTCTAACAGGAGGATGTTCTGACCTTGGTACTGTTGGATCGATTTCGCCTCCAATTCCCAAGTTTTTCGACCGTGTTTATCCTCCACAAATTGAATCTTCTCCAAGCGCGCATCAGCCCCATCGGTCGAAATCTTAGGAGGCACCTCTCCTTTCTCCGAAGCCTTTTTTTCCTTTAGGTTTACCCAAAGGCTGACAAGGACGAGTAAACCAATCGATACGATAGAAATTAAAATAGCAACCTTAGCTTTCTTCATAATTATATCCAAATTCACATAGCTCAAAGATGAAGGCTCAAAGCTGAAAGCTAATTCCTTTGAGCTTTGAACTTTGAGCTTTATACGCTATGCTCTATGCCCAATGCCCTATGCCTGTCTTAGACCACTCCAACCTTCAAGAGATCATGAAGATGGATGATTCCCACAGGTACTTTATCTCCAGAATTGTTGAATACGAAAAGAGAGGTGATGGAATACTCCTCCATCCTCTGGACCGCCTTAGCAGCCAGAGCATCCTTTTCGATCCACTTTGGGTTCTTAGTCATCACTTCAGAGGCTTCCTGATTGAGAAGGTCATTGAATTTTTCCAAGGCGCGTCTCAGGTCTCCATCTGTGATCACACCGACCAGATGCCCTTCTCCATTACAGACCCCAGTCACACCCAACCGTTTCGAGGTGATTTCAAAAATCACATTCTTCATCAATGTCTTCTCCGAAACCATAGGGAAGGCCTCCCCGACATGCATCAGATCCTCCACCTTGAGAAGAAGTCTTTTCCCCAATGTACCCCCAGGGTGGAGAAGGGCAAAATCCTTTTCTTGAAACCCTTTCTTTTCCATCAAGGTAACCGCTAAAGCATCCCCTAATGCAAGGGTCGCTGTGGTGCTTGCCGTTGGGGCCAAACCCAAGGGGCATGCCTCCTCCTTCACGTGGATGTTGAGACATACATCTCCTGCTTTTGCCAGAGGGGACTTTAGATTCCCAGTAAGGGTGATCAACCGATTGCCATATCGTTTGATAAAAGGAAGAACCTCTAAAAGCTCGCGAGTCTCCCCGCTATTGGAGATGGCGATGACCACATCCTCTCTTGCTAGCATCCCAAAATCTCCATTCAGACCCTCCGCAGGGTGAATAAAAAAGGCCGGAGTCCCTGTGCTGGCGAATGTGGAGGCGATCTTTCGGCCCACCAGCCCAGATTTCCCCATCCCCATGAGGACAACTCTCCCTTTGCAGTGATAGAGGATATCCACTGCCCGTGAGAAATTCTCATCGATCCGTTCTGCAAGGTCGAGGATCGAATGAGCCTCTACTCTCAATACCCTTTTTGCCTCCTCAATGACATCCACCTGGTCTATCTCCTCCAATCTTCTTAAACTCGCAGAGCGCATAGGGCATAGAGCATAGCGTAATAATCAAAGGAAATAGATTCTGTTTTATACACAGCGACATAAATCGCAGCAAAGGGCGTCATTCCCGCGAAAGCGGGAATCCAGGAAAACACTGGATTCCGGGTCAAGCCCGGAATGACAAACTCGACAAGACTTTTGTCGTCATGT
>Ga0187886_1001961_pt1 | contig 17351 bp, 14 predicted proteins | sample June2016WEW_20_1_FD_133001 | JGI IMG/M metagenome (GOLD analysis project Ga0187886, IMG submission 133001) | Peatland microbial communities from SPRUCE experiment site at the Marcell Experimental Forest, Minnesota, USA - June2016WEW_20_150 | ecosystem: Environmental > Terrestrial > Soil >... | reverse complement strand
GAACGATAAGACCCAGCCAGCCATCCGCTATTATACCTTGCGTGATATCCTCGGCCGGGACGAGAACAATAAAGAAGTCAAAGCTGCTAAAGCGTCCATCATGGCAAGCGGTCCGGTGCCGGTGATTCTAGCAGCCCAGCAGCCGGAGGGATATTGGGACAAGGCTGGATCGAGCTACGGTCCTAAATACCGAGGGACGCAATGGGCGCTCGTCTTCATAGCGCAACTCGGCGCGGACGGTGCTGACCCGCGCATCCGTGCCGGCTGCGAATATCTGCTTTCCCATTGCTTAGCCAGCAATAGCGCTCTGTCCTGGAACGGCACACCTTCTGGTTTTGAACAGTGCATGGCGGGTAATATGGGGGCGGCTTTGATTGACTTCGGTTGGCTTGTAGACCAACGCTTGCAAACAGCTATGGAATGGCTGGCGCAGACCATTACCGGAGAAGGGGTAGCCGACGCTTCGAACCGGGACACAAACAAACGTTACTATAAGTCCGGAAATTCAGCTCCTTTATTCGTCTGTTCAATGAATGTTAATTTGCCCTGCGCCTGGGGAGCAATCAAGGCGATGGTTGCCCTGAGCAAAGTACCACCGGCGCACCGGACCAGAAATATGCAGGCGGCTATTAAACAAGGCGTGGACTTTCTGCTGAGCCACGACCCGGCGGTTGCCGATTATCCCTTCGGCATGGGGAACAGGCCCAGCTCAAGCTGGTTCAAGTTCGGCTATCCCGTTGGTTATATCACCGATGTGCTTCAAAACCTGGAGGTACTGGCAGCATTAGGGCAAGCCCAAAATCCCGGGTTAGCTAATGCACTAAAGCTGGTACTCAGCAAACAGGATGAGCAAGGTCGATGGAAGCTGGAACATACATATAACGGCAAGAGCTGGGTGGACATAGAAAAGAAAGGGCAACCCAGCAAGTGGGTCACCCTGAGAGCTTTGCGGGTATTGAAAGCGGCTTATCCTGAGACAGGGTGATTCTCCTCATGCGGATACGGGAGGACAGATATGGAATTGGTAAAACCATTTGCCCTGCAAACCGGTGACAAGATTGGGATAGTTGCCCCGTCGATGCACATCATCAATGAGGAAGCTGTCGCAAATGGCATCGCCACACTGCAGGAACTCGGGTTCCGCGTGGAGTTGGGGCCAACCGTCCGTTCGAGATATCGGAATAGTTCCGCCTTGCCTGAAGACCGGGCCAAGGAGCTAATGGAATTTTTCACTGACCCTGACACGAAGGCGATCATCTGCCTGATCGGCGGCGACACTGCGGCACAGCTGTTGAAGCTGCTTGATTACGAAACGATAAAGTCCAATCCGAAACTGTTCAGCGGGATGAGCGATATCGGCCACCTGAACTTGGCTTTTCTCTCGAAAGCCCAGATGGTGTCTATCTACGGGTTGGACCTGACCTTCGGCTTCGGCGCTGGGAGCAACAACCCAGCAGCCAAGTACAATACAGATCTGTTTCTCAAATGCTGTATGGGGCAGGAACCTCCGGGAAGGATCCCGGCTTTCACGCAATGGGAATGCTGGCGGTCAGGCAAGGCAAAGGGTCGACTAGTAGGGGGCTATCTTGGAGCGATCACAAGCCTGTACCGCACCAGTTACTGGCCTTCATTGGAGAACAGCATCCTGTTCTGGGAGGGACTCCAGACGCAGCCGCATGAAATCGAGAGACAGTTCACTATCGCTGAGGCCGAAGGGATGTTCGATACGGTAGCCGGGATGGTAGTGGGGAAACTAGTTGATTGCGAAGAGAAAGATTATGAAGGATTGCTACCCGATGTAAGAGCACTAATCCTCGAAATCACCAAGAACTACGGTTTCCCGATTATCGGTAATGCTGATTTCGGCCACAGTGGTATGTTCATGCCGATGCCAGAAGGTCTTCTAGCTGAAATAGACGCAGGACAGCTTTCGATTGAACTGGTTGAGCCTGTAGTCCGGTAGCTCAATTAAATAATAGAAGAAAATACATTCATATTTTCTTCAGCTTAACATTCGTCCAGATCGTTAGCTGAGGTAAATTTCAAGTAAAAAGTTACCCAACAAAATAGCGAAATGTGTGATACGGGAGATTGAACAAAACCGAGTTTTGTGCAGTCAATTCAGACCACTCGGATAGATATTGCGCATCGAGACAGCCAATCCAAAAGAGAGCACTCCTTACATTATATTAATAGAAGGTATAAAATATTCCTACTCAAAAGGGTTTTTTTACGCGCAATTATTCATCCCAATTTTTGTTTTACAGTAGTAAAATATTTGAATTCAGGTATGATTCAGTAAGCGGGGGTATTCAGTTTTCCTTTCTTTATTTGATATCGTACGTACCTTAGAATAAAATGCTTTAATGAACACTAAAAACGGTGTCATGTTGATTACCTATGCGAATAGCATGGGCAAGAATATTTCCGAACTTCATAACATTTTGGACCGCTATTTTAGCGGTGCCATTGCCGGCGCTCATATTTTACCTTTCTATCCATCCTCTTCAGACCGCGGATTTTCACCGTTGCGATATGATATCGTAGACCCTGAATTCGGAGACTGGAGCGACCTGGCCAACCTTTCAAAAAAGTACTTCTTAATGTATGATTTTATGATTAATCATCTATCCAGCCAATCGTTTCAATTCCAGGATTTCATCGGCAGAAAAGATAAATCTCCTTATGCGGGGATGTTTATCCGGTACAAAGACTTCTGGCCAGGCGGCGAGCCAACTAAAGAGGAGAACGATAAAATTTACAAAAGAAAACCGCGGGGGCCTTACGTTACCGTCACGTTTAAAGATGGCACTACGGAGAAGGTCTGGTGTACTTTTGGCGAAGACCAGATCGATTTAAATATTCAAAACGATGTTACATGGCGGTTTATTAAAGAAAATTTGCAGATTTTAGCCGGACACTGTGCGGCCTTCGTCAGGCTGGATGCATTCGCTTATACGGTTAAAAAAGCCAGCGGCACCTGTTTCTTTGAAGAACCGGGTGTTTGGGAAGTACTGGAGCATGTTCAAAAAATCCTTGCGCCATCTAAAGTTGAAATCCTCCCTGAAATACATGAACACTATAAGATACAAATGAAATTAGCGGAAAAAGGTTACCGGGTCTACGATTTTGCCTTACCCATGCTCCTGTTACACGCTCTCCATACCGGTGAAACCTCCAGTCTGACCCATTGGCTCCGGATCTGTCCCAGGAAGCAATTAACTACCTTGGACACGCATGATGGAATCGGCGTTGTGGATGTGCGCGGGTTGCTGACCGACGAACAAATCGAGAAGACTAAAGACATCATTTTTACCAAGGGCGCCAATGCAAAAAGAATCTATAGTACAGAGACTTATAAAAATCTGGATATCTATCAAATCAACTGCACCTACTATTCAGCGCTAGGCAATAATGATGATGCCTATCTAATAGCGCGCGCCGTCCAGCTTTTTGCTCCCGGCATTCCACAGGTATATTATGTCGGTATGCTAGCCGGGGAAAACGATATAAAACTGATAGAGGCGACCAAAAACGGCCGCGATATTAACCGGCACTCTTATTCGATTGAGGAGATTGCCCGGGAAGTCGAGCGTCCGGTCGTTCAAAAAATCCTTAAACTAATGCGTTTCCGTAACGAATTCCCCGCTTTCGAGGGGGATTGTGAGGCAAATTCTAATGGTTCCGTTTTGACCATCAAATGCGTCAACGGAGTTTATATAGCTGAACTGACTGCCGATATGAAATCATATACATGTACAATTATATATGCCGGTCCGGATGGCAAAAAGCATAAATTAGACTTGTAAAATCCAGATACCTGGAGGCAAGCGTATGAATGTAAGAGAAGTTGTAGAGGTCGTCCTAAATCTAAATGGCGGCAGGAAATTCGAGAAGACCTGCGACCAGCTAGTCGAAGGCAATTGGGAACATCAAGTCACCGGCATAGCGACAACATTTATGGCCACCGTCGACGTAATTCGGTGGGCAATCGCAATAAATTGTAACCTGATCATCACCCATGAACCAACCTATTTTTCCGGTTTAGAGCGCATAGATTGGGTGAAAGCCGATCCGGTTTACCAACGGAAAAAAGCTTTGATTGACGATAACCGGATGTCGATCTGGCGGTACCATGACCATATGCATTCCGGTAATACCGACCTGATCTACGCCGGATTATTAAAAGACCTGGGATGGGAAAATTATCTAAACAAAAATTTTCCTAAACCCCATTGCTACTCGATTCCTTCTACAACAGTAGCTGCTCTGGTTGGCTTTTTAAAGAAGAAACTCGGCATGAAGGTTATTCAGGTTGTCGGGAGCCCGGCAACTAAATGCAGCCGGGTCGGCATACTAGTTGGCGGCGGTAGCCTTGGTCTCGGCCAAGAAGAAATGCCCGCCGAGTTGATGAATGATCAGCAACTGGATGTAATGATCTGCGGCGAAATCACCGAATGGACACTAAGCGCTTATGTGCGAGATGCAGCAGCTCTGGGCTTAAATAAAGCCATGATTGTTGTCGGCCATGAACGAAGCGAGGAACCCGGTATGAAAGAGCTGGCCAACCGCTTACAGCCGCTGCTTGACGGAATTCCGGTCCACTTTTTAGACGCCGGAGAGCCCTTCGTTTATTTTTAGTAACCAAAAAAAGTGCAAGTCTTGGATTAGTTCAATCCGGTACGAACAGAATATACGGATGGAATGGTAGACATCCTGATATTTATTCAGTAGTAGAATAAACTTAAGCGGCTTTTCCGAGTAGGAGCAGAAATGCTCCACTTTATTGTTTTCATAAAATTAACACTATTTCAAAAAACAAGTCTTAAACTTCATATTGCATATGCTACTTGATTTCTTATTAAATATTGATTATGATTAATGGCAATGATATTATATCTTTTGGCTTTTATCAAGAGAGATATTTGGATGTTAATGTGTCAGCCTTTCAACTGTTAAGTAAAATACATGCAAAAAGGAGGGAAATATAAAAATGCCAGAAGTAAAATTCCCTGAAGGATGGATAGTTGTCGACCATATAATTCCAGGTGTTACCGCGGAAATGCTCGATTGGTGGTGGGTCAACATGGAAAAAGGCTACGAATTATGGTGCCCCGATGAGCATAAGGGTTTCAAATGGGAAGTCAAGCCGCCGATGGGCGGACACGTTGGGGCTGTCCAGATTGCCACGGAGAGTATAGATTACAGTCCGGTGATGGACATTCGCATAGAATGGGTCGACCCAAATCTGGGAACCAAGGACCAAAAGGATTTTTGGACTTATGAACACCTTCTCACAGCGGCGGGACCAACAGGCAATCAACCGGGTAACAAGCCCGGGGTAGTTCTTTCTCATCAATGGGAAGCGATTCCGGGCGGATGTAAGATGCGTTCATGTATGCACGGGTTCCCGGGAGCACCCGCCGGCGGTCCTCCGCCAAGCCCCATGCCGCCACATCCCAGCGGAAAGAAACCGACCGGAGGCGGTTGGCGTGTACATAATATAGCTGAGGTCAGCACATTTAAAGCTTTCCTGCCGGCGCTGTGGGGAATCTGGCAGGCTGTTCCGGACCCGGCCATTAATCGCCAATGCTCTTTAAAAATAAAGAAGCAAGGTTCCAAAATCATTTACGTTAAATGAGAGGGGAATTATGACCGTACCTAAGAATTGGGTAAAAAAGATACAGATTAATCTGGATGCCTGCAAAGGCTGCAAAATGTGTATGAATGCTTGTTTTGCTGATGTGATCCGCTGGAATGAAACCGATGAGAAACCGATTGCCGCATATCCGGAGGATTGTGTCTGGTGCCTGGCTTGCGAAGCTGCATGTCCGGTTCAATGTATAGAAGTGATTCCCAACATACCCGCACCTTTAATGTCATCATATTGATTACCTTGGCTGCATGATTCCAAGCTATTCATAATTAAGGAGGTTTACTTTGGCTACAATAGAAGAATTGGGTGAAGTTATTTCTATTGACATACTAATTATCGGCGGCGGAATCGGCGGCCTGGCAGCAGCCGTCAAAGCAAAAGAGGAGAATCCGAACGTCGATATTCTAATAGTTGAGAAACAGACCGCAGGCTGGGCGGGGAAAGCTACGAAAATCGGCGGTATTCTGGCATTCCTCGGACCGAATAATAATGAGGATAAATTCCTTGATTTCCAGGTCCGTACCTCAGGGCTCTACTTGAATGACCAGGACTTATTATCCAAGTATATACAGAGTTCTTACAAGGCAATTGAGGATTTTAATGAGTGGGGCGCAAAACTCGCGCGAACTCCGGACGGCAAACTCGTTACCATCCCTACATTCTGGGCTCCTGAATGGTCTATGACTTTTATCGATATAGACATGATGCTGCCTATCCGAGCTAAAGCCCGTAAAATGGGAACCAAATTTATAAATAAAATCCATGTAGTAGATTTGCTGAAACGGGCTAACAGGGTTATTGGAGCAGTAGGTTTTGACATTATCACCGGTAAATTCTATATATTCAAGTCTAAAGCAACCATTCTAGCTAATGGCAGCTGTGGCTACAAAGTGAGGAGGTTTTGGGTAGCGGGTACCGGCGATGGCATTGCAGCGGCTTGCCGGGCCGGGGCAGAGATGCGCAATGCCGAATACGGCAATCTCTACGGTCATACCGTATGGCAGGACACCGATAGCGGTATGGTAGGCTACCAATTCCTGGTTAATTCATTGGGTGAGAACTTAGCCAAAAAATATTTATCCGATGCGGGTCCCACAGGCGTTTTCTTGCCCGTGCAGCTGGCTGTAGGTTTGGAAAAAGAAGTAGCCGAAGGAAGAGGGCCTATTTATTTCGCGCCGCCGTCAGGAAGTCTCGATCATGGAATGGAGATAGGTTTACCCAAGTTAACTGAATGGACGCAGCGAATGGCGGCTAAAGAAAAAAAATATGGGTTACCTCCGGATGTTAAACGAGAGATAGGAGTGCCGTTGCACGGTGAAACCTCCTGTATAAAAGTAGACCATGAAATGAAAACAAGCCTAGAAGGGCTATGGGCCATCGGTGATACCAGTTATGCCGGCTCAGCAGTAGCGGGAGCGGTCGCTTCTCCCCCAGGTGTAACACCCGGTTCAGGTATTATGTATGCTGTTATTAGCGCTGGATGGGCCGGGCCTTCGGCTGCCCGTTATGCGAAAGAAGCTTCTATAAACGGTATAAACTATACTGAAATCAAGAATCTTAAAGAAGAAATATTTGCCTCGATACAGAGGGGCAAAGGCTTTTTACCAAGTAATGCCATTAATACTATGCAGGAAGTAACTGCACCGATAAAATATAATCTCCGACGTAGTAAGGAACGCTTGAGTGAAGCTTTAATCCGGCTTGAAGAGCTAAAGGAAAAAATCCTTAATTTACAGGCGAAGGACCTCCATTATTTGAGTAAATGTCACGAAGTAAAGAGTATGGTATTATGTGCCGAACTAACTTTCAGGGCAGCTTTAATGAGAGAGGAAAGCCGTGGATCACACTTCCGGGAAGATTATCCCAAACGGGATGACAAGAACTGGTTGAAATGGATAATTCTCAAACGAGAAGGCGGCAAGTTAAAGCTTTCAACTCAAGCAATACCTATGGATAAATATAAAATAAAACCTATTAGTTAACCTCGAATGTGTTTCTACTATAGGCCAGAAGAAAAAGGAGAAATCAGCTGACCACAGCGTGGCCTATCTTGTATTGACACTATGCGACAATTGGCCTAAGCTAAAATAAATATAATATCGAGTTAGACACAACAGGTTCAATTTTATGAAAAAAGTTCAAAATGAAATAGAAAATATAAGTACATCGAAGAAAAATGACCTGGATATTAATCTTTATATATTACTCGACCAGACAGACAGTATTGTGACCAATGCAGTTGAGCTTGAGATGAAACATCTCAAAATGACTCAACCACAAGTCAGAGTATTAACCATGCTTTCAAGGGAAGACAGACCGGTAACTCTGGAAGAGCTGGCAAATTGGACATTGAAAGAGTTCAATTCCGTATCAACATTAATCAACCGCATGGAGACAAAGGGGCTGGTCAGGAAAATCAAAAAGAACGGTGACTTGAAGACATATATAACATTAACTGAAAAAGGTAGTGATTTATATCATAAGCAGGTCACCGAACGTTCGATTCACTTGATATTCGATAATCTATCATCCGTAGAAAAGAAACAGCTTGATTCCATATTAAAGAAGGTAAGGGATACAACACGTGATCTACTTGGTTTAGATTACCGACCGCCATTTTTACCATAAGTTTGGGAATAATATCAGAAATGTATTTTATCAGGAAATAACAATTAAATCTGAATTACATTTTCCGTCATACAGATATGTGACGATAAAAACACAAACATCCTGATATTCGTGCAGAGATAATTTCTGAATTCTACCTTATGAAACAAAGGACTTGTTTTTCAGGTGGAGTTCGACTCTCGAGCCTGTCTCAAAAGACTGTAATATTTGAAGCAGTGAAATCTTGATATGACGACATTTCGTGTAAACGCTCACGTAAAAGGAATCGGAATATCGAGTGAGTACAAATATGGCTTGATAGCCGCTTGAATACCAAATAAGTTACGTTCTTCGCTTTCCTCCACACCCGTAATAGCGTCCGAATATTGAATGCCGCAGCCATGAGGGTAAACTCCGCCCGGACATTTTCCAGACCTCTCAGGAGGAAACGCCTGGCTCCTAACTGTTCCTTAAGAATGCCAAAAGCAGGTTCGCTCAACTGCTGTCGCCGAGCGTATAAATTACGCGCTTTGTCTGTCTTCATCCACTTTCTATGTTCGCGTAATAACACGTCCGAAGGACCTATCCAGAGAGCACGCCCGGCATGAGCATCCCTGGTACAAACTCCAAAAGCTGGGCACAATCGGCAGGCTGTTCTCGAAGCGTGGTAGACACGACTTTGCCCCGCATTTGTGCGGCGGAGACCACAAAAGTGGAGTAGGTGTCCTTTCGGACAGAGATAGCTATCCGTCTCTAGGTCATATAGAAAGTGGTCCTTAAAATAGGGATTCTTTACCGCGCCTTGGTAGCGCTCCGCCATCACGAGTGTCTGGCCCCGGTTCTTGCCTGTCGCTAAGTTAGCAGCGGTATGATATCCGCCATCTGCTAGAGTTGTTGGGACACGCTCTCCAGTTAACTCTTCGGCCTGCTCCAGCATAGGGACTAACTGCCTGAAGTCTGCCGCAGTGTTAACAACGTTAGCAGCAGTGATTAACATCCCGGTTCCCTTAGCTGTCTCCGCTGCCAGAGGAGATACCATCGCCTGTGCATTGTAACCATTTATGATTCCATCTCGTCCCCTCATGAGTTGAGAGTCTTTATCTGTCAGATTAATACGGGCCAGTTTTTCATCCCGTTCCAGCCGATTCTTAGCTTCCCTGATCTGCTGTCGCAGGAATTCTGCCTGATGCAACTCCCTGGGAAGTCGCGGTGGAGAAGTATCCTCCCCTGCCTCATTTTGCGCCTCCATCTCGGCAATGGCTGCCTCAGTACGCTCGAGTAACTTATTTAACCCACGGCAGCATCATAAATTCGATCACGAGCAGCATTAGCCGGTATCCTCGTGCCATTTAAAGCCTGCACGGTCAAATCAATCAGCCTTAATTCCACCGCAGTGGCTACAGTGTACTTGAGTAGTTTCCGCATAGGCTGTCGATGAGCCTGATAGAATCGCCATAGGGTGTTGTGGTCAGGATGCTGCCATCCTGTTAGCCACAGAAAGGGCACCTGATCTCGACAAGCTGCTTCAAGCTTACGGCTGGATCGTATCCCGGTCATGAAACCATATAGCCATACACTGAGCAATACCTTTGGATTATATGCCGGGGCTCCTAACGCCTCTCCTTCCGGGCTAACATCTAACTCAATCCAATCATCACGATCCAGGGAATCTACAAACTCCACTACAAAGTGGGCAGGATGATCGAGGGGAATAAGCTCTCCAAGAGTAGGGGGTAGGAACCAGGCTTGTTCGTGATTGAATGAACGTAATGGCATCGAGCTAACCTCCTGAACGTTAGCCCAATTTTACCATGCTCGAATAATTTTGAGACAGGCTCTCTCCCCCGTCTCCACCAGAAACACGGATGCCAGACTAGAGTACCTCTAGACTATGAAATACCACAAACCAACGTTGTTACTGAATGCGGTTCAAACACATGTTTTAGAACACTACCTTTGACGGCGACCTGATTTTCTTTGGTACGTACAGCGGCTGGTAACTTAAATGTGTTTTCTGTTTTAATATCCGGCCCGTTGATCGTATAAATTGTAGCAGTATCACTAAAGCTTCCGTCTGTGAGTAAGACTTCGGTTTCCGTTATATTAGTCCGACTGCGGTTTACCACATAAATCACGAGTTGCTTGTTTCGTTCGTCCAGGGTTGCCGTAACGTCCAGCGTGCGCACACCTTTGTATTGCCCCCCGGAAAAAGTATCACCTTCCCACCAAACATCAAGAGATTCATTGCCGCAGGTACGGCTATATAGTTCAAAGGGATAGAAAATCGTTTGTAGAACCAATCCATCCGGGCGCGTAAAGATGGGCGCGATTACATTGACTATCTGGGCTATATTTGCCATCTTTACCATGTTCGCATGACGTATAAAAGCATTGAGTTGCACGGCAGTAATCAGCGCGTCCTCCAGATTATAAATCTCTTCCAGCTTCATTTTCTCACGCACCTCGGCCGCAAAGGTACGGTACCATACGTTCCATTCATCAACTGCGATATAAATGGGTCGCTTTATCTGCCGTTCAAAGCTGACTGCCCGTACCATGCCCTTATAGGCGGATAAGCGCTCTTCAAGGAGCTCGGAAACGGCCATATAAGCCTCAAAGTCATTCGCGGCGTTGCCTATATACCAGTGCAGGGAAAGGTAATCGACAAGGTCTCCCGCCTGCTCCAGGAGCAGGCGAGTTCGCTCAACCAGTGAGCCTTTCCAGTCAGACACTGCCGAAGCAACGAGCTTGATGTCGGGGTCTACCCATTTCATCACTTTACCGAATTCTTTAAAGGCGCGGGCATATTCCTCCGGAGTCTTATAGCCGATTTGCCAATGGCCGTCTACTTCATTGCCGATGCCCCAATACTTAACGTTATGAGGCTTGGGGTAACCGTGCTCCCGGCGTAGTTTTACCAGGGTTGAGTCTCTCGTCCCATTACAGTATTCAACCCAATCCCGCGCTTCTCGCATATCGCCATCGCCGCAGTTGACTACTAGGTAAGGCTCAGTTTTTAGCTTGTGGCAAAACTCGATGAACTCATTAGTACCGAATTGGTTGGTCTCGACGTCATTCCAAGCCAAGTCAGTACGAGCAGGTCGTTCGTTTACGGGCTCCACCCCATCACGCCAGCGGTAACCGGAAGCGAAATTTCCGCCGGGGTACCGTAAAATGGTTATTCCCAAGCGCTTTAATGCATCTAAAACATCCCTGCGGAAACCTTGCTTATCGGCAAGGGGCGAACCTGGTTCGTAAATACCGCCGTAGATACAGCGCCCGAGGTGTTCGGCAAACCCGCCGAATATATTCCGGTCGATGGTACCGGTAATGCGTTGAGGATCTATCTTGATGTGGTTCATCCTTCACCTCCGCAATCAATGCCGTATTGATAAAGAGCTTAACACGGCGGTAAAAAAAGAGTCAAAACAAAAGAATTTGAATGACTACATCTCGTTGCGATATAGTTATTTAGATAAAATCCATGTGACAGAAAAGAGGCAATATGAAACCATTGAAAATCGGCTTTGTTCCCGCCCACCGCGAACCATTCGACGAAGGTTGGGCTTTAAAAATGCGCCGCCGCTGCTTGGACAATTTCCCCCGCAACCCCTTAATGGAAATAATCGTACCTGACGAACGGCTGACCAAAGGAGGCTGCATAAGGGATGATGGCGAAGCGGAGAAAGTTATCGCCCTATTCCGAGAAAAGAAAATTGACGGGCTGATAATCGGCACAATGACCTTCGGCGACGAGGTCTCAGCACTCGCCGTAGCGTCAGCCTTCCGCGACAAACCTATCCTCCTCTTTGGAACGAAAGAAGGTCCTTTCACCGCCGATGGCAACCGCCGTTCGGACTCTTTTTGCGGTACGTTGTCCATATCTTCCGGGCTCCACCGCCGGCAGATCCCTTTTATCTTCGCGGGCATTGTTTTCCCGGAAGAAGATACCTTTAAAAATAGCATCACGGATTTTTTACGCGTGTGCGCCATCTCGCGTGGTTTTATAGGGGCGAAGATAGGGCTGGTAGGCCCGCGCCCGGAACGTTTTGAAACCTGCATATTCAGTGAAGACCTGCTGATGAGGAAATTCAAGCAAAGAGTCATTCCTGTAGATTTAGCGGATATCATGAGCCTGACCGGTGAACAAAAAAATTTCCCGGCGATAAAAAAGATAGTTAAAAATATTAAAACCCAGGCCGATTACTCTGATATCGCAGATGATACGGTACAAAATATCGCCGGATTGGAAAGCGCGCTCGAGCACTTCGCCGCAGAAAAAGGGATTTCGGCCATGGGTATCCAGTGCTGGACGGCTATGCAAAACGTTTATGGCATATCTCCCTGCTACGCCATGGGTCGTTTAACCGATAAGGGTATCATGACCTCCTGTGAAGTAGATATTTACGGTGCACTCACGATGGTCATGCAATACCTGGCGTCACTGGGCGAGACCGTTCCCCACTTCATCGATTGGACGATAAAACACCAGGAAAAAGAAAATACGTTCCTTGCCTGGCACTGCGGCAACGCGCCGCCTTCGTTAGCCTGCCGGAGAGGTGATATCTCTCTTAAATATCACAGCATTCTGGGCCCCTCGCTGGGGATAGACCGTTCCATGGGCACAGGTGAGTTCCAGCTCGCCCCCGGTACGGTGACGCTTTCGCGTCTGCAAGAACATGACGGCAAGTTCAAGATGCTGGTGACCGAAGGGAAAATCGTCGCTTCCCAACAGAAGCTGCGCGGTTCCTGGAGCTGGGTAGAAGTGCCAGACCTCAATAAGCTTTTTGCCACCCTGGTCGAAGAAGGCTTTACGCACCATGCCAGTTTGATTCACGGCAATTATTCCCAGGGGCTTGTGAACACCTGTAAACTGCTGGGAATTGAAGCTGTAGTGGTCTAGTTCCTTTTAAGAAAGGGGGAGTTATGTTTAAGTTCGGTGTAGATTCACTTATCTGGACGGAAGAGTTCACGAAAAAAGACCTGCCGCTGATCGAAAAAGCAAAATCCCTTGGATTCGATGTGATTGATATCAATGTCAGCCACCCGGAACGGTTCCCGGCTGGATTGGTAGCGGAAAAAATTAAAGAAGCAGATATCATTCCCGTGACAACTATCGGTCTACCTGCAGATAGCAACCTGATTTCTCCTGATTCGAATGTCAGGCGTCACGGCATCGAAATGATGAAAAAGATGGTTGACATTAACATAGAAATAGGCTCTAAGATTTTGGGCGGGGTTATTTACGCCCAATGGGGCTATTGCTCCGGTAAACCGCGGACGGAGCAGGAATGGAAATGGTCAACTGAAGCGATGAAAGAAATAGCCGTGTATGCCAAAAAAAAGAAGGACCTCATCCTGGCCATCGAACCCGTCGGGCGTTTCGAGAGTCACTTCATAAATATTGCTGAAGATGCAGTTAAATATTGTAAAGCAGTGGGTACGGGCAATATTAAAGTTCACCTCGATGCTTTCCACATGATACGTGAAGAATCCAGCTTCAGTGACGCCGTAAATACGTGCGGTAAAGAATATCTGGGTTACGTCCATGTCTGTGAAAATAACCGCGGTATTCCTGGCACTGGTTTAGTCCCGTGGAAAGAATTTTTCACGGCTTTGAAGAAAATTGGTTTTAATGGACCGTTGACTATAGAATCTTTCGACCCCAGTTTTAAAGAACTCAACCGGCTTTGTGCTATCTGGAGAAAATTTGCAGATACCGGCGAAGAGTTAGCCGTTAAAGGGCTGGCGAACTTAAGGAAAATAGAAGCATCGCTGAAATAAATTTTATCGAGGACAACATGAGTATTGAAAAATTATTTGATATTAAAGGCCGGAAGGCTCTGGTTACAGGAGCGGGTCGGGGAATCGGTAAGGTTCTGGCACTCACGCTGGCGGAAGCCGGCTGCGACGTCGCTCTCTTCGGGCTGCATCACAAAAACCTAGAAGAGGTCGCTGTACTGGTAAGCAAATCCGGAGTTCGTAGCCTCGTTCTCGAAGGAGACGTCTCCCGGAAGTCAGATGTGCAAAAGGCTTTTTCAGCAGTGGCAAAAGGGTTCGGGCGACTGGATATTTCTGTCAATAACGCGGGGATCAGCATGCAGACACCTGTAGAAGAAATGCCGGAACCGGACTGGGACCGCATTATGGATATTAATATGAAAGGTGTTTTTCTTTGTTCACAGGAAGCAGCGCATCTCATGATTCCGCGGAAAAGCGGCAGCATCATCAATATCGGGTCGATATCCGCGCGCACCGTCAATGTTCCACAGAAGCAGGCCGTGTACAATACCTCTAAAGCTGGGGTAGTGATGCTGACTCAGGCGATGGCTGTTGAATGGGCGCCTTACGGTATACGCGTCAACTCCATCAGCCCGGGTTATATGAAGACGGAGATGACATTGTCTTCAATGTCCAAACTCTTTCCTGCTTGGGAATCATTGACGCCGCTTGGGAGGCTTGGAGAGCCGGAGGAACTGCGGGGGGCGCTCATCTATCTGGCTTCCGATGCATCCAGCTATATGATAGGCCACGACCTGGTGGTGGATGGGGGATACACAATACGCTAGCTACTGGTGGGGAGGATGCTTGGCTATAAGCCTGGCTTCTTCGACAGCGAACTTTTCCAGGTAACCGCCGGGACGGTGGAAAGCTGTTACGTCTTCAGGAGAAGGCCGGACTACCTTGTTTCCGGGCATGATCGCCGCGCTATAATCTTCAACGTTGAACTTCTCACCTATGTATTTAAAGTAAGCGGAGATGCCGGCTACGGCTGCGCCGAGTACTGCCCCACCCTTCTCCGTCTGAACGACCGGCCTGTTCCAGATGGCAGCGACGCGGCGCATAATGCCCGGACTGCCCGCGGCACCGCCCGTAACGTGCAACGGCTCTCCAGAGGAAAGACTGAAACCTCTCGAATGATAATATATCGCCGCCAGGCTGGACTCGATGATACCGGCGTAGTCGCTGGGGAGGTTGGGACTGTGAGCATTGATTCGCGCCATCCCGAATTTACCAGACGGAGGGAATGATTCGTCACGGGGCTGCCAGAACACTAGGTTTTGCCCCACTGCTGTCTGCTTCAGAGCGGCTTCCGCCGGTCTGTAGTCTTCCTTGCGCATGCCATAAAGCGCCCGCAGCTGGTCCCAGACTAAAGCGCCGTTGGTGCGGCAGCCGAACATGAAAGGTCGTCCGATCCCGTCGTACATGGCGCAAGCGGCGCCGGTCCTGTCCATGGTTTTCCCGTCCGTCGCCACCATGAAAACGAAGCTGGAACCCAGGCTCAATAAATCCCCGCTGACCAATACTTTCGATTGCGGATTGTCGCCGGAGCCGGCGACTATCATGCATTTGCGATTGAAACCGTACTTACTGCTAAAATAAGCGGCAATCCTCCCTACGATAGCATCTGGGGCGGTGATTTCCGGCAATTTTTCCTGTAAAGCGTTCTTGCCGCCCGGCAGACCGCGCGAGGTGGCCCTCAACAGCACATCCGACCACCTTTTCCGACGGTAGTTCATCAATGACATGCCACAAGCGTTGCCGAAATCGACGGGAACGTTAGCATTACCGGTCAGGATGGCCGGGACGAAGCTGCTGATAAGCTGGATGATAGCCGTGCCCGCGTAAACATCCGGGAATTTTTCGGCGGTACGCCTGATAACGAGTCCGGTAAACCTTAGCTGCGCATCAGAACCGAAAAGCTTTATTAATCTTTCTTTGCCGCCGATGTTATTCCTGACAAAGGACGCCTGTTTACTTGTATCCGCTGTCATCCAGATGGGAGCGCGCTCGTAAGCCAGGCTGTCTTTTAACAGGGAAGCGAGGTTCGATGCCTCGCTGCCGGTTTTATTAAGCGATGCGAAAATGGAGGAAGCCGCGCTATTCAGATAGACATGGCCGTGCTGCTGGCCGGAGGTGTTGATAACGACGATTTTTTCCAGTGGGATGGATTTCTTTAACTCGAAAAAGATAGCATCGAGAGCGGCGAGGAACATAAAAGGGGGCTGATCGGCTTCGCCTTCGGAGCCTGGAAGAAGGATATAGTCAGGCTCTCGAATCCCGAAGGTATTCAATCTTGTATCCTTCAGGTAGTCCAGTGAAAGCTCGATGAGTTTTACGCACGAATCGATGTCGAGCACAACCGCCGAAAGGCTCTGCGTGCTGACATCGAGACCCAGAGTGAGTCTTTTTTCAGGCATCGTATACCGATTACATTTCAATAACGATTTTAACCGAGCGTGGTTGGGGATTGGCTGCATAATCAAACGCCTTGATAGCATCAGCGAATTTGTATCTATCAGTAATCAGCGGTTTAACATTTATTTTACCTGATCCCAGGAGCGAAAGCGCCCGCAGGTAGACATTGGCATAGCGGAAGACCGTTTCCAGGCGGGCTTCTTTAGCCTGCGCGGCGACGATGTCTACCGGCACCGGGTTGACCGGCATGCCGATGAAAACCACTTTTCCTCCCGGGCATAAAGGCTGGAAAATCCCGGCTATGGCGGCCTCGTTCCCGCTAGCTTCAAAGATAATGTCGACGCCCCAGCCTCCAGTCTCTTTTTTCACCACGTCCGTCAGGTCTTGCTTTTTAATATTGACCGGAATCATGCCGTAACTGGAAGCCAAATCCAGTTTGGGCTGGATGACATCAGTGATGATGACCTTGCTGCATCCTCCGGCCAGGGCAGCCAGACCTGCCAGCAGGCCGATTGTCCCGCAACCGGTCACCAGCGCGACGTCTCCCGGTTTAACATTCGCTTTTTTTACCGCCTGAAGGCCAACAGAAAGCGGTTCGATGAGAGCTCCTTCGGCATAACTAACGTTGTCCGGCAACTTGAAACAAAACATGGCAGGGTGCACTACCGTCTCCCTCAAACATCCATGTATCGGCGGTGTTGCCCAGAAAACCACATCCGGGTCGAGATTATACATCCCTTCCATTGTCGCCCGGCTGTGAAGGTCAGGAACACCCGGCTCCATGCAAATCCGGTCGCCAGCTTTTAATGATTTCACGTTTTTACCGACCTCGATAATCGTTCCTGATGCTTCGTGGCCCAGCACCATAGGCTCCTTCACGATGAAGTTG
>Ga0187886_1001959_pt1 | contig 17353 bp, 15 predicted proteins | sample June2016WEW_20_1_FD_133001 | JGI IMG/M metagenome (GOLD analysis project Ga0187886, IMG submission 133001) | Peatland microbial communities from SPRUCE experiment site at the Marcell Experimental Forest, Minnesota, USA - June2016WEW_20_150 | ecosystem: Environmental > Terrestrial > Soil >... | reverse complement strand
TTGCTGTCGCTTCCGGTTAGAGGGTATACTTTGCTTAATTCCGAATTCACAGCCAAAAATCCTTCATCATCTGGACCCCGATGCCGTAAAGAATCAGCCATCCTTTTTATGTGCTCCGGCTTAGCATTCCCTTTAAAACTGTATATCCCTGCAATGCCACACATATCGATCATTTAACTTTCGTCAATTATTTTTTGTATACCTGCCCATTCATTGGGCTATTTCTAATATTTCTGACAAAGCTCTTCGTAAATGGAAATGACTATTCTATCTTGTATATCTTTGTCTGCAATTTCAAGGACATGTTGCCGGTTGATTATTGCTGCGGTTTTTCGCTGCTCCTCGTGTTCGGCAGCCCAACTCATTGCCTCACCCAATTCATTGATATCGCCAACAGTTACTAGTTTCCCATTCACCCCATCCTGAATAGATTCATGATACTGGGGAAGATTCCCTAGAATCGGGAAGACCCCGCAAGCCATTGCCTCATAAAGTGATTGTGGCATCCCATCTGATGTAGGGATAGCGACCATTATATCAGCCAGATTAAAATAGGCAGGCATTTCTGAGTGGGGAATTGCCCCCACAAAATGTATATGCTCAGTCAATCCCAATTCTTCAACCAAGGACCTCAATTTCCGACGATACCCCTCCTCAGCAAATAACTCAGAAACGATAAGCTTGGCTTTTGCCCCTGAGATGGTCTTCTGTAGAAAGGCAGCAAAGGCTTGAATGATAATATGCTTATTGTAGAACGGTTGACAAATTCGGGGACTGAAAAAAACCAAGTCTTCCTGGTGGATATTCCACTTATGTTGGAATAAACTCACATCTAACCCAGTACGAAATTTTTGAGTATCTACCCCCCACGTTACCCGACGGATCTTATGAGCATAATTCCCAATCTTATTAAGCGCCTCATCCATAAAAGAGGATTTGGAGGTGATGACATCAGCACCGTCGAGCATCTTTTTGATAGGCCATCTCCGCCTCCCATCAAATCTTTGCTCAGGGAGGATCTCCGCCCCCATTAAGGTCAGCACTAACGGTCTAAAGCGAGAAATGACCAAAGTATCCAATTGTTGATAAGCATAAAACGTATGGACCAGATCAGGTTTTAAACGGTTTATCACACACTTCAAAAAGAGAGGAGAATATAAAGCATTTAACCGAAAATGGCAAAGAGGAGGGGAAAAAGCTCCAGCCAGCTCTTTTAACTCTGCCTTAGGAGCAGAATACCAGTATATCTCATATCCCCCTTTACGGCCAACCAATCCACGCTCCTGTGTCAACGGACTACGAGGGTCACCGATAATGAGAATACGCCCGGGTCTTTGCCATTGGTTTCTTAATGACGTCGCCATAGCTCAAAGCAAAGAAGCACAAAAATATGGTTTGAAAAATCTTTGGCCTTTCCCTCTTGATGACGTCTCCATATCTCCTGCACTGTTTTAGGCCGAAAAACGCCTGATTCACGTAACAAAGGCTCATCCAGTATGTCATTCACAAATGACTTAAGTTCATCGCGAAACCATACTTTCAGCGGAACGTTAAAACCATGTTTTGGTCTTTGCAAGATAGCTTCAGGCAAGTACCGTCTCCCCAACTCCCTCAGAATACGCTTCCCTTCCCGCCCTTGTACCTTCATATAGGCGGGCAGGTTAACGACAGACTCTACCAATCGGTAATCCAGAAGAGGTACACGCGCCTCTAGACCGCAGGCCATCGTCGCCTTATCAACCTTAGCCAACATCTCATCTGCTAAAGTTGTTTTAAGATCAAAAGCAATCCAGCGGGCTAGTCTGTTGGGAGCTTCTGCCGGCACATGAGAGAGGAGCAGATCGTCGGTGCTCGCTTCGCCTTTTTGTTCAGCCCACTCCGGGTTATAAAGCTTCGCCTTCTCAGCCTCATTGTAGCAGTAAAGAGATTGAAAATACATCCATTGTCGTAAAATCTGATCATTATACTTCAGTGCATCTGCGACCTGTCTTAATCTCATCCTTCGGATCGAGGTTTTCCATCGAATCGGTGGGGTTGGCTCTTTATACTCATTTTTCCGAAACCATGTGAAAGGCCAACTGGTGAACCAGTCCAGATATTGATGGAGAAGGCTATGTCGCCATGGATAGCCTCCGAATACCTCATCGCCTCCATCTCCTGTTAAAACCACCTTGACGTTTTTACAAACCTCCTTAGAAATTAAATATAAGGCTAATACTGAAGAAATGGCGAAGGGTTCATCAAACAATCGAACCAAATGAGGCAATGTCTTTAAGAAATCAAAAGCCAAGTTCATTTCGTGATGATTTGAGCCGATATGGCCTGCCACCTGTCGGGCCCAAAGACTCTCATCGTAATCTTCTAAACCCTCAAAACTCACGGTAAAGGTATTGAGTTGCTTGTCCGCCGCGAATTGAGCAGCCATAGCCGAGATAAGACTGGAATCAATTCCACCGCTCAGAAACACACCTAAAGGGACATCGGAGATCATTCGTCGCCTCACAGAATCTTTTAAACAGACCTCCAAAGTATCAATAATTTTACTCTGGTCATCCCTTACCTCCTCGCCCATAGGTAAATCCCAATAAATTCGTTCTTCGATCTTCCCCTCTTTGAACAGAAGATAGTGGCCCGGCTGAAGTTTTCGAATTCTTTTATAGATTGTAAATGGGGCAGGGATATTCATCAATGATAGATAGTGATGCAATGCCTCTGGATCTATCTCTCTCGGCACAGTCCGGTCGGCAATGATCCCTTTTATCTCTGAGGCACAAATGAATCGCTTCTCATCATAGTAATAGATGAGGGGCTTCACACCCAAGCGATCCCGGGCTACGAAAAGAGAGTGGTGTCGATCATCCCAGAGCGCAAAAGCCCACATCCCATTGAAGTGTGAGAGGCACTCCGTTCCCCATTCCTCATAAGCATGAAGGACCGTCTCTGTGTCCGTATGAGAACGAAAGATATGACCCTTGATCTCTAAATCCTCTCGCAGTTCCTTAAAATTATATATTTCCCCATTATAAGTGATCCAAATCGTACCATCTTCATTGGACATCGGCTGATGTCCGGCAGGTGAGAGGTCGATAATGGCCAATCGACGGTGACCCAAACCGATTGGTCCGCTTACCCAATAGCCTGCGTCATCAGGACCCCGATGGGCCATTGTATCCGTCATTTGGCGAAGCAATTGTTCGTCAACTTGTTTTTGAAAATCATAATTTAAGATAGCAAGGATGCCACACATAATCTCCTCTATTTTCCCCTCATCTCAACACTATGGTCCACCATTTAACTTTATCCAATAGATCGCCAACACCTCACAAACCGATGTTTGTAAAAAAGATCTATCGACCATCCGATGTTTTAAGGCTTTATACCACGGCCTTCAATGCCATTGTACCCATAATGGACTTCAACATGATGCATCTTCGCTTCTCTAAACCAATTCTGAACTGTCCCGAGAGAAACACGATGCTCATAAGTGGCTGATAAAATATCAAAAAGATCCAGGAGGGCCCATTCCTTCAGCATGACTTCTGAAAGACCGTACTGTTTGTAATAGGGAACCAGGAGCAACCCGATGAATTTCTTATTACCCGATCTGTCTAAGAATTTAACCAGTGGCCATATCCGTTCTATATATCGAGCACAAACGTTGTATAACTTCTCTGGAGGGAGATGTCTTGTTATTAATCTGATACAGCGTCTCAATTTTGAGATGATGCCCCCACTCCGATAGACATCAATCACCAGGCTCCCACCCGACTTGAGATAACGAGGTAACTCCATAAATGCCTCTTTTACATTGGGGGTATGTTGCAAAGCTCCGAGACAGAATAATTTATCGAAGTAGTCCTTTCTAAAAGGCATCTTGTAAATATCTCCCTGTACAATCAGGACATTCGGTTTCATTCCGTTTGAGGCATAATTTGCCTTAACGGCGTCACTCAGATCCATTGATATGACCATGGCTCCTGTTGAGGCAGCATGTTCCGTAAAACGACCCGACCCACTCCCCACTTCAAGGATCAATTGTCCCTCAAGATTTCTCGGCCACTTTGTCTCCTCAAAGAATCGAGTCTCGGAGACGTTAACTCCACTATAACTATCGTACTGTGTTTTGGCATGCTTTTTCCATTCGAATCCAAATCCACTGGCGTAATTTTCCATTGGAACAAAACGAATAACCGAATGAATGATCTCATAATTTTCCTTACATTTGGAACATTGTAATCTCCCGGTCTCAATGGAATTCCCGTTTCGTTTTAGAATCTCAGCAATGGTCAAATCACCTTTGCATTCTGGGCAAACGAGGTGTCGAAGATTCTCGATTCGCATTCCTATTCCTTCCAATTCAAGTTTGATGCCAAGAATGATATAGTGTCATTTCTATAATCCTTATCATCTCCTTGCTAACAATCTCTTTCTCATATCGATTGGTTGGTAATGGCAATTTCATCAGCCTATTTTTCAAGACCTCTTTCAAGACATGAATGACCGACTTTGGATCCAAAGGGTCTGCAATCCATCCTCCAATATCCTTCACCACTCTGGATGTGGCCCCTGGTGGAGAAATAGCTACAATGAAACGCCCCGCCCCGATGTAATCCACTAACTTAGAAGGGAAAAAGACAGAGAAAGTGGCAGGGGCATCAATCACAAGCAGGCAATGGGCAGTCTGCATCAATCGAAGACTTTCTACATATGAGACTTCTCCAATAAAATGGATGACCTTTCGGGCAAGCGGATATGGATCGGCATTAAATTTTTCGCAAGGGCCTACGAATTCGATGACCACACCCGAAAACAGATCCAGTTTTTCTAAGGCGATCTGTTCGACCGCTTCAAAAATTGGTTTAGGGGAACGAGGGCCATAAAATTTTCCAATTGAGCGGATGACATATCGATCGCTGGGAGGGTTCAGCGTACGGTCATACAATGTTTCGTCATAGCAGTGAGGAAGACAGAATGCCTTCTTTCTCCATGAGAATGGATATTTCTTCATCACCAGATCAATCGTCTCCGGAGAAGTAAATACAAGAGCATCCACATTCTTCACCACTTTCCCTTCCATCCGTCGGTTTATCCAAACCGTAAAGGGGTTATCACGGCGATAGGGGTTATCAACCCAAGGATCGCTAAAATGGGCGATCCAAGGAACGGTTGTCCTTTTCTTATACTTCAAGCCGAAAAGATGATCGGACATGGGTTGACCAAAAGTCATGATGGCATCTGGTCTATATCCTGAAGTTTCCTGCCATTCCAAAAAATGTTTTAAGGCTTTTAAATTCCACTTCCGATACACATCAGGTAAATCCGACCATGGAATATGAAGTTCACTCGTTAAACGATCGATGAAACGGAATAAGATCGATCGGTAAAAAGGGATTCGAAATACGTGTTCCAAATGGTGTTCAATTTCCGGCGCAATCGAGTGATCCAGTTTTTTGCGTTGATCTTCGCCGCAAACCAAGACGATAGAAGCATCCAGACTCTTCAACAAACGCGAAACTTGTATCGATCGCGGTAATGCCATCGGCGGAAATGCAAAGTTAACAGCCAAAATTTTGGGTTTTCTCATTAAGCCTTCCATTCCCTTGCCCAGAGTTCGAGGATTAGTAAGTTCCAGAGACGATGTTTTTCTATAATGGGACTTTCGTTATGAGTACCAAGATAGAGCTGTCTCTGTACTTGTTCGGGTTTCAACCATCTGTATATCTCAGCATTGCGAGAGGTGAGCATTTCAGTTGCCCAACTCTTGAGGATGTTCTTTAACCAATCGTATACTGGAACGGGAAATCCCTGTTTCGGTCGACAAATAATCTCCTCGGGAAGGCGAGTGTGTGCAAAATGGCGTAAGGCACGTTTCGTTTCATAGGCTCCAAGACTATTGCGTCCCACTTTTACCCAAGTTGGAGTACGTGCTGCCCATTCAACAAGACGATGATCAAGGAATGGTACTCGCAACTCAATTGAATTGGCCATGGTCATCTTGTCCGCTTTCATGAGCAGGTCTTCCACAAGCCAAGATTGACAATAGATATATAGAACCTGATGTAGGGGATGATGAGTAGGTGCCCTGTGGATTTCGTCCTTTATGATTGAAGACGACTCTCTGAAGGAGGATATCTCTTTAAAAAGGTCCTGTTTTTCATTGGAAGTGAGGTAATTCGTCATATTGACCGGATGTAATAGCAAGCGTTGGTCAATGGGAATATTTGCTTTCTGAATGCGTTCTTTTATTCGAGTACCAAAGAGTTGAGCTACACAAGGAACAATATTTCTGCGCAACCATCCTGGTAGGCTCTGAAATTGGTGTATTCTATCCCATCCTCTCACTGTCACATCCAAATTGTAGCCCCCCAGAATCTCATCACTCCCTTCACCGGAAAGGACCACCTTTACTTTCTTCTGTGCCAGATTGGAGACATAATACAATGGCACAGAAGCCAAATCTGCCAAAGGCTCGTCCGTATAATGCACAAATTTTGGAAGAAAGTCGCAGAACTCTTTTTCCCCGATCACGATTTCATTGTGATTGGTTCTCACCCGTAAAGCGACCTTTCTGGCATAAGGCAATTCACTGATGGATGGTGAGTCCTGAAAGGCAACTGAAAAAGAACTTAATCGGCTATTATGAACCTCCGAAATCGCGGCAGCAACCGAACTGGAATCAATCCCTCCGCTTAATAAGACACCCACGGGTACATCGGCGATCAATTGTAAACGCACTGCGTCTAAAAAGAGTTTTTCAAATTCCCCAAAGTACTCCTTCTCACTTTTGATAGTTATATCATCATTGTAAGGAATATCCCAGTAACGCTGTATCTCCGGTTCAGGTTTTTCCACCGAAAGAGTCAGGAAGTGCCCTGGTAGAAGTTTATAAACATTTTTCCAGATTGTCTCCGGTTGCGGGACATACCGAAAGGTTAGATAATCCCAGAGGGCTTGAAGATTGAGTTCCCGTTTGACGAAAGGGGTTGTAAGAAGAGCTTTGATCTCAGAAGCGAAGAGAAACTTCTTGCCATCCCAATAATAGTACAAAGGCTTGATCCCCATTCGATCGCGGGCTAAGAAAAGGGTGTGGTTTGTTTGATCCCAAATGGCGAAAGCGAACATTCCGTTGAGATGACTGACACAGGCCTTCCCATCTTTTTCGTATTGGTGGAGAATGACTTCTGTATCGGTGGCAGTTGAGAAACGATGTCCTTGCTCTTGTAATTTGGAACGAAGATCTCTGAAGTTGTAAACCTCACCGTTGAAGATAATCTGTTTCGAACCATCTTCATTCCGTATAGGTTGGTGACCACTCAACAGATCAATGATACTGAGCCGGCGGATACCCAACCCAACCCATTGATTAGCATAAAAGCCAGAATCGTCTGGGCCGCGATGTGCAACCACATCACACATGTGATGTAACATCATTAACCCTTCCTCGACCTGAAGACCCAAATTTAAATATCCTACAATTCCACACATATCATGGACAATCTCAATACCTATAATCGAAAAGCTTGTATCATTCTCCTGCTCCCTTCACCATATCCAGCAACTCATCATAATGAAGGGTTGGTACCTGACGCTCAATGACAAACTCCAATGCACGAAAGAAAGCACTGCTCTTGTAAATATGAGAGGGATCCACATAATAATTGAGGACACCTGAAACTCCCAAAGCCAATAACCTCTCGACCGTTTTGATGAATACATGGGCATATTCGTCTTGCACAATCGGTTGATAGGGATTGGTGATGTATCCCCACGAATCGAGGAGATTCAGAAAGGAACGATATGATCCGGATAAAGGTATTTCAAAAAATCCATCTATTTTCCAAACAGGCCCATGGTGAAGTCCGAATTGTGGAAGGGTGGAGGTTGAATAGCGATAATTTAAATTCCTCAAGATACTGTGAAGCGTTTTCAGTTGCTCTGGTGCCTGAAAAAGCCCAAAATGCGGAACTCTGAATCCTGTGGACGTTCTCCCAATCACTTTCCTTAGGAGTTCATGTCCGTTTTGGATATCCTCTATCACTTCTTTAGAAGACATTCTGTTATAGAAATTGATGCTCCAATAACGATTCTCCCGCCATTCGGCGTGGGGTAATGCTCCATGGTTAATAAAATTGGCCCCCTTTTCAGCCAGAAGGCGATATACATTGGCACCTCGTTCCAGTTGCTCTCCAGGGACGGCATAGGTCCTTTTCATGCCATGCTTGCATAACCAAGCATCAACCTGTTCAGCTGCCTCAATATCCTCGTTGGTGTCGCAGTCGAACGATAATATCAGATATAAATGCCTTAATCCCAATCGATGGGCTAAGCGGTTATAGCGTTGCCAGAATAACTTTGGAAAGCAACGTGTCAGGTATTGAAGACCGATTGTCTGGAATGTTTTCATCATTACATCCGTTTATGACCATAAGCCCAGAAGCTCCATCCGAAGCGTCGAGCCCATACTTTTTTTGCCCATTTAGGTAAAATCAAACCCAAACCAGGGAGCAATATTCTAAAGAGGCCATCCAGTTCTGTTCCAAGGATTCTAATCTTTACATCATCGCAAAAAGGGTTGAGGATCCGATTTATTTCTTTTGACGTTACAGGCCATGTATAAGGGTTTCCTTCTTCTCGGGCACCATCGGCATAACGGCTTGCCAATTCAAGGGGGTTAAGAAATCGCTTCTCGTAATGGAGGAATCCTTCAATATATTCTGTCATGTACCGGTGCATTAAAGATCTCCTATTGTAAAGCATGATACCAAAACCTCCTCCTGGTTTGGTGACACGCATCATTTCCGAAATAGATTTTTCGAGATTGGGTGAATGGTGTAGCACTCCCCATGAATAGGAGTAATCAAAATCACTATCTCTGAAAGATAATTGATTGGCATCTTCCAAGCGGATCTCCCCCTTCAATCCATACAACTCAAACCGTTTCTTTGTCTGATCCACTGCAAATGGGCTCAGATCCACCGCCTTTATCTCCATTCCCCGAAGAGCCCAATTCATGGCCATGGTCCCTAGCCCACAACCAATTTCAAGGACACAGCTTCCCGCTGAGTATTGATCATAGGGGAATAGGCGATCAAAGGGTCTTTTGTCGTGGAGCGGTTTATTCCAACTGTAGAATTCCTGATCCAACCGTTCAAAAAAGGCAAGGGTTCCAATCTCATAATTTTCTCCCCCAAATTCGGTTCGGCCATGTGTATCGCTATAGGTCATCGGATGTCGTGCCCACCAGTCCTGAATGTCTTGTTTAATGTTCATCGATGCCCCTTTGTCCAATCGACTGCCAACAAAACGGGTGTGATCATCAAAAAAATTAATACCGTCAGAGCCTCTCCGAACATCCCACGTTCAAGGAAACGTCTTAAGTAGAGATGCCATCGTGTGGGATGATCGAGTATGAATTCCCTTCTTCTGCCATTGAGCACATGGACAGAAATCAATGTCTTTTTGAGCTTAAATACCTGAGATTCGATATGTCGAAAACCGAGCCCAATGGCATCAGGGTATAGTAAGACCACTTGATCGGCAGAAGAAACCCATAGGAACCAGTTAGGATCTTTGTCCGCATTGATGTAATCCCCTTTCGGCCAATGATTAAAAAAGAGGGTCTTCATATAGTCTTCACTTCGTGGATTTGCTTTCCGCCAAACTACCTTACGCTGAAGTTCCCAAGGTGTCCCCTGAGGGGGTAATCCTTTCACATATTCTTCAGGCCAAGGATAACTGAAAATTCCAAGGGTTTTACCGACCATTTTAAATTCCTAAGAAAGATTTCAGGCTTTTTACAACTCGCTCTGCTGTATGCCCATCCCAGAGATCTGGTCGAACCCCAGACCGCCATTCACCCCGCAAAATCTTTTTCACATCGAAATGAAGCGTTTCAAAACGAGAGAGTTGATTGGTCCCCTGTGTGATTGTAATCGGACGCTCTGTATTTTCTCGAAGCGTCAGACAAGGGATATTTAAATAAGTGGTCTCTTCTTGGATACCCCCCGAATCGGTAATCACCAATTTGGCTTGTTTCACCAAGCTCATAAAGCGAATATATCCCATCGGTTCGGTAAGATGTAATGCAGGGGCTTGCTTCAGAATGTCCCACAAGCCGAAAATCTCTAACCTCCCTCGTGTGCGGGGATGAACAGGAAACACAAGGGGCAATGTCTCGCTGATCTCTTTTAGCAAAAAAGATAATTTAGAAAGTGTTTCCTGTTGATCGACATTGGAAGGACGGTGTAAAGTCACAACGCCATAGGTTTGTGGGACCAATCTAAAGAGGGAAGCCATCTGTTCAGCGTCAATTTTATCCCTTAACATCTCGTAAGAATCGATCATGATATTACCGACACGAACAATTTTATGTTTAGGAATACCCTCTCGCCACAGGTTCTCATCAGCATCCAGCGAAGGTGTCCAGAGAAGATCACTGATGGCATCGGTGACGATGCGATTGATCTCTTCCGGCATCGTCATATCACGGCTACGGAGACCAGCTTCCAGATGGGCTACAGAGAGACATAATTTTTTTGCTGTCAATGCACAAGCCATGGTCGAGTTTACATCTCCGACCACAATGACCCAATCCGGCAGCTCTTCCAGACAGACACGCTCATAGGCTAACATCACACCAGCGGTTTGCTCGGCATTGGTTCCGCTTCCCACACCGAGATGACGGTCTGGTTCCGGAAGACCAAGGTCTCGTAAAAAATCCTCACTCATATTGGCATCATAATGCTGGCCAGTGTGGATGAGAATCGGCTGACACCAAGCCTCTCCTCTTAGGACATGGTAAAGGGGTGCCACTTTCATGAAGTTAGGCCGGGCTGCAGCAATCAAATGGATGATTACTGATTTCATACTTTACTTCACTCTTTTGTTGCTAATATATATAGAGACGATGCTTGATAGGGGAAGAAAAGCCTTCCCATATATTCAAAGAAGTCGTCCATCACCTTAAATCTTCGTATCCATCTATCAATGCTCCAATGAGGTGGCCCCCAACCCATGTGCTGAATTTCAATGAGTTTGAATCCTTTAGAGACAAGTTTCGCACTGAGCATTTCGGCCGTATAAAAATGGAGATGATCTGTATTTTTCAAGGTTTCTGGTTGCAACCTGTAAGCCAGCTGCCACCACCATACACCTTCATTTGGGGTTCCCAATACCAATAACCCTTTAGGCTTGAGGATACGAAAAACTGTCTCAAGTGCCTTGGCATCGTCAGGGATATGTTCGATCACATGATTGAAAAAAATGATGTCGAAAAAATCATCCCGGACTGGATAGTCAAGAATGTCGGCAAGAAAGAGGGTTATCCCGTATTGGCGTGAGCGTGCTCGTAGTAATCGAATTAAGTTGTAGTCACTGCCAAAGAGCCCCTCGGTGTATCTTCGTAGGTACTCAAGATTATTTCCGTCTCCGCAACCCATGTCCAGTAACGTCTTAGCGCGTGTCTTCCCTGTGTTGGAAAGATATTGAGCTATTGCCGTCTCAACATAGAGCTGACGCTTCCTCAAATGATGCCGCCATGGACTTATTAATTCGGGTAGCTGTTCTTCAAAATACCAATCAGTATTAGTTGCCCTGACCTTCTGGATCTCCTCTTCGTGTCGTTTCCAATCTCGAACTAAAAGTGGTATTCCAACCTCTACAGGATACATTTTTCCGCAATCCTGACATTCCAGGATTGGGCCAGAAATCTTAATATGAACAGAGCCACAAATGAGGCACTTAAAGAAACTGCTAATGAGCTGCATCTCTATCTCTAGACTAAAATGGATCAACTATTAAAAAACGAATCATGGAAAACCCGGCACTATTGATTTATAAAGACTGACCACCTTTTCTTCCATCATTTCTGGATCCCAATGCTGTTTCGCATGAGCCCGTGCTTTTGAACCTAATTCGGCCCGAAGGGATCTATTGCTGATCAACTTGTTGAGCCCTTGTCGATATCCTTCCGAGGTATTATCTACTTTCAATATATAGTCTCCAGCCAATTCCTCTGATAAAGTTGGCCTTCTTACATTGTGAATGATCGGAAGCCCAACCAAAGCAGCCTCAATTACCGTTTTACTTATTTCGTAATTAATTGAGTTGTAAATGTAAATGTCAAAATATTTCATCTCTCGCATTAGCTCATCATTAGGAACACCTTTCCTGAAAAAAACCCTATCTTCTATTTTTAAGGTTTTCGCCATGGCCACAAGTTCATTATGGAGATTACCGTTACCATAAAGGTGAAAAACTATATTATCGATTTGTGATATGGCTTGAAGAATAGGACGTTGGTCCTTTTGATTACTTTGCTGCCGGCCGACACATAGGCACTTCACCCTTTCCTCGATAGAATAATCTGTTTTAGGAATTGCTCCAATTCCAACGATATTATATATCAACGAATAATTTGTCAGCCCTCGAGATTCAAGGTATGGCTTAATCGGTGAATAAACAATAATAAAATGATCAATCCAGTGGAGATATTTTTCTCCCAGTCGTTTCGATTGCCAGTGAGCATACTTTTGTTGAGGTGTATGGCATAGCCGTCCGTAATCTATATCGGGATTGCCATGGAGAGAGACAATGACGGGTATTCCCAAATACATCTTTAAGTGAGCAGACAGATAGTTACTAAAATGGTCGCCATGGACCCGAATGAGTGCTGGCTGTATTTTCTTGGCCAATTGTATACCAGCTCTTACCCATTCTCTAAGCAAGAAATGTTGCCAGCCTAACGTACGTATGAACGAAGGCTTGGGCAGGTTGTGTAAATATAATTTGGCACGACCAACTGTTTTTTCTACGTCCCTTGGGTCGGGTTGATCGTCGTTGGTCATTAAAAGATGAACCTCATCGAACAGGTTGCCAGGGTTATAGTATCGAGGCGTGTATTCCCCTTTTTCCAAAATATCGCTCACGTAATCTGGAATAATCACTAGCAAGGTTTTTTTTCTCATCGGAGTTTTATGAGTATCAAGGATACTTGGATTTTATTCACCCATTTAATTAATCTTTATACCTCTTTTTAAAGATTATCCCTATGATGTTCGCCATACCAGGATGTAATTGGCCTAATATTGAGCTTAAAGGATTTTTAGTTCCGATCAACAAGATTCCTTTGAATGAAATCTGGAAATGGCAAGCAAAACGAGCGGTAACGTGTAAATTGGACCTTTCTCCCATTCGAATTATTTCTTTCGCTGTATACTCCGCATAATGTAGGGGATCGCTAAATTTTAGATCCTTTCCAAATAGTTTCCTTATGCGATTCATCGCTTTCAGCCGGTTGGGTGTCACGACAGCCACATAACCATTATCTGTGACACAATCAGCGTTTATGTCTAAGAAGGTTTGGGGGTTGCTTAAATGCTCAATGACTTGAAAGGATGCCACCAGATTAAATTTTTCAGAACGTTCCAAAATCTCCGCCATCCTTTCATGGTCGAAACAATCGACCACAAAGCGTTGTACTTTAGGATGCGGGTAAAATCGATTTGCTTGCTCTATGCTTTTTTCTGAATAATCTATTCCAATAACCCGTTCCACTCCTTCTGACTGAGCAAACAATAGATCATGATATCCACAACCACATCCGATATTTAAAACCCTTCGTGGTGAAGAAATCCTGCGGAGGATCTGATCCACTTCACATTTCCGTGTCCTGTCCCAATATGGAGTGATATATGTATCCCAATCTTGGGTGATCAATTTATCAAAAAACTCCCGCTGATCCTCGATATAACCTTTATTGCCATGCTCACGATGTGTACGGGACATCATTTCAGTCCTATCAGATCCGGAAACCGTTCGTGGCTAATAAAACTAAACCATAGCTTATTATTCCTAACCCAACCACGGCGATTAATATGATGAAACTCTGCTTGGCAAAATCTGTTAAAAAGTAAACGACTACAGCCATTACTAATGCGCTAAAGACATATTTACCCAGCGTATGAAAATCATAAAGTTCAACAATTCGATAACCATATGAGATGACTCGACGGAATAGAAGAAAATCTAGCAAGGTGTAGGAAACAAAGGTGGATAGGGCTGCACCAAAAATCCCCCAAAAATGAATTGTAAGAATGTTGAGGATGAGGTTTACTATCCCACTGAACACCATGATATTTCGCATGAAGACCGGCTCATTATGTAAATATACTAAATAATGAACATTAGCAGAAAACTGATCAGAGAATAGCCCCAATGCAATCAGACCGAATAAGAGTGGATGTATTGCAAACTCTGCGGATCCTAATTCCTGCAACAAAGGCGAAGCAAGTACAGTAAGTCCAACCAATGTCGGAATACTGAAAAAACAGTAGCCATTCGTATATCTGCGACAACTGAGAGTTAAAGCAGGCAGGTCGTTATTGTTTCTATGGGTGGCCATCAATGGATAAAGAGGCCCCCAGAATGGGGCACCCATCGCCGCAAAGATTCCTGCCAGCGAGTAAGCTGCATTATAAACCCCTACCTGTCCGGAGGTCAGGTAGTAACCAATAACCGCCCGATCACCTATCGACATAATACAGGCGCTGATACCCATTACCACAATGGGGCAACCAAACCGTAAAAGCTCTGTGATTTCTCCAAAAGACATCAAAGGGACGTTAAGTCGAATTTCTCCTGTGACCAAAAAATAGCTAAAGGCCACTAAAATAAAAAGGATTTTAATTGCCAACCACATCCAAATAACTTGTAATAGGCCACCTCCTGAGAGGAGGACTACAACTAATCCCCCGACATTCGCCATTGTTTGAAAAATCTGCATGAGGGAGTATGCCACTATTCTGAGCCGAGCACGGTAATAATCGTTAATGGTTAATTCCCATGAGGTCAGTATAATCATCAACGAAGACCATCGCACCACGGGTGTTGCCCATGAGACTTTAATGAAAAGGTCGTTTAACCATTGAGCCAAAAGAACGACTGAAACTGCCAAGGCAGTTGACACAACAGTGACCATGATCAGACTCGAAAGGAATCTGGTACTAACGAACTTGACGGGTTGTCTGCCTGATACTACCCTCACCACAGTGAATCCTAATCCAAGTGCTGCGATTGGTATCAGAACTCCATTAATCGTCCCGAGCTGAGCTTGAACTCCATAGCCTTCCGATCCGATAGAACGGGCAAGAAGCGGAAAGGTCACGAAACCCCCTGCACGCCCAATGACCTCTGCCAAAAATCGGACGCCGATAAGTAATTGATCCTTTCGATGAGAAAGCATAGTTTCTTTCAATACTTCGTTCATCTCTTTTTCCTCAACACAAAATACCATCGGTTTGCAAGGGCTGAGAATATTTGTGAAAGTTTATAATCTAAATCAGGCTGATGGGGCGCGCGGTGGATGAGCCTATCCATAAAAGTCAACCTCCTTAATCCCTTGATATATTTCCATTGCTCTAAGAGTCCTGTCGCATGCCTTTCCAAAATCTCAAATCCCAAGGAATTAAAAATTGAGCTGATTTCGGATAAGGTGTAATAATTCAGACCGAAATGTCCTTGTTGCCGATAGTATTTTGTCCAATAAACCCTCGATAGGTTGTATTTACCGGTAATATCAAGAATGGCAAAGCCGCTTGGTTTGAGAACATGGACGATTTCGCGGTAGGCACGCTCCGGTCTAGGTATGAGCAACAGGGTGGAATAAGAAAAAACTACATCGAACGACTCTTTTGGAAACATTAAATTTGCGGCACTCCGTTCATAAATAAAGACGTTCTTAACCCCTTGACGTCCAAGATTGAATCTACACTGTTCTAACATCTTAGGACTGATGTCTATTCCGTGGACTTCTCGTACCTTCTGAGAAATAGGAATGGAAAAGATCCCATTGGCAATGCCGACATCCAGACAGACATCACTGGGGCGTGTAAAACGCTCTAACAGTTGATTTTTTAGAAACTGTACATAGCTTGTTTCAAACGATAACGTGTATGTCTCGGCGATTCGGTCATAAATATTATTGCTTGTTAACTCCTGTGGAGAAATCATGTATTGGTTCTCCATGTATGGATAAACCTCCAAAGGCTGTGCCATTTTGGACTAAACACGATCCGGCCTCGATAGTAAGGGAATAGTTCACCGCCAAAACTTCGTTTGAAGTTGTTCAACCCTTTTAGCTTACCTTCACGCAGATGGGGGAAGGCTTCACCCGTTTCATACCATTCGATTCCATTTTCAACCATCGATTGCATTGCTGCCCATTGGAGTAACGAATTTGCTTGGAGCGTGAGCCCTTGGCTGTTTGCAGCACCCGTCCAGTAGACTGCTGCCTTCTTATAAGCCCCAAAATTCTCTGCGGCTACTACGTTTTCCTTCCATTCGGCAAAGAAGATAAGGGATAAGTCCTTTGAGAGAAAATTACGCCAAATGGCTTCAAAATACGATTTTGGATGAGGTGGAACTCCGGTCCTCCGATATGTTTCACAATGCAAATGATAATAGATATCCAAATCATCCGAGCCGTTGGCGGGCCGAACTCGTAATCCTTCTTTCTCAGCCTTGCGAATGGCATTTCTTGCACGTGTCTCCATGTTCATCCAAAGCTTCTCTTTCCCTTGTCTTATATCTACCACCCATGTTTGAGTCAGAGTATTTTCACAACCCATCTCCAGAAGAGGATTGATTCGAGGGCAGCGTTCACCGCAATAAGCAGGGGCCATTGGAGAAAGCGCAAAATTAATTTCAACGGCATCATATTTTCGTGCTAAATCTGTAATTTGGGACATCGCATATTCCAATATCTTTCGCTTCTGTTTCACTCCTAAGCCATTTGCGCAGGCTGGTCCACCAAGAGAGTCTAAGGTATTCCATTTAAAAGCATATATCCTGCGTTTTTCAATGAGATGGAGGGGGATGACAGCAACAATTCGCTCACCTAAGGCAGTACCTCTAATCGCAAAGCTCAAGTCATGTTTGCCAGGCAGGGTGGATATGGCATCTTGAAGGTCAAATCGGTGCCACAGCCAAGCCTCATCGGATGCGTCTACAAAGGTATCCCAATCCTCCTGACCTACTTCAAAACGATTAAGGAATAGTAAGTGACTATTACTCATAACTATTATGAAAGAGTTTTTTTAATTTAAATAGTTGAAATATCGTATATCTTTACTTTTTGAACATCGATCAATTTTCTCAGCTTTTCTTCTCTTTCTTTTTGATTTGTGAGGGAGGTAATCAAAACAGCATCTGGTTTCATCTTCTCAATTTCGCTCATGTCTCTCAATTTGAATCCAAATATTTCCTTTTTATTTATCATCTTATCTTCATCCTCAACGATCCCAACGAGTTCCAGATTCACCCCTTGGAGGGTGATATAAGCAACCTCCATCTCATC
>Ga0187886_1001958_pt1 | contig 17363 bp, 11 predicted proteins | sample June2016WEW_20_1_FD_133001 | JGI IMG/M metagenome (GOLD analysis project Ga0187886, IMG submission 133001) | Peatland microbial communities from SPRUCE experiment site at the Marcell Experimental Forest, Minnesota, USA - June2016WEW_20_150 | ecosystem: Environmental > Terrestrial > Soil >... | reverse complement strand
TCTGCGTCTGCGTCTGCGTCTGCGTCTGCGTCTGCGTCTGCGTCTGCGTCACGCAATGTGGCGCCCTAAGCCGCACTACCTCCTCGCGCAGCAGCAGCGCGTGTCGAGTGCCGTTCGTGGCCCATCGACGCCCGCGCATCCGGATCAACTCCCCTTCGCCTTTATCGAACCCGAGTTCGATCGCGGTGGCTTCGATGAGCCGGGGTGTATCGATGTACACGCCGTAGGGGGCGCTGTCGCCGACGACGAGCTGTACTGACGCTCCATCAACGCAGTTCTCGCTCATTCTCTGGAGAACCTGCGCGATGTCGCGGAAGTACATGGGGACGAGGCGGTCGTACTCCTTGCCGTGGGCCCGGAGCTTCACTTCGACTGCGAGCCTCTGCACGACTGCTTCGACGGACGCGGCCGCTCGAGGTGCGATCGCTATCAATTCCTCCGTCGCGATCGCCGCGGTAGCCTTCCGCGTTTGCTGGGTCGTGGCCGTGATCATGTCGGACCTAATCACCCGGCACATTGCGTCCCAAGATCCCACCGTCCTCCAGAAGTACGCCTCGAGACGCGTGGCGTCGGCGTAGTCGAAGTTGTTGAGGTATGGGGGCGAGCTGATGACCGCGGCCGCCTGACCTGTCGGCAACAACTGAACCCAGGCCGCCCGCGTGCGGCTATCGCCCTGGATGACACGTCCGTCGCCCGAGTCGTGCACCGATTCGAGGTCCTCCAACATCCACCCGACGCGGCGTAGGAAAGCTCGGCGCGCATCGGTCATTCGGGGAGAGCGAGCAACGCCAGGTTGCTGGTATGGCCACCCTACCCGGACGGACGCGACCTCCCGCAGCGAAGCAAGCAGCGCCCACTTCAGAATTGAGTGGCAGGTCCCTCCGCCTAACGACTCGATCCGATCGCGCATGCCGACGAGGGCGGCCAGCGTGGCGCCGTCGAACGACCGCCGGACCAGGTCATATTCATGATCACCGACACCGTCACTGCCGCCGGCAACCTCGACGCCTGCCCTCCTGATCGCCTCCGTGTCAACATCCCGAGCGAACTTGAGGTTCGCGAGGTGCGCAATCTCTGGGTGGGCCTCAATTCCAGCGAACGACCGTCCAGCGGCGCAAACGCGAGTGCCGATTGTTGCGGCACCCGCAAACGGATCGACAATCAGGCCGACCGGTACGTTACCGATGGTCTCGGCTATCGCCTGTGCTCCGAAACCGGCCGGGTACCTGAACCAGCGGTCGAACGGCTGCCGCCGCGGGCCGTTGGGCGCCCCGGTATCGGATCCTGTCGTCACCGCGGTGATGATACCAGCACCGCGGTGACACAGAGCGAGAATCGCGCACAATCGCCTTTCCCTGCGCAGGTGCTGCCCGTACTATTCGAGAATGGACGAGAGGGAACGCCTGGAGCGACTGTTCCAGGCAGCAGCTTCATCCGAGCCGCCTGCGAAAGAGGACGGCCCTCCAGCTGTCCAGGTGATCGAGCCTGAAGGATTGCGACTCGCCGTGGCTCTCCTTGCAGATGAACCTCCGGAACGGCTCCTCGCTCGAGCATTCGCAGATGCGCTTCGAGATTAGGGTCCAGGCTTCCGGCGGCCTGAGAACGATCCCTGAGATACCGGATATCGCCCTCTGCCGGATCGAAGGCGCGAACGGCATTGGCAAGACGCTCGCAATACGCCTGCTCGAACTCTGCACCGGCGGTCAACCTTTTCAGGGCCAGCGGGCATCTTGGGTGAGTTTGAAGCGCAATTTGCATGCGGCATCCATAAAGGCTGATGGCCTTCGCGACGGACGCCGTATCGAATGGGAATTCGACCCGCATGGATGGCCCGAACTGCCCGAGATGGTTGGCGACTGGCTCGGGAAGGTTCGAATAGACGGCGCAGAGGCGAACATCCGCGACGCTTCCGAGCTGATTCGCGTGCATCGCGTCGCGGGCGACGAGACCATGCCAGCGACTCTCGCCGCACAGATTCGACTTGATGAGTTGATGGTAGAGACGTGGCGGCCGAGAGTGGAAGAGCGAGCGGCAATTCTCGCCGAACGGCTCGCGAACTTGGCCGCCGACCTGCGCAGGATGGACTTCCGGGCCGTCCACGATCAGGGCGAAGGCGTAGCAAGCCTTGCGGCGGAGCTGGCCGGACTCGACCGGTTGGCTCTGGCTGCCGAAGAGCGGAGACAGCGGCTCGACGCCGCGGTCGAAGCACAGCGTAGGCTCGAGAGGCTGACTGATCAGGGGCCGGCCCTCGATGAATGCATCGAGCTTGCGCAACAGACTCTTGATGCGTTGGCTGGAAACCTCAGGGACCTCGACGAACGTCGCGCGGCCCTTCGAGGCGAAATGGAGCGCGAGGCCCAGACGCAACTCGAGATTGCATCCGTGGAGCGGCTTCTGGCGCGGAGGAGGCGCGAATCATCTCGACTTGATGCACAGCTCGCGGCGCTCATCACAACTACAGATGCTCAGCGCGACGGCGATCTTCAAGGTGAGCTACGGAGAGCGCAAGACCGGATAGGCGAGTTGGCTACCGAGCGGTCGCAAATCGACGCGACGCCGAGGGCTGCCGAGCTCACCGAGGCGTTGCTGCAGAGGCTGGCTCAAGCCGTCGCTGAAGGCCTGGGCGATGTAACCGTGGCACGCGTGGCCGACGATGAGATAAGTGCAAGCGCACTCGCTGATGGTGTGACATCGGTACGGAATGAGCTACTCAGTCGACCTGTTCCCGCGAATGCTCGTCGGCTGGACGCGGAGCTCGCCGCGAAGCAACGTTTGGTTGGCCGGCTGCAACAGGCGATTGTCGTCGCTTCCCGGCTCAACAACGCCGTGGCGAGGATAGGCCAAAGCGAGCGCCAGCTCGCGGCGCTGCTGGCCACCATTCCTGGCGACGCTGGTCAGCAATACCGGTTGCTCAGCGAGGAATCGTCGCGACTGTCTGCGGACCGGGCCGCGGCAGCGCTTGAGCGCGCGCGTCTGATCGCAGAGCGCGAGGCACTTAGTAGCGGTGAAACACGCGAGTCTCTGGCACAGCTAGTTGCGGAGGCTTCATCCGACTTGGAGTTGGAACCACAGAGATTCGTTGATGAGCTGAGTCAAGTCACGGCGATAGGTTCACAACTGGAGGCGAACCGAACCGGTCTACTCGCCCGATATCAAGCGGCCGACGCCGATTTCAGGGCTTGCCGAGCGGACCTAGATCGTGCCCTCGACCTGTTTGAGTCGCCCGAGTATCAATGGCTTCACGAGTCGATTCCGGATTCGATGCCAGAGCGCCAGCTCTCCGAAGAGACGAACATCGAGCGACACCGTCGCTTGCTCATTGCTACGGATCGTCTCGCGGGCGACGTGGCGGCTGCGCGCTCTGCGCCAGCCGCCGTGATCGGTGCCCTCCAGCAACTCGCGACGCGCCTTGATCGGGGCAGCGGCGTATCCGGGCCGCTCGTCGCTGGACTCCGTCGGCTGTACGAACTTGAGTTCCGTGAGTCTTTTGCTCGGCCCGAGATCGAGAGAGCGCTGTTCGAGGGTGGTACGTTCGGCAGGATCGATCTTGATCGGCTCACCGTTCAGTGGGCGAGCCCCTCGGGTGAGATCCGCATACGGCCAATTGAGGCGCTGTCGAGCGGAGAGCGAGTGTTTGCGTATACGCTCGCGAGAATCGAAGGGCTGTCGAGAATCCCTGCCACCAATCGCGTAATCGCGCTTGATGAATTTGGGGCGTATCTAGCGCAGGAGCGATTCGACCAGCTAGTCGAGTACCTCACTCAGAGGGTGCTTAATCGGATCGCCGACCAGATTCTCGTGATTCTCCCTTTGGGTCGAGATGTTGGGGAGGCGTCCGGACCACTGCCGGACGTGCCATCTCGCGAGCGGCGCGAAAAAGCGGTTCGAACGACGGGATACTTTGCGGAGTCCCTTCTGCCGTGATGCCGTCTGCGCCGATCGACGCGTTCGGTCTTCCCCTTGCGATGCCGCGACAGCGCGCAATGGTGATCGTGGCGGCTCTTCGGGTTCTCTGGAGAAAGCAAACGGGGCGCGATTTCGCTGACTTTGGCCGCGACCTTGAATCGCTTGATCGTTTCTTCGATCCTCTCGCCACTGGACAGCGACTTCGGCAAAGGCTTGCCGCAGTGGGTGGGGGTTCAGAGCCCATTTCCTCAGCTATTCCGCCGTCCTGTATCGCCGCGATTGACGAGTCGAGGGCACTCGTTACTCCTGAGGGACGCGCCGCGGTTGAGTGCCTGGATAGGGCTCTACAGGGCAACGGAGATCCTATTGTGATCAACCAGGAGTGGGTCGCAGGCTTAGAGCATCGGCTGCTGGACCTCTACAGGTCATGGTCCCGGCGACGGCTGGATGACGTGCTGCGGCTTCAACGAGGGGAGGGGCCGCCGATGTTGCCCGCCGCGGTAGGAATGGTCCTCCTCTTGTTGATCAACGGCTCCACCAATGAATCCCGAGCAATAGCCCGCCCCGATGACCCAACCCACCGGCGCGCACTCGACGAGGCGATTGCGAGAACAGTCGAAAGCTTCGCTTCGGCGATATCTCCTGGGTCGCGCAGCCTTGAGCACTTCTCTGTGTACAGCGGATATGCCTTGACGGAGGCCAGGCGGCGCCTGAGCGATCATCTGGCTAACAGCCCGGAGCGACTCTATGTGCTTCCATCGCACGAGGAAGCAGTGGTGCGTTTCCTCGGACGGGAACTGGCAAGACGTTCCGAGCTATCGAAGGAGCGCGCTGCGGAGGCGTTCGACGTCTTCGTCCGCGAGTACCACAACAACCTTCCAAAGCTCGCGTCGCTAGCGGGCGCGTACGAGACGCCTAACCGGACGGGCAGGATTCGCAGTGGCCTGCTGAGCGCCTTCGCAGCACGGCCGTGAGCACCGAAAGCGTCCTGGACGCGCTGCGGGAAGTATTCGCAGAGCGCAAGCGCAGGGATAATCCCGGCCTATCAGTTGTGCCGATCCTTGTAGATGACTTGGCTGCGGACCTGCCGCTCATCGAGTCGATCGTGAAACATGCTGGCGGATTCGTAATCGATCCAACTGCGGCTCCCGATCTTGAGTTTCGGCCCGTGCTGGCCGCGGCCGTCGAAACTGAGCTGCACATGCTACGACCGGGCGGCCACGAAGCGTCCGTGGTCGTTGAGACGGGCCCTCCTGTCGCCATCAGGCTCTTGCTTGATGGCGTGACGATGCCGATGCCAACTTCCGCGTTCTCGTTGCTCGGGACCACCGTTGGCTTTCTCTTCTCGAAGCAGCTCGCGGCGTCTCGAGTCGCCGTGCTCGCCTACAGCGAGGCCACGCTCGACATCGACGGCCGGCGCGCGATCTGGCGCCTCGTCACCCACCATCTGGACGGGCTCGCTGTTGGCGACCTCGACACATTGTTGGTACTTATCGGCATCACCGACGTGGATCCTGACCGGCATCTACAAGCAGGGCCAGCGGCATCCGTTCGGTACCGGATCCGAGCGGGAAACTGCGAAAAGCGAAAGAAGTGGACGGCCGATGCGGACGCTATCAGGCAGGTGTCGCTCGAGGACGGCATCCATGTGCTCTTCTTGGGCGCCGGGTTCTCATTCAGCTCTGGATTACCTCTAGGCAATGAACTGCGCGACCATGCGCTGCGACGGCTGGTCGGTACTGGACTTGAGGACGCACAAGAGCTCGCGCAGCGCTTCCATACGCTCGTCGAGCAAAATGGCAGGCTCCTTCCAGAAGAGCAGGACCAGGCAGCCGCCGAATTCGCCGCCCAACTCACGCTTGAGCGAGTGCTTCTCGAAGAGTTTCGACTGCACGGCCACGACAAGAGCCCGACGCTTCAATACCTGCGGACGCAAGACGAGAGAGCTGTACGGCGAAAAGGGCTGGCGGCCAGAAAGTTGACGGAGATCATCAACTCCAGACGGAAGATCGTGATCCTGACCGTCAATTTCGACCGACTGATCGAGTTCGATAACGACGCAGCCGTCCGTGTTTTCGCACGGGATGACGATTGGGTGGCTTGCGCCGACTACCTTTCGCGATACAGGGCAGAGGCTCTCCCGGTGCCTGTGCTTAAGCTTCACGGCTCAATCGACCAACTCGATTCGATCGTGGCGACCGTCGATCGGACATCGCTTGGTCTCGCGAAGGAACGGGCTGACCTTCTGCGATCGTTGCTGGATTCGTCAACGCCGACGTCCTGGACGTATATCGGCTACAGCATGCGAGATCTCGATCTTGGGCCGGTGCTCGCCCTGTCGGAGTTCGCTAGAGACGCGAAGGAACGTTGGGTCTCGCCTTTTCCGCAGGCGACCGTCGAGGAATTCGCCAACCGGTACAGGAGACGCCACTGGGAAACCGGGCCTGCCCAGCTCGGATACTCGGAACGAGTGATAACGGAGACGGCGGACACGTTCCTCGACCAACTCTCAGCTCTCTGGGCGACAACGCGCTAGCGGTACGCCCCTCGCAATGGAGATTCGAGTACAACCAGCCCATCGGGAGGCGCGCGGCAGAACTGCCCTTCGCTTCGGACTCCCAGGAAGCCGCGTCCCATCCGATCCGATGAGCTTGGTCATTGAGCACTCCCGTAGTCGGCGCTCCCATAGTGCCGTCCCGGCCTGTCGGTCCGCCAGATTCAGGTCTACCCGCAGTTAGCCGAAAGGTGTATACCTACATCGGCTGGAGTACTGCCCTTCCGTGAGGCGCCCGACACGGAGGTGCAGAATGGCGGTCTACCACCACAGCCATCCCCACCAGCACCGCGGCCGGGGTATCCATGACCATCCCCATGGTCACCGCGGCACTCGGCTCTCGCGCCCGGGCGAACAGGTGCCTTGGCCGCACTGGTTTGCCGAGCACGCCCACCCCCACGCCGACCAGGCGTACGTCGATGCCCTGTCGGCTCCACCACAGCCGGGGCGTTGACGATGACGCCCAATCGCCCGGTCAACTTCCGGTGGGTCCGTCTCCTGCGCCGTCAGGCGCCCTCGCCCTATCCGGCCCCCACACCGGCTGCGCCCGTGTTCTGGCCGGCCTCGACGGTCGCCCTACACGTCGTGGGCGAACCTGTGGAACCCGGGCGCGAGACAGTCCCGATGGCGGAGTTCCCGCGGTCCTACCCGGGTCACGGCCGAATTCCAACCGGCATGGCCGTCGTGGCCCTCCGTCGCGAGACGGGCCAGGCGACGGACCAGCCGGAGAGCCCCACCATCGAGCTATGTACATGTAGCAGACAGACTCAGGTCACCCGGGCGCTCCGTCGCCCAGAGGATCAGGCGACGGGCCGCTATTCGCACCTGTCCGGATGGTGGCCCGGGTACGATCCGGATTCGTCGTCCGATGGGAGCCGAGTCGTCCGGACCCTTTCTGCCGAAGAGCCCGTCGGCGGGGTCACGTCTCGGCCCGCACGCACGCCGCATTGCCCCGTTGGGGTCCACCTCGGCGTCGGGGCTGCCGGTCCGGTCCAGGCCCGAGATCGGGGTCGCAGCGGCGGAGATGGGTCATGCCACTGACGCCGCGGCTGGCCAGGATCATCGCCGCCATGATCGACGCCAAGCTCGATGCCGAGGCTCGGGCAGGCGTCGCGCCGAGCGGTAGGATGACGCGTGCCAGACGCCCGACGGAATCGCTCAGGGATCCGGTCGGGCGGCGGCAGAGAGATCCGCCATGAACCTCGCCCGAGCTGTCGATCTAAGGCCTGAAGATCTTGCCGGTCGCCTCTATCGGAGCTACGTCCGCGACTCGACGTCAGTCCAGGCAGACCGCTACGGCCCCGACCTCCAGCGTGCCGAGCAGCGTCGATTCGCGGGGCGCTATGGCCTCGTTGCGTCCGGTCGCGAGTACATCGATCTCGTCTCGGGCAAGGACACGTTGCGCCGATCCGACTTCAACCAGATGCTCGCCGACGCTGCCGCAGGCGAATTCGATGTCCTTCTGGTCTACGATACGAGCCGGTTCGCTCGCAACGTCGCCGATGCCTGGGTGTACCGCGAGAAGCTCGCCGCTGCAGGGGTAGTGGTCGTCTTCTGCGCCGACGGCTTGATCGCCGGCAACACCGACACCTACGAGCTAGAAGGGCTCAAGACAGTCTCTGACGCCGCCTACATCCGCCGCCTCTCGCGGAACGTAGCGAAGGGCTACGAGCAGAAGTGGCAGCTCCATAGTGATCCTGGCGGCCATCCACCACTTGGCTTCGCGAGAGTGGGGGAGCGTCAGCTCCTGGAGCCGGGGGAAGGTCCCGAGCTTGACCTGGTCCGCCGTGCGTTCGAGATGTATGCCTCTGGCGCCTGGAGCGATACCACTCTGGCCGATGAGCTGGGCCTCGCCGAGGCCCGGCTGACTGAGATCCTGACCAATCCCCTGTATGCCGGCCGGGCCATCCGCCACAAGGGCCGGCTCGATCAGGAGGAGCGTCCCGCCCGGTTCGCAGCACCGATCGATCCTGCCCTTTTCGACCGTGTCCAGTCGGTACGCGCCGGGCGCCGGACAGCCTACTCCGTTGGCGCCAAGCCCAATACGCGGCGGTCCTATCCACTCGTTCCGTTCATGCACTGCCTCGACTGCGGCAGCGGATACCACGGCGACGCCAACAACGGGCAGCGGCGCATTCGCCACAGTCGCCGGCCCGCTTGCTCGCCTTCGGCGACGTACAAGGCCGATCGCTACGAGGAGCAGCTCGCGGCCCGGTTCGACGGCCTTCGGTTCGAGGAGGAAGACATCGAGCTGGTCCTCGCCGCCATGCGGAGGATGCAGAAACCCGCGCCGGCACCCGATCCTGGCGAACTCGCAGCTGCCAAGGCCGACCTCCAGGCTCAGCTCGGGGCCGGTGCCATCGGCATCGACGCCTTCGCCCGCGCCTGGCGCCGTCTTGAGGGCCCTGTCCTCGTCCAGGTTCCACCACCGGATGAGCTACGCCTCCGTCGCGCTCGCAGGGCCCTGGCAGACTTCGGGACCCTCTGGCGCGATGCTGCTGTCCCGGATCGTCTGCGGGAGGAAGCCCTCCACGAGATCCTCTCCGCACTCGATGTCAGAGGTCCGGAGATCGTCGCTATCCACACCGCGCCAAACGAGAACGCCTGGCTCTTGGGCCAGGCGGCAATGCGCGAAGAAGCGTCGCTTTCGCAACAGCATGTGGGAATGGTCGGGGCGAGAGGATTTGAACCTCCGACCTCATCGTCCCGAACGATGCGCGCTACCAAGCTGCGCCACGCCCCGACCGAATGCCCGCTGAGGGCCACGGAATGATAGCAGGGGGCCAGTTGCCGCGGTAGCGGGGCTCCAGCGCCTGCCGCGGTAGCGGCCCGCCCAACCCGGCGCCCCGGCCCGCCCCTCGCCCGGCCGGGCTGGAAGGCCTAGGGCTGCCAGGAGACGGAGACGGCCTGGTCCGTGTTGGGTAGCTCTTTGGCACCGGTGCCGTCCGACCCGACCACGACGATCCCGCCGAACCTCTTCTCGGTTGCGATCCGGGTGCCGTCGGTGGACCAGGCCAGAATCATGAATGTGTCGTCGAACGGGCTGTAGACCTTGGTGGCAGCCGCATTCGGAGGCCGGAAGACGACGAGGTTCTCGGCGGCGGGCACCCCTTTCGCGTCCAGTGGTACCACGAGGGCGGCCAGTCGACTGCCGTCGGGAGACCAGACCAGGCCGTCGACCTGGCCACCGGCCGCCCCAAGATCCTGGTCCGCGCTGCCATCTATGTTCGCAGTATGGAGATGCGTCCCCGGATCGCCGCTGCCGCTGGTGTAGGCGATCCTGGAACCGTCAGGGGAGACCGTCAGATCGGAGGGAGGGGTCGTAGACGACAAGAGCGGCGTCACTGCCCCGGTGGCCAGGCTCACCCGTTCGAGCGGACCGTTCTGGCCGGCCAGGTCGTCGTTGACGACCACGCTCTTGCCGTCGGGCGCCCACCAGGTCGAATCCGGACCCGACAGCTTCGCTACGAGGAGGCGCGGGTTCCCGCCGCCGGCGGCCACCGTCTCCAGGTCCTGCGCGATCCTGTTGGGGCACGGGCTGGCGGCGTCATCGCACGTGAACGCCCACCCGGTCCAGCCGCACATGCCGGCCCACTTGGACCAGTGGTAGAAGACGATCTGGCTGTCGTCCGGCGACCATGAGAAATGCGAGTCGCCAGGCTTCAGGCTGGCGTTGATCGGCCTCGCGGGGCTGCCGTCCACCGGGATATCCGAGAGGGTGGGCACGCACTTGTCGTCCACGCTGACGACGTGGATGGCCGCGCCGTCACGCGACCAGCTGGCCTCGACTCCGTCGGCGATCTTGCGCTGGCCGGTCCCATCGGCCCCGATCACCCAGAACTCGCCATTCGACCCCGGGCTGACTTCGGTGTAGTACAGGAGGAGCGGAACGCGGGCCTGAGTTGGCGAAGGCGTCGCCGTCGGGATGGCAGACGAGGCCGCGGCAATCCCGGTTGCGGCGGCGGTGGCGCCCGTCGTGGGCGTACCACCGGCCACGGGCCAGGGACCGCCCGACGCGTTCGATGACGTACAGCCGCTCACGATCAGTGGCAACGCAATGGCCGCCAGGACAACCCGGCCGAGTGGGCGCATCGGAATTCCCTCCTTTTTCGCCGAAACGCCGCACCGCCGAGCAAGCGCTCTCCGGGTGGGCACTTCTCCTCAAGTGCCATGATGGCACGGCCGAGTAGGGGCGGCAATGGCCGCGCCTCTGCCTGCGCCCGCCCCCCTTCCGGCCACCCCTCGCAGGGGGCCCCCTCGGCCCCCGCCCAAAGGAAAGAGGCCGGAGTGGGGGGCGCTCCGGCCTCTGAGGAGGAGGGACGAACGAGGTTGCGGGGCGGCCCTCCGGCCGCCGGCGGGCGGCCTTGCGGCCGCCGGGTGAGTGGCTAAAAGGCCTCGAGGTACTTGTCCAGTTCCCACTGGGTGACCTGGGTCCGGTACTCGTTCCACTCGGACCGCTTGGCCTCGACGAAGTGGCTGAAGACGTGGTCGCCCAGGGCGTTGCGGATGACCTGGTCCTTCTCGAGCTCGTCCATGGCCTCTGAGAGGGTGCCCGGCAGCTGGCGGATGCCGCGCTTCTCGATCTCATCGGCAGACATCTCGTACAAGCTCTCCTCGACCGGGGCGCCCGGATCGAGACCCTTCTCTACGCCGTCAAGGCCGGCCGCGATCATGCAGGCGAAGGCCAGGTACGGGTTGGTGGACGGATCGGGGCAGCGGACTTCGACACGTGTCGCTTCGATCGACTTGCCCGGCGAAGCCTTCGGCACGCGGATCAGGGCGGAGCGGTTGATCTGGCCCCAGGTCAGATAGGTCGGGGCTTCGTAGCCGGGCACGAGCCGCTTGTAGCTGTTGACCAGCGGGGCGAGGACGCCGATCATGCCGCGCGCATGGGTCAGGATGCCGCCCATGTAGGCCGTGGCCAGGGCGGACAGGCCGTACTTGTTCTTGGGGTCGGCAAAAGCGTTGCGCTTCTCGGCGATCGAATACAGGCTTTGGTGGCAGTGCATGCCGGAGCCGTTGATGCCGAAGATCGGCTTGGGCAAGAAGGTGGCGTACAGGCCGTGCTGCTGGGCGACGGCCTTGAGGGTGAAGCGGAAGGTGACCGCGTTGTCGGCCGTCGTCAGGGCGTCGCTGTACTCGAAGTCGATCTCATGCTGGCCGACCGCGACCTCGTGGTGGGCGGCCTCGATGACGATCCCGAAGGCCTCCAGGGCGTCGACCATGTCCTGGCGGACTTCCTGGGCCAGGTCGGTCGAGAAGTCGAAGTAGCCGGCCTGGTCGTGCGGCAGCGGCGCGATCTTGCCGTTTTCGCCGGTGCGGAAGAGGAAGAACTCGAGCTCGGGGCCGAAGTTGACGACGTAGCCCATCTTCTCGGCGCGCTCGACCTGGCGGCGGAGGACCTGGCGCGGGTCGCCGGCGAAGGGCTCGCCGCCGGCGGTGTAGACGTCGCAGATGACACGGGCGGTGCCGCGCGGGCCCGAACCCTTCTGCCAGGGGATCTCGGCGAAGGTAGACATGTCGGGCTGGAGGTACTGGTCGCTCTCGGCGATGCGGAGGAAGCCTTCGATCGACGAGCCGTCGAACCAGGTGCCGTGCTTGATCGAGCCGGGAAGCTGGTGGATCGGGATGGTGACGGCCTTGACCGCACCCATGATGTCGCTGAACTGAAGCTGGACGAAGCGGATGCCGTTCGCCTTCGCCTCATCGACCTTCTTGAGCGCCTCGGCCTCGCTGATGGTGCCGGCCATGCTGTCTCCTCTAGTCGGGCCCGGAACTTGTGCCAGTCGACCAAGGTCTGGCCTCGTAGAACCCGTCGGCGGCGAGCGTACAGGGCCTGAGGGGCACACAACGGTTACAGAAGGGGACGACTACTGTGCGATTAGCACAAGTCTGGCGGCAATCGCCAGCGGCAGCCGCAGGTCCGGGTCCGAGAGGTCCCAGCCGGTCAGCTCCTCGATGCGGTGGATCCGGTAGGCCACGGTGTTGCGGTGGAGGTCGAGGGCGGCGGCGGCCTCCACCAGACCCGGATGATCGAGAATCGCCCGCAGGGTCGTGAGGCGCTCTCGCTGCGCCGAAGGCGAGCCGACCAGGATGGGGGCGAGCATGGCGCGAGCGAGCTCCTGGCCGTCTGCCATCGCCCGGACGCTGCCGAGGAGACGGTAGGCGGCCAGGCGGTCCGCACGAACGACCGGAGGCGGCTCGGGGAGGCGTTCGACCGATTCGAGCGTAGCTCGAGCCTCGGCTTCCGAAAGGGCCCGGGAGCCCGGCTCGTCGAACGGTCTCGAGACGGCAACGCAGCGCCCCAGGAAGCCGGCGATTCTGCCGGCGAGGGCCAGGCCCCACGGGTCGGCGTCGTCCGTGGCGAGGATGGCGCGCAGCTCCAGGCTGTCGGCGTCGCCCCGGAGCGTCAGGCGGCGCGGCGATGCCAGGAGGCGCAGCTCGCGACGTGTCTCCTCGCGATGCTCGATGGTCTCGGCATCGGGGCCAACGGCCTGGCGCGCGACGAGCACGACCCACGGCGGCCCGTCCGGCGGGAGGGGGTCGGCGCGTTGGGCTGCGTCCTGGGCGCGTTTCACGGCGGTGTCGCGGGCAAGCTCCAGGGCCAGGAACCCGGCCACGCGGCGAGTGGCGACGCGCTCCAGCTCCGTGGCCGGCGAGTCGCCGAGCAGCGCCAGGCTGCCCGATGCCGCGGGCGCCGCTCCGGGGAGTGGTGTGCTGGCTCCGGACGCGAGCGGCGCGGCGAGCGGCGCTCCGGGGAGTGGCGTGGGGAGCGGCGCTCCGGGGAGTGGCGTGGGGAGTGGCGCCGGCGGCGGTGCTTTCCCCGGGCCGGGCGCTCCCGGGAGCGGCACGCGCAAGGCCACTCGACGTGGTTGAGCCAGGTACTCCGCCACGGCCGCCGCCGCGGCCGGGGTGTCGGCCGGGGCGTGGATCGCCAGGGCGGTGCCTCTCCGCCCCTCCAGCGCAACCGCACGGCCCAGGAACGCGGCGACCGTTGCCACCAGGGGTTCCAGGCCGCCGCCCTGCAGGGCCACGTGCTCGAGGATCGCCTCCAGGCGCCCGGCCTGGCGGTCCAGCTCCGCGCGCTTGTTGACCAGGTAGCCGATGATGCTGCGCTCGATCGCGAACGGGTCGCTGCCGGCCAGGCTGAAGGCGGACAGCCCGGCCTCCGAGGCGGCCACTGCCAGCGCGGCCGCGGCCGAGACGGCCTCGGGCTCATCCGCCTCGATGACGAGCAAGGCCGTCACGCGAGCCCTCTGGAAGTCGGCGACGAGGCTCTCCGTCTCCGTTCGATCGGGAGCGACCACGGCCAGGGCCGTGGCCGGGATGACGGCGAAGTCGTCCGGGTCGAGCGAGTCGAAGGCGGGTATGCGCGCCTTCAGCACTCGGACCCAGGCGATTTCGCGGGCCGCGGCCTCGGCCGTCAGCGGCGCCACGGGCCGCGCCGCCGGAAAGACCGTCTTCCAGACGTCCTCGAGACTCGCCATGGCGTCATGGTGGCCCATCTCGGGCTCGCGCGCTGGCCGGCGGCAGCGCTCGACGGCCACGCGGAAGGAGCCCGAGCGACTATCTCATTGGGTTCCATCCGATCGGCTCTTGCGGTTGCCCCAGAGCGCGCGTACGGTGGATGGGTCTCATCCGCCAAGGGTTTCCGGAGGCATGATGCAGGCAGCGACGGCGGCTCAAGGTTCGCGACTTGTTCGCGGTAGCGGGTTGATCTCGCTCACGGCCGACCCGGATCGTGGCGCATCCAACCTCCTCACGAGGCCCCGGGCGGGCAATCTCAGCGGCGACACTCGCGCTGGCATGCCCGCGCGGTAGGGGCCGGCGCCTCTGCCGCATCCGCGGACAATGCCGGGACCGGCGCCAGGTGCGCGCCGGTTTCGTGTTATCCGGAGCGTTGCCTGGCGTGTACAGTCCCCGAGTTCCCCCGACACCCGCGAGCGGCGGCCGGGGACCGCAAACATGTCATCTGCTAACCCCGGTAGCACTGGACAGACTGTGGGGCCGCGAGGACGTCGCGGCCACCGAGGACGGACCCAGGAATGACCCTCGCCACGCTCGGGATGGCGCTCCGGAGACCCGCGCACAGGGCTGGCCCGGCCGAGAACCTCGCCGCGTGCTACCCCCGTTAGCAGATGACAGGAAACCGGGCTGGGCGCTCTTGGACCGCCGAAGATCAGGCCGCCGCGGCCGAGATGCGTCGCTACATCTCGGTGGCTGTTCAGCCTAGGAGTCGGGCAGCGTCAGCTCGTTCGTGCGGGCGATCTCGCCAAGGAAGCGCGCAGAAGGCTTCACCGTCCGCTCCTGCGTGGACCGATCGACCGCTATCAGCCCGAACTGCATGGCGTACCCGTACGTCCATTCGAAGTTGTCGAAGGCGCTCCAGTGGATGTAGCCGCGCAGCGGAATACCTCCGCCGATGAGAGAGTGCAGGGCCTTCAGGCCGTCGGTGATGAACTCGACTCGTTCGGCGTCGTCGGACGCCGCCACGCCGTGTTCGGTGACCACGATCGGCTTGCCCGGCAGCAGCTCGGCAACTCGCCGGACGGTGGCGGCCACGGCCTGCGGGCGCCACTCCCAGCCGATCTGGGTGCGGCGGATTCCGTCTCCGGCGTCGTCCGTGGGGCTGGCCGCTTGCCCCGACTCAAGCCGGGTCCGCGAGTACGTCTGGACGCCGACGAAGTCGTCCTCCTTCGAGGCCTCCAGGAAGATGTCCTCGCGCATCCGGCGGGCGTATTCGAGGGCTGCCCTGGCGCCGGGGTCCGACTCCCACTCCTGCATCGCAAGGGTCTGGCCCACCATCGCGTTCGGGCGGAGTTCCTTGACGGCCGCCCGCGCCTTTCTGTGGCCGGCGATGAGCATGTCCGAGGCCCTGGTCCAGTTGGCCACGCCGTGCGTTCCGGGCGGGAAGCCGAAGGCGCCCATGTAACCGCCCTGGGCGACCACGCCGGGCTCGTTGATCGTGCAGTACCACTCGACGCCGTCTCCGAGGGCCTCGACCACGCGCCGGCAGTAGCGCTCGAAGAGGCCGGGCGTGGCCTCGGAGAGCCAGCCGCCCTGTTTGGCCACCCACAGCGGCAGGGTGAAGTGATTCAGGGTCACCATCGGGGTCAGGTTGCTCTCGAGGACCGCGGCCACCATGCGCCGGTAGTGCTCGAGCTGGGTTTCGTCGAACTGGCCCTCGCTCGGCTCGATGCGGGCCCACTCAACCGAGAAGCGGTACGTGTTGAAGCCGAGGCCGGCGAGAGTGGCGACGTCGCGGCCGTAGCGGTTGTAGTGGTCGATGGCGGCGCCGCTTGGCTCCTTGCAGGGCGTGTCGGGCCGCAGCTCCCACTCCCACCAGTCGCTGTTCGAGTTGTTGCCTTCGACTTGATGGGCGGCGGTGGCGGTCCCCCATAGAAAACCGGTAGGAAAGGCAAGTTGGCTCACGCCTCGGAGGATAGCGGCTTGGATGGGCGCCTACAGACGCGGCGGGTCGTTGGCTCGCCGCCCTCGTCCGGCCGGTCCGGCGGGGCCACTGAGGGGCCCTGCCTCATCGAACATTCGGTCGAAACCGCGAATGTGGTATGGTTAGTACCTTCGTGAACGAATGGGCGCTCCGGTCTGCGCCCCGGTTACCCACCGGACGATCCCGATCCACTTCAACGCCCTGACCGGTCCCCGCGGCCACATGCCGTGGGCGGGCCCTCCCAGGAGCGCTCTCCCCATGTCCTTCGAACGCCTCGGGCTGACGCTCGAGCTCCTCCGTGCCGTCGCGGCCCAGGGCTACACCGAGCCCACGCCCGTCCAGGCCGAATCGATCCCCATCGTGCTAGCCCGCCGCGACCTCCTCGCGGGCGCCCAGACGGGCACCGGCAAGACGGCCGCCTTCGTGCTGCCGATCCTGCAGATCCTCAATGCCAGCCGCCCCGAACCGCGCCGTCTGCCCGCCGGACAGACCCGTGGCCGCGGCTCCACGGGCCTTCCGATCCGTTGCCTCGTTCTGACCCCAACCCGCGAGCTTGCGCTCCAGGTCGAGGAAAGCGTCCGCACATACGGCTCCGAACGCCCGATCCGCTCCACGACCATCTACGGCGGCGTGGGCTTCGATCCGCAGGTCCGCGCCCTTCGGGCCGGGCCGGAGATCGTCGTCGCCACCCCGGGTCGACTGCTCGACCACGCCGGGCAGGGCACGATCGACCTGCGCTCGGTCGAGATCCTCGTCCTCGATGAGGCCGACCGGATGCTCGACATGGGCTTCATTCGCGACATCCGCCGCATCCTGGCTCTGATCCCCGCACGACGTCAGAACCTGCTCTTCTCGGCCACCTTCTCCGACGAGATCCGCGAGCTGTCGGCAACGTTGCTGACCGATCCGGCCTACGTCCAGATCGCGCGCCGCAATGCCCCGATCGAGCTGGTTCGCCAGGTCGTCTATCCGGTCGACCGGGAACGCAAGCGCGAGTTGCTCAGTCACCTCATCCGCAGCGGCCGGATCGACAAGGCCCTCGTCTTCACCCGGACCAAGCACGCCGCCAACAGGCTCGCAGAGCAGCTCTACGGGGACGGAATCGCGGCCGCCGCGATCCACGGCAACAAGAGCCAGGGCCAGCGCGTAAGGGCGCTGGACGACTTCAAGTCGGGGCGGGTGGCAATTCTCGTGGCGACCGAAGTCGCGGCCCGGGGCCTGGACATCGAGGCGTTGCCGCACGTCGTGAACTTCGAGCTGCCGATGGTGCCCTCCGACTACGTGCATCGAATCGGCCGGACGGGTCGCGCCGGAATGGAAGGCGACGCCGTCTCGCTGGTCTGCGTCGACGAGATGAGTCTCCTCCGCGAGGTCGAGACGATGCTCCGTGGGCCCATCCCGCGCGAGACGATCTCCGGTTTCGAGGTCGATCGATCGATCCGGCCGGAGGCG
>Ga0187886_1001955_pt1 | contig 17389 bp, 20 predicted proteins | sample June2016WEW_20_1_FD_133001 | JGI IMG/M metagenome (GOLD analysis project Ga0187886, IMG submission 133001) | Peatland microbial communities from SPRUCE experiment site at the Marcell Experimental Forest, Minnesota, USA - June2016WEW_20_150 | ecosystem: Environmental > Terrestrial > Soil >... | reverse complement strand
GTGGAGTAACTGAAGCGACTGAAGTCAACTCTCTCCCTGGGCCTTGGAACCCCACAAAGTGGTCCGAGACTTCAGACTTCACTTCTGGAGTCAGGTAGAGTCAACTGAAGTCAGACCGACCCTGTAGACGATAGAGGCCATATAGTAGTTGTAGGACCCTCAATCATCCTGACCGCTATGGGTATACCAGATGGGTCCAAGTAGGAGTCCTGAGCAACTATGATAATGCCGCTACAATGACCCACTGGATTCCCAGGATGAGCGTGGAGGGTCTGCTGGTGCAGGCGGAGTGGGCGGGACCCCTCAGCAGTCCAGGACGACTGAGACGGGCCTGTGGTCGCTGGGACGTAGGCCCCGGTCGCTGTGGTTGACGTCCGAGTTGAATCGGTCATATGCCTCGGTCTCAACCTTACAGGATCCCTGCCTGACGGAGACTGAGGAGGACACGAGGATGTGGTCCACGAGCTCCTCGGTAAGCTTCCCATCCTCCAGGGGGTCCGGGAACCTAACCGTCCATGCCGTCTCCAGGTTCTCGGGCGTCATGGCGTGGTGCAGGCAGCTCCTGGGCTTGAGGAAGGAGCCGACGAGCTCGTCGAGGATGTCATACAGGAGAAATTCCCGCTCCATGAGGTCCTGAAACGGACCGTCGTTGAAGTCACCCATGACAACGAGCTCATTGTTAGACTCATTGAGCCATGAGTCGATGTACCTACGCAGCTGACCGAGCTCACCAGAGAGTTTCTGCCGCGCGTTGAGCGCATCGAGTACCGCCTCCTCGTCGCGTCGATCCCACTGCTCCTTGGTGTGGAGCTTGGAGAATTTCGACTTGGTGTGAACGATCACCAGCTCGGGTCCTCCGGATCCGAGCTGGAGTACTAATGGTACTCGATCAAAGTGGTGCCTCTTCCTGTCTCCTGGGCGGTAGCCGAGCCAGGGGTAGTAGAAAAAGTCTGAGGACAGGAGGGGATCCACAGGGAATATTTGAGTAACAGAGTTACTCAAATCCTTCCGAACCAGCGCGTAGACCGACTGCCTCCGCTCGTTGGACTGATAGACCACATACCTGCCTTGCAGGTATGTACTCACGAACAGCTCCATCTGGGCCTTGAGTGGTGGACCCTCCTGGATGCCAATGACGTCAGCATTGACGTCATTGACGACCCCAGCGATGCGCTGGCAAAGCCCAGGGACGTCCCGCACGGGGGCCAACACTATTCCTCCAGCCTTTTTCCCTGAAAAAGACGGAGGAATAGTGCCGTCCCACTTCTTCCACTGGTCACCGAAGCAACTACAGAACCACTCTACGTTGAACGTGGCTATCTTCATTGTACGAAGTGCCTGACTCCATACCACACCGCGCCGAGCATGCTTGACAGGAGGATGAAGACCAGGGCGTAGAACGCGTGGTTCTTGATGGTCTCCAGGTTCTTGCGGCAGGTGTGGATGAAGAGGAAGTCTGCCTGTACCTCGATTGGCTCCTTGATATCCACGCCCAGGGCGAGGAAGGTCTCGGACACTGTTTCGCGGATGAGCTGTCGGAGCTCCTCCTTAGTCAGAACCACACGCTCTCGGCTCACATCTTGCACCTCCAGAAATCGTGATGCCTACTCCTTACCTTATATTATATCCTCATGAGGTCGGCGGAGTGGAGACTGCGTAGTAGACCTGTACCCGGACTTGGAACGTTGTTGAGCTGTCGCTCGGGACGATCGTCGGATTATCTGCACCGTCGGTCGTCTCGATGGTCAGCGTATTCGCCTGCGGCAGGCCGTAGGGTCCTGCGTAGGAGCCGTCCCCGGCGACGAACGTGCTCTTGCCGGTTGCCACGGCTACGCCGACGTTGTCCACGACAGCGTCGTGGTTGGCCGAGTCCTTCGTGGTCCAGAAGGCGTTCCAGTTCGTGGGTGGTGTGGTGCCGTCTATGCTCTGCACGACCTTGTAGGAGACGTCCTGCACGACGGCCCCGGCCGGGAGGCTGATCGTCGAGGAGGCCTGGGAGCTCACGCCCTTAGCCACCGTGACCAGCTCGGATACTGAGTGGTGTGTCATGATGCCACCGCTGCCGGCGCTGACTATTGCTCCGGCGAACGTCGGAGTGGAGTTCGTCTTCACCGCCTGGTCAAACCAGTCACTCTTCCACCCTCCTGTGTCGTTGAAGACCGTGTCTGTGAGCCAGGTCTTGAGCGCCGCGTCCCACGTGTCTACGTTCGATCCGTTCGCTGGCCAAGTAGCCATGTCTTACCTCCCGAATTTCCCAGTCCCGAAGCCGAGTCGGCCGAAGCCGCCGATCTTCCAGTACTCATTGATGAAGATGAGGACAGCGTATGCGTCCGTCGTGACACCGGGCGCGTCAATCTTGAGGAGGACCTCGTCAGAGGTGGTGCTGTCGTCGTGCCGCACCTCGATCACGTCGCTGGCCACTACTCCTGCCAGAGTACCGGTCGTGTCCCCCGTGGCAACCACCGTCGTGAGTGCCCCGCCGTTGACCTTGACCTGCAGGTCCGCGTCGAGCGCTGCACTCAGCGTGAAGCCGTAGCTTCCGCTTACCGGTGCCGTCCACGGCAGGCCTATCTGTCCCGTGTCGAGGACACCCATGAAGAAGTCATCCGTCAGCGCGGAGACGACCGTCGCCGTGTGCCTGAGATCCTGCAGCGACACGTAGGTGGCGTTATGCCTGGTCCGGACACCGACCTCGAGATCAGTCGGGCAGCCCACGCAGTACCGCAGGACCTTCACCAGGACCAGAGCCAGGGAGGCCGTCCCGCTGTTGTAGGGTCCGGCGTAGACCTCAGTCCCCCCGACATAGAGCACCACGCAGTACTGTGTAGAGTTGGCAGCAGGGAACGTCGGGTCAAGGGTCTCAGCATCCACGGCTAACTGCGAGACCTCGTCGTAGATCCTCCAGTCCCTGCGGTTGAACGTCAGTACCACTCCTCCGTCTATGTTGACGGAGGAAGGGAACTGCGAGCTGTTGAGCGCGAGCAGGGAGGGTGGGTATGGCTTGTCCTCGCGGTAGGTCAGAGTCTTCGGCACCGCTGTGACGTCTCCCGGAGCCATGGAGGTCTCTGGGGAGGACGGGATCAGCTTTACGCTGACCGTGGCCCCCGGCGTCAGGGAGTTGTCGTTCAGGTCCGCCCCGAGGCTGACCAGCCAGACCGCCTCCCCGTCTATGTGCACCGCCTGGGCGGTGTCGCAGAGGCCTCGGTAACAGCTCACCAGCTGGAGACCTCCGGTTGTGCTCACCACGGAGGTGGGTGCCACCAGCTCGTCGCCGATCAGGATGAGGTTCGTGAGGTTCTGCCCGACCGTGGCTGCGGAGGCCGCGACGAACTGGCTCACCTCCACATTGGAGGTAAGGATGCTGATCGTCGTGGTCTGCTGGGTGATGTTGCCGTCCAGAGCACCCAGGGGAGTCAGTTTGTCGACGACCCCGGAGGCCACTCCGTTGATCTCTATGTTGAAGCCGCTGGCCCCGTCGTACTGGTCAGCCGCCATGCACCAGAGTCGTGTGGTGTCGGTGAGCTCAGCCCGGCGGACGATGGCGTGGGGGGCCTCATCGGTTCGCTTATTCGCGAATTGAGCCATGACTATGGTTGGCTGGACCCACCCAGAGGACGGTGCGGAGAAGGCTCCGACGGCCGAGGCGAATATGTCCTGCATGAGCTCGATCTCGATCGTGCCCTGGTCCGCGCTCCCGGAGTTGATTTTCGTGATCCGCATGGCGATCGGCGCGTCGACGTCGTAGTCGTACTTTACGGCCATGCCAGCATAGCCGTACCACATTGACCGATCCGTCCTCACGCGGGCTATCGCCAGCGGGTAGGACATGCACCGGAGCTCCCGCCAGGCTATGTCGTTCGCCAGCGCAGCTGTGCGCACGCCAGGCGTACTGATTGTCGTGGGGACCCGCTTGCCCTGGATTGCCATGTTGGCGAGGTCCTGCGCCGGCATGGACCCATCCTTGTAGGAGTTGGCCCGGTTGTTGAACTCTATGTTCACTTGGTTCGTGCTCCCCGTCCACGTACCCTTGCTGAACAGCATGCACTCCACGACGTTGCACTCGTCGAGGGTGGGGAGGTCATCGATGTCATAGTCACCACGGACCATCTCGACTTGCCACTGTCCTGTGGCCGCGTTCAGGTGGAAGTGGCAGTTAGTCTGCTGCTCGATGATCTTGATGATGTCCGACGCCTTCCCAGCGGAGTCGCGCAGCCAGCTGAACCCATTCCCCTCTGCGGCCAGCGTAGTCGCGGCAGTGGTGAAGCTCGCCAGGTCGATGTCCACGGTGTCCGCGTAGCCGTAGACATCATGGAAGATCTCGTAGGCCACGTTCATGGGGTTCGCGTCATCCTCAGCACCCACCTTAGGATTACCGAGACCCAGGCCGTTCGGCACTCGCTCCACCTCGAAGTACCACGGAAATGGGTCGGTTCGCTCCCCGATGTATCCGTCGAAGACGCAGTAGCACATGTTCCTGTACGCCGGGCACGGGGTCTGGAAGCAGGAGAGTAGGTCGTCTGGCAGCTGCGTGGAGTCACCAGGATGGAAGTGCAACACCCCGGATGGCACGTGGCCATAGGCATAGGCTACCGTCTTGATGCCGCTAAAGAAGTTGATGATGATCGACAGCCACGTAGGCCAGTGCGGGTCTCCAACATACTGGGGTGGTTTGTTTATGTCGACGTCACCCTCCGCCGACTGTGTCCCGGACCACACGAGGGTCTCACCGTACCACACTTTGCGGAGTATGGCTGGCCCACGGCAGAGGCCGAACTGGATCGTCATCCAGTAGTGGTAGCCGACGGTGGTCTCGGCGAAGAAGCCGGACGACACCTTCTTGGCCTTCTGTCGTAAGTTCCCCCACCATAGGACGTTCGGCCCGCACTGCTTTACCTTACCCCAGATCCACGGGATGCGCCGGTCCTCAGAGGTCGTCGGGAAAGTGAAGTCCCCGAGCTTGGACTTCTTGACCGAGTTATCCTTCGCCGCCTGGGCAGCTAAGAGCTGACTCGCCGCGAACGTCGCAGTCCACAGGATAAACACGAACCAGAACATTATGTGATCCCCGTCTCAAATGGGTTCTTTACCGGGATGAACGGGCACCCACGGAAGTTATGTCCGCTCTCACTACCGCTGGCACCAAACTTCGAGATGCAGACAGCATGACTGTGGTCGCAGCCAGCGTATACCCTCACCGTCTGCCCCACCATGCTCACGGTAAACGGTAGGATCAGCGTGAGGTCATCGCCACTCTGCGCAAGGATCTGTCGGTAGTCGGTAGTCCCCGCGTGGGACACGTACCCCGGCAGCGCCCACCCTGCCCCCTTGGCGATCGCGAGGCCACCCACGGTGATGATGTTACTACTGACGACGGTGACTGTGCCGTCGTAGTAGTTGGCCGTGTTGTCCTTGTCTACCCCGCAGTGTGTGTCGTATAGGAAGTTCTGGCACTGCGGCGCGAATGTCTCGTCCGGGATTTCCTTGTCGAAGGAAGTGATGATCGACTCCAGATAGAGCGTGGCCGTTGTACCGTCTCTCGACACGGAGACGCTCTTGACCATCCCCTTGTATATGACTCTGAGGCTGGCTGGGTTGTCCTCCCGATCCAGCCAGTATACCGTGATCGTGGTCGTCAGCCCAGGGGGGATGCTGCGGTAGAGATGGGGATACGCGTGGCTGGCCGGGATGGTGATCTCGAGCGGTCCCTCCCCGTCCGTGATGTCCCCGCGCGACACACCGGCCTGCGGGGCGAACGTACCGAGGCCGCTGACCGTGACTGAGTCAACAGAATTGTTGACCTGCCAGGTCGTCGTCCCCAGGGCTATCGTGTATAATTCAACTGGCATCATGGGGCGATGTATCCGGAAACCGTGATCGAGTGCGTCGTGACTGTAACCGACGTGATACCCAGATTCTTGTTGGCCGTCAGTTTCAGAGGCGTGGCGAACTGCATGACACAGGGACCGTTGATAGCCAGGAAGAGAGTACTGAGGACATCAGTCGCCGCGCTGGCGGTATCCTCGATCAGCTTGATCGTCCCTGCGGTGGCCCCGTTGGAGATCACGATGTCTGTGATGTAGAGGCTGAGACCAGACCCCGGTGCTGCCTTCACCTCCGTCTTGGTCTGGGCGGCGGCATAGGCGGCAGTGGCTCGCCAGAAGTTCGGATGCTCACCCTCCACGAGGAGCCGCCCGTAGAGGTCGGTGCGGAGGTTTGTCCGATCGTCCTCCGCTACGGCGGTCCCCGGCACGGTGCCGTCCATGTTGATGGCCTTGCCACCGACCTTGACCGGGTTGCCAGCGTCGGCGGTGCCGTGGGCCACGTCGCCCCCAGCGACTACGGCGTCGGTCGTGGCCGGTGTGGTGTGGTCGATGGAGACCTTACCGATGTATGTACCGGCGGTGATGTTATTGGCCGGAGCGACTCGCAGGGCATTCGCCTTGACCCCGATGTCCGCCGCGATCATCGTCGTCGCGTCCGCCGCGCCGTCTGCCAGCTTCACCTTCTGGTAGTGGGCCGTGCCGCACTGGTCAGTAGCGACTATAGTACCAACGCCCTGTGTCACTGTCAAGTTATCAGCCATACGTCAGTCCTAAACTGAGTCACTCCGGGATGCCCGGCTCAATGACCGGAGAGTACGCGTGTACCACCGGTACGTCGCACGACGCCCAACCGAGGGCGTTGATGTGCCGGATAACTATGTCGTCGGAGTCCAGACGTACGAAGTCCAGGTAATCGATCTTCTCGACCTCAGTGACCTGGATCGTGTACGGCCATGCAGCATCGACCGTTAGTCGTTCGGTGGCTCCGTCGATAATCTGAGAGGCCAGGACAGTCCTTGACAGCACCACTCCGCTGGTCAGGTGGACACGTAACTCAGCGCGCCTGTCCTGCACGAACTCAGTGTATCCACACCGTTCTATGTCCAGCACTGACTGGGATGCGGTCAAGGTCGCATTTGGCGTGAGCTCCTCGGAGAAGGTGGAGAGCCAGAATGCCCTGGCCCTTCCCTGGAGTCGGTACAACTTCTGCCGGAGCGCCCATAGGTCTGCGCGGTTGCGGGTGCGGAATGAGAGCATCGACCCTTTGTCACTATGGCTGAGGATGACGGTCTGTGAGATCAGGCCATATCCACCATCGTTCCGATAGAACGGACGTGTGATCGTCTCCTGCTGGGGCACCGCATAGTTGACGTCAGTGATCGACAGTTCTCCATCGTAGTACGGCGTCAACCCCAGGTCGTTGTCCACTGGACTGACCTGCGCCTTCAAGTCATACAGTGTGTATCTGTACTGCTTGGAGACGTTGATGCTGTCCGCCCAGGCCGGATAGACGGGGATGATTTCCGCGCCCACCGGCATGGATCGCATGGCCACGCCGTCAAAGGATATCTGGGCATCGGACACCGAGGCAACCTTAACCGTGTCGAAAGTGCCGTCAACCTTGATGAGCATGGCCCAGTAGCCAGCCAGGAATTGGGAGTAGGCCGTCGAGGTCACGTGAGCGTGATCGTCGCCTGGTGCTACGGCGGTAGTGAGAAAGACGGACTCGTGCCAGTAGGGTACTGACATCCCATCCATCGCGCGGTCGTATAGGTAGCTCTCCATCCACTGGCGCTGGTCGGTGATGTTCAGCTCAAAGACGTGGCGAGGGCACTTCCGCAGGGCGATCCGCTGCTCGGTCCCGTTCAGCCGTCGATGGACCTGTGTCGAGAACTGCAGGCACTCCACCAGTGGGGCCTCTGGCCTCTGGGCGAGGACAGGATAGTCTCCCGTGAGGGCGATGTCTACCGGGATCCCGGCCACGGGAGACATGGTGACCGTGCCGGTGCCCGCGATAGTGGGACTGATGACCTTGATCCCTGATGCGTTTAGCTCAAAGGCAAAATCTCCGTTGTCTGTAGTCCAATTTATCCCGGAATCAATGCTGACCAAGATCTGTCCACCCGCGTAGGACCCATTCATCCGGTATGTCATCCGGATGGCATTGGAGGAGTTACCGGCAGAGAGGGCCAATACTAAGGCATACTGCACTCCTGCTGTTAGGGGTAGTGCGGAGGAGAATGCTGGGGATACCTCGGTTCCCGGATAACTGGTGCCAAGGCCGCTGTAGTCAATGCTGGCGGAGGTCAGCGCTCCGCCGGTCGGCTTGTGCGTCACTCCATCTGTGGCGTAAACTGATAATGTCAACGTGCCGGAGGGTGCCCCCAGCTTGGCCAGTAGTAGGTTCACGGAGTTCAGGGAGTAGCTGGTCAGGGGAGTTACAATCTGACATAGCCAAGTCGCATCATACACGGCCTTGGTGTTGTCGTCGTAGTAGTGGTAGCCGTCCTTGGGGGCAGTGATAGTGGTACTGCAGCCCCAGACCTCGAAATACATGTCGGTCCCAGTCGTGGCAGACCACAAGGTCCCGGAGTCGGCGGAGCTGCAGAGACTGCCCCCAGCATAGCCCGGCGAGGACACGTCGGCGTACCAGCCGCCGTATCCAGAGGACCAGGTCCCCGTGGTCTTGTGCACCACGATCGCGTACTTGGTCCCGGCGTTTAGCTGAGTGTTAGCGGTGGACGTGTACTCCCACCAGTCCCAGGAGGTGAACATGGCCCCGACACGGGTCAGGGTCTCGATCAGGGTGGTCGGGAGTCCTCCGGACGTCGCGTACAACGAGACCTGCGTGACGTCGGCCGTCCGACCAAACGCCCACAGAGCTACAGATCCTAATTTGTAGGCAGTCGCCGGTGTAAACGTCTGGGCCAACCACACGGCGGAATAGTACCGCTCGAAGGTGTCGCCTCCTGTGCTGTAGTTGTCCTGACGGATCAGCATGCTAATCCAACGTCATCAACGGGGTTGAGGCAGCAACGACGATCACAGTGCCGGCGGGACAGGGCGTCGACGTGATCGAGGCGTACCCCAGGAAGGTGCCTCCGCTCCCTGCAGTGAACAACGCCCCATAGGTGAGGGTGCCCTGATCTCCTGTCGCTGCAGGGAATTGGATGTCATTGTTGTTCGAGATGGTGCTACCGCTCAGCGTCACGGCCCCGACGAGTTGGCGGACGTAGCCAGTCCCGGCAGATGGTTCGGAGATCGTGCTACCGTCCTCCCCAGGATCGGCGGTCGAGAGCGCCAGATACAGCGTTGGGTGCCTCGTGAGGAAGTCCGTGAGCATCTCAGTCTCGACCGTATTACTCAGACTCATCGCTGTCTCCCTCCGGCATTGACGATGATCCGCTGCCCCTCCGAGGATCGCATCGCCGCCAGCGCCGCATCCATCGAGTTGACCTGGATAATCGTTACCTTCGGCGGCTCCTGGGCCTTTGCTGGGGCTGAAACAGGGATCGGGACTATCTGCCCAGGGGCGGAGGGGACATAGATCTCCGGACGACCCCGCTCACCCACGAGGTAGGCTTTGCCTGCCTCCACCGGGCCACCTTCCGCCCTGGCCCCACCAAACAAGCTGGATCCCTCCGGGAACAGGCTGTTCAGCCCCATCCGGAACGCGAGCCGAGTCAGGTCGCCGAGCATCGCGTCGACCATGCCCTTGAAGTTGACCTTGCCGGTCGTCGTGAAGCTGACCAGGGCGTCCTCCGCAGAGGAGAACGCGTGGGTCAGCGTGACCTCCATCTGGGTGCCGTACTGGTGGATGGTCTGGCCGATCTTTTGCATGCCGCTGTCGATGCCAGCATGGAGCTGACTCAGGCGCTGGACAGGGTCTGACTCTGGCGTGGGAGCTGCGCCGCCGGGAGTGCCCGGTAGACCCTGTCCAGTGACCTGGGCCTGCTTCGCTAATCGCTCAGTGGCGATCTGGTCGGCTCGGTCGAACATCTCGTTGACCGAATCTTCGAAGAGGGTGACCTGGTTGAAGCCTTTGGAGAAGCCAGTTGCGATGTGCTCCCCGAAGCTCGCCGCTGCGCCCTCTGCTGAGTTCTGCAGCTGCGGAATGACGGCCTGGTTAACGGCCTCCTGGATGCCCTTGCCGATTCCACCAGGGAGCTGTCTCCAGACGATGGTGACGGCTTGCAGCACCTTGTGGAGGCCCGTGTTTACGATATTGAGGAGGTCATTCATCCATTGCGTGGCGAGGTCCTGCAGCATGGGTCCGAAGCTCGCGAGGGCGGCACCGATGGCGACCAGCGCCCCACGCCATATGCTGATCCACCCGTCGAGTCCCTTCGCCGTCAGGCGGATCAGACCCTCCACGGAGAAACTGACCCCGTCGAAGACGGTGGTGATCCCGCTGAACTCATCCCTGAAGAAGTCGATCAGCATCTGACCAGATGTCTTGATCCGCTCGAAGGCCGCCTGGCCGAGGTCCGCGAGAGTCGTGGTACTGTCAGTTGATAGTTTGATTTCATTGCTGAATGAAATCAAACTACCAACTGCCGCTCCCAGTGCTATCCCCCAGAGGCCCGTTGAGCCAACTAAGAGCGTAAGTAGTGAGACGAGTCTGGGCAGCGACGCGATTGCCATCACCGCGAGAGCCCCGTCGAGGATCGCGGTGTGCTCGGCCAGGAATCTGATCGCGGTCGTCAGGCCGTCCACAGTCGTCTTCAAGATTGAGTTCGCGCCACCGAGCTCACCGATGGCTATTTGCGCCGCATTTGCAGCGGACCGAAGTCGCTTGAGGGCACCACCGAGATTATCGTCCATGATCGCAGCGGTCTTGGTAGCATAGCCCCCGGAGTCCCGCATCGCGTCGGTCATTTGTTTTAGTTGGGGGATTGAGTGTGACAGGATCTCGAAGGTTCGGTCGTTCATCCCGCCGAAAAGCTGCATGGCCTTCGTAGCATCGATGCCGGCATTCTTGAGCACTTCGAGGGCTCCGGTCAGGCCGACCTGTGAGACCTTAACTTGGTTAGCACTGATGCCGAGCTCCATCAGGACTTTCCGTGCAGCGTCTGACGGGTTCTCGAGCGTGGTCAGCATTTGGCGGAGACCGGACCCGGCCCGATACGCTTCGAGACCCGCGTTCGAGAGGACACCAAGTGACGCAGAAATCTCCTCGATAGAGACGTGGGCGGATGCTGCTACTGGTCCGATGAACTTCAAGGCCCCACCAAGTGATTGCAGATTTGCGGAGGACGTAGTGACCGTTCTGGCCAGAGCATCAATCACATGAGCGGATTGATCTGCCCCGAGGTTGAAGTCCTTAAGGGCATGCGTCACGGAGTCAACGGCAGTAGTGAGATCGACATGGCCAATGGTGGCCAACTCGATTGTCCCGTTGATCATCTGGAGTTGCTGGTTGACGGTGAAACCGGCCTTTGTCATAAGGGTGTGAGCCTGGACAACCTGCGCAGCAGTAGTCTCGGTGGTGGCCCCCAGTTGTATGGTACTGGCGCGGAGCTGATCGAATTCTGGGGCAGTGGCTGTACTCGCGGCCCGCAGACCGGCTATTGCCTCACTGAAATCAGCTATCGCGCGGACCGTGGAGAAGAGACCGACGCCGACACCGACGTTAGCGAGTGTCTGCTTCAGGAGGTTCACCCCCTCCTGTCCCTTGCGCGCGGACTCTCCGATACCCTCTAAGCTCCGCTGGACGATGCGAGAGCCATCTTCGGTCACCACTATATTAATCCGCTCGTCGGCCACTATTCTTGCCCTGTATCTATCTTAGCCCCAGCCACCACCGCCACCGCCGCATCGATGGCCGCCTCCACGAACATCGCGGGTGCCTGAACCGAGGTCCCCCGGTTGAGCGCCCCGATGTAGCCCACGTTGTTCGAGATGAAGATCACCTGCTCCGGAACCCTCGCCGCGATCTGCTCCTGTCCCTGAGCCAATGCTCCCCGAGCATTGGCTCCCTCCCCCAGCTTCCCTGCGTCCTGCCCCTGCCGCAGGGGGCTGTACGGCTCGATCACGTCCTCCCTGGGCCTGCCCAGGGAGACGAGCCAGTTGGATCGTGCTCGGCCTGTGTCCACCGGCGTGGCCATTACGACCGTCTGGTTGATTGCGAGCGCAGCGAGACGCACGACTCTGTTCACCTCGCGGGGGACATTGGTGGCCCGTATGTTGATGCGCCGGATGAAGTTGTCGAAGTTGTCAGCCATCAGGTGAACCGTCCTCGGGAATCCCGACGTCGGTTGCCAGATCTCGAGCGACGAGCCGTCTTGCGAACACCGAGACCGTGACCTATCCACGCAGGAAAGGAGAACGGCTTTACGGTCCCATCGCCAAAACGCTTTAATCTCTTAGCCATCGATCACTTCCTTCATTTAGGTGAATCGTCCCCGTGAGTCACGACGTCGGGATTCCCCACGTCCCAGGCGATGAGCGATACGGGTGATAGAACGGAGCCGCCCCACAGACACACCCTTCCGCCGGGCGACGTGCTGCTCGTGCCGCAGGCTGACTCGGGCCATCCGAACGACTCTCGGCAGGGTCTTCATGCGAATCGTCCTCTTGAGTCACGACGTCGGTTGCCGCGCCCTCCGCCGGGACGAAAAGAGATGCCTCGATTCCCTCGAGTCAGTCTTCCCCCCTTGGGCAGGCCTGTGACAGCATTAAAGCCGGGATGGGCTCGCATCCAGTTGGCGTACTGCTGTTGGAGTGGTACTTTCTTCGTTCGCGCCATCACTTCTCCTTTTCCACAGAGATTCCCTGGGCAAGAGTTATGAGAACGAACTCATTTGGGCTGTGTTTTCGAATGGCTGAATTGAGATGAGATCGCTCACCGCATAGTGCACCTTTGACGTGTTCAATCCATCGTTTTTTTTTTCTACAGTCTTTGTGGTGAAACCTATGTAGATTTTACCACTGGGAGAACAGGCACCATAGACAAAGGCCATAATCACTTCATCTCTTTCCTACTCTCCTGATACTTCATGTCTTGCGTTAACCAGTTGAGGTAGTCATCAGCATTCCGCAGCACTGCCTCAATACAGACTTCTTGACCACGGGACCGAAACATGGATGTTGCTGCCCGGAGGGCCTCGATCCTGATGGCTTGGAGATCATTTGGTAGACTGGTGGATTTTGGTCTATCTGACATCGTCACTCTTTCTACTCTCCTGATACTTCATGAAGGCCGTATCCATGGCCCGCACAAAATAGAACAGATCGTCCCGCTGCTCGCCGGTGATGCCGTAGGCTTCGGTGTAGTCAGCGATCGCCGTCCAAGGAATAGGACAGATACCCCATCCCGAGGGTCGGCATGAGTTCAAATCTAAGAAGGCCCCGTAGTACAAGTCGAGGCCGAGCCAGAGCTCCGGTGCATCCTGGATCCGCTGCGGGAGAGGTAGTCGCTCTTGCATGCACTGGTCTATGATCCTCTTCTCAACTGGTCCTTGCTCTATGGAGTAGAGCAGGACCTCCGTCAGTTTCCCGCTGCGGCCTCGTCGAGCTCGGCGCGGAATAGGCTGATCGACTCCGCCTGCTGTCTGACGTCCTGGAACAGGTCCGGTAGGTTCTTGAATACCAGTAGGCAGTTCTCCGGCGTCAGCGGCAATAGATTCTTGCCGTCAACTCCGGCGTCAGCGGGGCTGATGCCGGGCACCCACTGATCATCGGCCCTGGTCTCCCACCCGAGCACGACGGTCTTGGCGTATGCCTCCATCAGGATCTCCATGGCCCGCTCATTGTCGAGCGTACCGGCCGCGATGGCCCGACGGATGGGTTTGGTCATCTTATCGAGGAGCTTGGCGTAGCGCTTGTTTGCCCCGCCCGCGCGGGCGATCCGGATGCGGGTGTCCCCGTAGTCAAGGACAACCCCGTCGTTCTCGACTCGCTCATCAGTCTTGAAGAGTTTCCTAAGTCCCATTGCTCTGCTCCCAAAATGGTTGTTACATGAACCGATCCCTGGCGTCGTGGTGAGGGTTACCCCTTCCTCGTCTGACTGTCTTGATCTTCCTCGCGTAGCCCACCCGGCCCAGGGCAGCCACCAACTTACTACGCTCCCTGGGCATCCGGAGGTAGGTTTGGGCCATGCTGGCGTAGTCACGCTTCATGTATACCTCCTACAGGTCCGCCGCGCTGGGCAGGTAGTCGAAGAACGACATCAGCAGCGTGTGGTCCATGGTGCTGACGATGTCAGCTCCGCTCGAGGCCTCGCTCGTGATAGCCATCGTGACCGGCTTGTCCTGCACGACCGTCATCCGCCCATCACCCAAGGTGAGCATCGGCAGGTCGATCACGATGCCCTTGTTGTTCTTCACCATGCAGATGTCGAGCGTGACGTTCGCGTTGGCCCTGATCGCCGTGACGGAGGCGACCGCCGTGAAGTACGCCGTGAGCTTACCGCTCACCTTGAAGGAGCCGATCGAGGTGTTGAACGCGCCGAGCACTCCGACGGCCTTGTCTGGGGTCACCCCATTGTTGATCGTGAGCGTGATGTCCTGGCAGAAGGCGAACAGCGGAGTCGGTGCAGCGTTCGTCTCATCTTGGACGGCGAGCTTGATCCGGCTGAAGTCGGAGGTTGTATTGAACGCGGTCTCCTTGGGCATCGTGACGCGGGTTCCGGTCTTCGGTCCGGCGGATCCAGCGAGTACCTCGGTGTCCATGGCGACGAACGCCAGGTCCAGCGTGACCTTGTCGGCAGCTTTGACGTTGATCCCGAGGTCGTTCGGCACGGCCCCGGTCAGATACTCCACCTGGTCGTAGGTGTCGCCGGAGTCGGCCTTGCCGAGCGTCCGCTCCAGGTTGTAGGAGCGCTGCACGATGCTGCTGCCGGTCTCGTTCATCAGCACCCGGCCGAAGAAGACCTGCACGAGCAGGGTCGTGTTAGCCTCGGTCGTCATAGTGCTCTGGGTCTTGTCCAGGGTGATCGTGTGGGTGACAACTGACCGCACGCGGGCGAAGCCGTTGTTGCCCGTCGTGCCGAACTTAGTCGCCGTCAGGTCACCGCCGACATAGATGAACTCACCCACCGCCAACCCGAGCGTGGTGAAGTCGAGTATCGTGCTCGTGAGTACCGGCAGCGATCCGGCCGTGCTTACGTCCAGGTCGCCCACGGCCGTCTCGAAACCCACCCGTACGATGGAGGCAGTGGCCACGGCGCTCTCGTCTACGAGGACCGCAGCCGTGTTGGCGCCGTCGGCCTTCGTCACGGTGACGTAGGCCGCAGCGGTGGTCGCGACCTTGAAGATACCGTTGTTTGCGGCGTTGGTGAAACCGGCCGTGAGGATGATGTCGCCAGCAACGAACACAGTCTGGAGATCGGCAGGACCCCCGGTCCCGCCTACGGTGAACTTACTGCCGCTCTTCGTCACCGCGATCGTCATGGTCACGACACCCAGAGCGTTCTTCGCCTCACCCTTCTTCCTGAGGCTCGCGAAGAAGAAGCCCTGGAGCAGGTCCTGCTGACCCTCCTGCGTGAGGTCCACGTCGAAGCCGCCCGCCGCGTTCAGGTCGGTGATCACTGATTTGCGGAATTGCCGACCGGCGTTGATCGGGTTGCGGACTTTAGTGGCCAGGGTCCCTCCGAACTCCTTATAGCCGTTTGGCTCGAGGGGGACCCAGATGGCGGTGCCGGGAAGGGTCTTGGGAGAGGCCTCTTCGGCATAGGCAAGACCTGTCAAGTTACTATTCACTTTGTTAGCAGCAGTCATGGTCTACCTTCCTTCTCTCGTTTACGACGAAGTCGTTGAGCCTCTATTCCCTTAAAGGAAGGTCCACGCGGACCTCGCATCTTTTCCCGAGTCTCTTCAGAATGTCGCTTGCCAATGTGGGCTATTGACATTCTCAGTAAGGAACCAGAAGTATGCCTCTTATTCAAATTCCAAGGCACTTGACCACTATGGGACAAGGACAATTTTACCACTGTTTCGGGAGAAGCAAACTTACCCTTATTCCATGGAGAATGACTCTTTCTCTTTAATCCAGGAGTTCCCTCTCCTCCAGTAGTTAAATTATATCCATTTGGGACCTGCGTTCCAAGCTCCTTAATCCACCAGATCTCCTGCGCTATGGCCTCTTCAGCCATGATCCCTTGAGACAGGGTCAGGATTACAGCGTTCTGAGCTCCGTATTTTCGAATAGCACGAGAGATCGCTCTATTGAGACCTCCTTCAGCACCTTTCAGATGTCTCTCCCATCGATCTTCGATTGTCTTCGTGGTAAACCCTACATATAACTTAGAATTACCAGGCCAAGCTATCGCGTAGACACACGCCACTTCATCACCTTATGGTATCATACTCAAACCGAGCAACAACGTTCACCTGAAAGAAGTCACCGTCCTGGCCGACCTCGTTGATTGTCACGTTCCTGAACTCGACGCCGCCGGAGGTAGTCGTCCCTTCGTAAGCGTCCCGGATTATCGTATCCAAGTCGCTCGTCCCGATGATCCCTCGCCCGGTTGGTGAGAACACCTGTACGGTCAAGACTCCGTTGCGCCGGAAAGTCCGGCTGCCCTGCGCCCCGCTGAGCGTGGCCTGGCGGCTCTCAGTGTGGCGCAAGACCACCCGAGCCCACGCCGATTGGCCAGTGGGAGGGAGGGACTTGGTCCCCACGTTCTCGTATTTCAAACGAGAGCTATCCTGACCCCCCACCGTTGTCCAGGCTGCCTGGACAACGGTGAGGATCTCGTCAACGGCCTGATCGCGAGTCAGGCTCACTTCTTTCGGACCCCGCGCAGCGCCTTGTGGGCCATCCGGATCCTCTTGTGGGCGATCGCCAAGTGGCGCTTGGCTGCCGTCACGCCGATGTTGTCCAGGAGTTTCTTACGTCTCTTTGCCATATTGTCTTGCCTTTCTGCGGTTTACCGCAACACGCCCATGATGTACAGCAGAACCGTGTCTGCTGGCTTCACCTGCTCTACAAAGACGATCCGCCGGTGCTGGCCGCCGTCCACGATATCATTCGCCGTCATCAGGTCGAACGTCGTGGGCCCTATATAGCACACCTCCTCGACACGGTTGATCAGGTCCGGATCGATCGACTTCAGGTGCGAGGAGGCTGCTGCCCCCTTCTCGAATACAGCTTTTACTGATGCACTTGCATCAGGAAAAGCTATGGGGTCCGTCGGACCCCGCCACGGCTTGCTTGAGTCCGTCGGCTCCTGCTTGTAGCGATTCACCGTGATTGATCTCCCGAACTGGGAGATCAACTCCAGGACCGTCGTCACGAAGTCTGAGTAGTCAAAGCTGCTCACTTGCGCTTCTTCCTCTTCACATGCTGGGGTAGCTTTTTCGACACCCCATACTTCTTCGCCCAGCGCTTCGCGATTTTCGGGTGCCTGGCAAACATGAAACGCATCTGGGCTTTGCTTTTGAACGGCATGTCAGCTCCTTACCACCCCACCGAGCCGTACATACTCCGCCAGGAGGCGGTCGGCCGCTGGGTAGGACTTCGTTATCCTCACATTCGACCACGTGGTCGACACGGAGATCCCTGCCACCGACTTCGACTGGGAGGTGACTCCCGGCTCCACGGTCGGATCCGGGGCCAGCGCCGCC
>Ga0187886_1001952_pt1 | contig 17408 bp, 18 predicted proteins | sample June2016WEW_20_1_FD_133001 | JGI IMG/M metagenome (GOLD analysis project Ga0187886, IMG submission 133001) | Peatland microbial communities from SPRUCE experiment site at the Marcell Experimental Forest, Minnesota, USA - June2016WEW_20_150 | ecosystem: Environmental > Terrestrial > Soil >... | reverse complement strand
AGGATTATTTCCTATTTTTTCTTTCACTTTTCCAAGCATTTCTTTGGTGCCTCGAACATCATAAGTTTCGCCTGTGGGTTTAACCTTCATCTGAAATTTGCAGCCGACCATAGCTGAAAACATAGAAGCCATCATTTTTTCCTGCGGTTTGTTTGGGTCGGCCGGCTTGGGATTCACCGAGTTGTAATCTATATGTCCCATCGGGCCGTCCATAGCCATCTTTATGGATTTATAGGTTATTGCAACATCCATTACCTTGTTGGCATCGACGCTTAAACACTCAATGCCCATAACCATCTCGGTTGTTTGTTTCACCTTCATTGGCTGGCCGTTAATTGTCTGATTTATGTCCTGCACCTGGGTCGTTTTCATTTCGTGCGACTCGCCCGCCTTAAGACGCAGTTTCAGGTCAACCTTATCCTGCCCGGCGGCAAACACCACCGCTTGAATGGCAAGAACACAAATAATAGTCCAAATTATACTTTTTACTTTCATTTTAACTCTCCTAAAAAAAATGGTTCTTTTAATACGATACCGCAACAATGCTATTCTTCATATTTAAATACATCATCAACTTTCTTGCCGAATACCTGTGAGATTCTAATGGCCAGTTCAAGGGATGGGCTGTACTGCCCTGCCTCTATGGCGATAATTGTTTGCCGGGTAACTTTCGCCTTATCGGCAAGCTCGGCCTGAGTCATCTGATTGTTTTCAAAGCGAAACTGACGCAGATTATTTTTGATTTTAGTTTCACTCATTGCCGCATCCCCATCTGTATTGAATCAACGCAGCGATGGACGACACCGAAGCAGAAACAAAGTAGGCAAGGTATATCAAATAGATTATTAGCATCGACTTGATTGTGCCCAGTTGATTGGCGATAATTATAAACCATCCGGCACCGGCCAAAAAAATAAATGCTCCCATATATCCCCAAATTACCGTTTTGTGGTCGATCAGTTTATCTCGTTCGTCAAAATCTTTTTGTGGGAAACGCCACGCTGCGATAACTATCAGGATTAAAGGGACTGTCATTACAACGCCCAATATGCGTCCTATTGGTGTTGGTTTATAATGACCAAGAACATCTATGTGATTTATGTGAACAAAAATTATTATAGCGGCCGCAGCCAATAGTGTTGCGATGGAAATCGCAAGTATCAACCATGCTCTCTTTTGTGCTTTATTCATGATTTTTATCCTTTATTTCCCCTGCCGTATTGAACAAGAATCATAATTGACTGCACTATTACGACTATAAACGCCCCACCCAAAATCATTATTGGCAGGCCCAGTGTTTTAAAGAGTACCGGTTCGAACAAAAAAGCAAACATTGAACCAACCAGACAGAACCATAAATATGATGCTGCAAGACCGATTAGCACTGCTGTGCGAGTAATTAACTTATCTCTTTCGTCGCATGCTACTGCTCCACTGTCTTTTTTAATAAACAGAGGCGACAAACCAGCCAAACCGCTAAGACTCATCCAACCAAAGCATTTTGCGGCTTTTGGCCAACCATGATAATGGTAAGACAGCCCCATTGAAATCGCCGTTATTAGTAAAGTGCAACCGAGAACCACAAGACTAAACACCGCTATTTTTTGTATTCTGTTCATAATCAATTTCCTAAAAACCTGACTTAATGTAATTCATACATTACAATATGTATGTTAAATATTACATAATGTCAAGTAAATTTTACATTTTTTTTTAAAAATAGGCGTTTTTAAAGTAAAAAGTGGTTTTTTGCCTTTAAAAAAATTATGCTTATTCTAAGATTTTGAATCGTCCTTTGCCCGGTCAGGCGGCACTTTTCGTCCATGGGCTTCAATCGCTTTGCGGAGTATAAATTCAATTTGTCCATTTACGCTCCGCAGTTCGTCGCCGGCCCAGGCCTGCAGTTGGTTCCATAGTGCAGGGTCAATACGTAACAAAAAATCCTTTTTTTGAGCCATAATATAAGCGGTACTTTATTTCAAAATTTTAATTTTGTTAGATTTCAAAACTCTGTTCGCTTAACGATAGAGCGTTCCTACATTGATTACCGGTTCTGACTGACCTTCGCCACAGAGAACAACCAGAAGATTTCCGACCATTGTGGCTTTATGCTCTTCGTCGAGCTTGACAATTTCTTTAGCCGACAATTCAGACAGTGCCATCTCTACCATACTTACTGCACCGTGGACAATTTTCTTTCTGGCGGCGATTATCGCCTCTGCCTGCTGGCGCCGTAACATCACACCTGCAATCTCAGGCGCGTATGCCAAATGAGTCAGCCTGGCTTCTGCGACTACAACACCTGCCTTTGACAATCTGGTCTCCAATTCGCTTTTAAGTGCGTTATTGATGGTTTCACTGCTGCCACGCAAAGTCAGTTCAGCTTCCTCGTTATCATCTCCCTGGTCATAAGGATATATATTTGCCAGATGCCTTATCGCTGTTTCGCTCTGCACTTTGATATATTGCTCGTAATCGTCCACATCGAACAGAGCTTTAACCGTATCAGCAACTTGCCACACAACTACCGCTCCAATTTCTATAGGGTTTCCTCTCTGGTCGTTGACCTTGAGCATATCGGTTTGAAAATTGCGTGCTCGAAGTGAAACACGATATTTGTTTGTGCCGAATGGGATATTTCCTCTGCTGGTTGGAACGCAACCGCAACGAATGACAGTAAAAGGGTTGGCCCAGTGAAATCCGTCTTTCTTTATGGTGCCGACATATTTGCCGAAAAGAATTAATACTCTCGCTTCGTTTGGCTGCAGAGTAAAAAATCCGTTAGACAAAAATATCCCCAGCAAAACATTACATATAATTGTCAAAACGAGCAAAAAGCCCGGCTGTCCGTGCTTTTTGGCATAGAAGATAATCGCTGGTACAAGCAGCCATACCACTATCGTCACCGGCAAAACTATCCAACCGCTTAACCTTTCCACTTGACGCTCTTGCATAATTGTTCTCCTTAAATTTAAATAAATATCATTATGATATCATTATAATATCAAAAGTTTTCTTTGCAAGAGGAAAAATGAATTTTGTGAAAAATCATCAAAAACTCTCGTTTTTTAAACAAAAAAAGGCAAAAAAACCAAGATTTTTAGAAAATTGCCCATTTTTGTACTAACTCTTTGCCCCATATAAGTTTACTTATCGTTTTTCTTGGTTTTTCGCATTAAAAACAAAAAAGGCCGAGCTTTATAGTTCGGCCTTTTATATCTCAACTATTTTAATTCCGGGGTCTCAACTGCCCGCCGGCTTGGATGGCCCAAAACCTTACCAGACCTTAAGGTAAATTCCCGTTCTATTGTTTTGCCGTCTTTCTCAATCATAACTTTAACCGGCACTATCCAGGACATATATTTATCTATTTTGGGCTCACCTATCGAAATTACCTCTAAAATATGGAGATTTTCATATTTTTGTCTTACCTGCTGTTCTGTCATTTCTTCGCTTACAAGTTTGCCTGCCAAGGCATAATCTTTATGAATCAGTGCATCCAAAAATTGCGAGGCTGCTTCTACGGCAATTGCACTATCACTTAAATCGCCCTGTTCAATTCCGATATCCATAGCCATCATATCAATCCTGTTGACATCGGGAGGCGCTTCTTTATTAAGGTCAAGAAGCTCAGGCGCAAACGGTTGATTATAATCGCAGTATTCCCAGCTTCCAATAGCTCTTGGGCCGTTCGGGTTTAAGTAAAATATTTCCACGGCTTTAACAAGCCTGCTGACATTATCAATATGATAAACATCTTTAATGGCCGGCATCTGACGCTGTAACAAGTATGTGTTCGGTTTATATATCGCTGTCACTAAAATATCGTCCTGACTTGTTGTCGGTTCTTCTATTTGGATTTTAACTTTGCCCTCTTTCTCCAGGCTGTCCAGGTATTCCAACGCGCCTTTGGGATTGTATCGCGATGCGAAAAACAAAATTTTTGCCGAATAATCTGCGTCTTCAAAAAATATTAACGCTTGACCCACTTTCCAGCATTCTGCTTTGCCCTCCTTCCAGACAACTGACTGTGAGATTTTGCCCTTATTATTACTATTATCACAAACATCATAAACATCAAATCTCACATTCTTCACCTTGCCGGTTGGGTCGTATTCAACCCAGGCCTCTTTACCAAGACGTCTATCTGGTTGGTAGACGAATTGTTTAAAATGAAAATACCGCATACCATCAACCGCCGCCATAGTCTGTTCAAAAGCATAAGCGGGCGTGGCTGATTTATGTAAAAAGGTCATAAACATCACCGCTGCGACAAGCAATACCGCCGCAATAGCTAATTTTGTAATTGAACTTTTCATAATTATTCTCCATACACCCGGCCGTAAATTGGCCGATGTGTTTGTTTTAGATTTCTCAAACGCCGCCAAAGCATCACCGAGAATTTTTTCGTCCATCTGGGATGAGACGGCAGCAGATTTTTTTGTTTCAAAAAACGCTTTGATTAATTTTTCTATATTTTCTGCAGCTTTCATTTTTATACCTCACCATCTAAAATAGACCGCAGTTTGTCTAACCCATACCGATATCGGCTTTGAATTGTATTAACCGAAACACTCTGCGATTCGGCTATTTCTTTAAACGTCAGCCCACTTTGGAAATGCAGGATTATTACCTCTTGCTGTTCATAAGGCAGTTGCGTCAGGGCAGAATTGATTTTCCCAGCGCGCTCATTCGACATTGCCAATCTCTCCGGCTGATTTGAGGCCGGTCCTGCGATTTCCATATCTTCAACATCTAATGCCGATTTGATTCTGTCTCTGCCTGAATTTCGTACACGATTCGCGATGGAGGTTAGCAGGTAACTTTTTAAACTATTTCTTAATTGAAGTCCAGTTGCCAATTTCGCAAATGAAACAAAACAATCATGCACGATATCTTCTGCGACAGTTTTATTATTTGAAAGAGCAACGGCCAATGCCAGCATATTGTTTTTATACTTTTTATATATCCGGCAAAGAGCATCACTGCTGCCGTTCTTGAGTTTCCAAAGTAGCCATTTGTCTTCAAACATTAGTAATTACCTATAAGTTTTGCAAAACTGACGACCGTCACTAATAAGACACATAATCAGCCATTTTAGTCTAAAGAAAACTATATTTTATCCAAAAACCAACAAAAAAGGCCGACTTGTCCGCCTCTGGCGGATTTTTAGATCGGCCTATATAAGTCGCTGTTTTCTAATACCTTAGATATATTCATTCAGCAGATTTTCAAGTAGTTCCTGTCTGCCGCTTTGCACCTTCGGCTCACCATTTTTAAGGGCATATTTTTCTAATTGACCGAAATCTATCCTGCCTTTTTCGATTTTTCTGCCGATACCTTTATTCCAGCCGGCATATCGAGTCTTTAGTATTTTACCTATTTTGCCATCTTTAATCATCTTCGCAGCGATTTTCAAACCCCTGGCGAATGTATCCATTGCGCCGATGTGGGCATAGAACAAATCTTCAGGAGCAATCGACTGCCGACGAACGTGGGCATCGAAATTCAGTCCGCCGGTTGTGAATCCCCCGCCGTTTAAAATTATATACATTGCAAGTGCTGCCTCATAAATATCCATCGGGAATTGGTCGGTATCCCAACCCAGAAGCATATCGCCCCTGTTTGCATCGACCGAGCCGAAAATATTATTGTCAATGCAATACTGAAGCTCGTGCTGAAAACTGTGGCCGGCAAGTGTCGCATGATTTGCTTCGATATTAAGTTTGAAATGTTTTACAAGGTCATACTTCTGCAGAAACGCGAAACAATTTCCTGCATCAAAATCATATTGGTGTTTTGTCGGCTCTTTCGGTTTCGGCTCGATATATAACGGACCTTTAAGTCCGATTTTCTTTTTGTAATCAACGGCCAGATGCATAAATTTCGCCAGGTGTTCGATTTCACGTTTCATATCGGTATTGAGCAGCATATCATAACCTTCTCTGCCGCCCCAGAAGACATAACCCGCCCCGCCCAGTTCTTTTGTAACTTCCATCGCTTTTTTAACCTGAGCTGCCGCGTAAGCGAAAACATCTGGTGAAGGATTCGTCGCCGCCCCTGCCATAAATCTTTTGATGCTGAATAAATTAGCTGTCCCCCATAATTGTTTTATGCCCGTTTCGTTTTGAAGCTTTTTTGCCAATGCGACAATCTTATCAAGATTTTTATTTGTCTCGGCAAGGCTGTTTCCTTCCGGTGCAATGTCTCTATCGTGAAAGCACCAGAACTTTACGCCGAGTTTGCTGAAGAATTCAAATGCCGCCTGCATTGTCATCTCAGCGACTTCCATTGGGCCGCCGCCCTGGTTATAACTGCGTGAAATGGTGCTTAGGCCGAACTGGTCGCCGCCAAGTCCTTTAAATGTGTGCCAGTAGCAAACAGCAAAACGTAGATGCTTCTCCATCGTTTTGCCGAATATTTTTTCCTGCGGATTATAGTGCTTGAATGAAAGCGGATTTTTCGACTTCGGCCCTTCGTATTTAATTTTACGAATTTTCGGAAAATATTCTTTCATAATAATTTTCCACTCATTCAAATATTATTATTCGTTAGTTACGCCGAGCATTTGTGCGATGCTGTCGAATTCATCGAGCGAATAAAATTCGATAATTATTTTGCCTCGCTGGCCATTCTTCCTCGCTTGAATGTTTACCTTTGTGCCGAGCCTGCTTCTGATTTTTTCTTCAAGGTCGCGTATGTGCGCAGGCTTTTCAAAAATCAATTTTTGTTTCTTCTCATCTTTTTCACTCAGAGCAAGCCTAACGAGTCTCTCAACTTCCCTGACACTTAGCCGCCCTGCCAGTGCGCGATTTGCCAATCGCTTTCTTAAATCGTCTGTCGGCAGCGCGAGTATCGCCCTTGCGTGTCCCATATCCAGCGAACCATCGACAAGCATCTGTTTTACTTCTGAAGGAAGATTTAGCAGTCGAATAAAGTTTGCAACAACCGAGCGATCCTGCCCGAGTTTTTGTGCTGCCTGTTCCTGGGTAAGACCGAACGTCTCCATAAAATTCTGATACGCCTTTGCCTTTTCAATCGGGTTCAAATCCGCACGTTGAATATTTTCTACCAGCGCCAAAGCCAGCATTTCAGAATCATCTGTCTTTCTGACCATCGCAGGAATCTTTTGGAGTCCTGCTATTTCAGAAGCCCTAAATCGCCTTTCTCCAGCCACAATCTCGTATTTATTCCCCTTTTGTCTAACTATTATTGGCTGAATGACACCATTTTCCTTAATAGAGTCGGCAAGCTCACGAAGCTGCTCTTCGTTCCAGGCTTGTCTTGGCTGATAAGGATTTGGCGCAATATCATCAAGACTTAATTCGATGATGTTTATTTGCAACTCCTTATCTGGTATATAGTTAGAAACTTCTTGCTGCGAAGAAGCAGCTACATTCTCTTCCATTGTGCTGATTATAGGACCCATAAGTGACTCAAGTCCCCTGCCGAGATGTTTTGGTTTTTCTTTCTTTTGGGTAGTCATATTCATTCCTTTTATTAATGGCTTGCTTACCATTGCCACACTTGCAGCACCGATGATAAGTTCCTGTTTTCTTTTATATAACGGCTTTTTTAACAAATGCAACGTGAAATTTCAATAAAAAACCAAATGTTTCACGTGAAACACCTAAAAATATAAAACAAAAACACCTCCAACAAGGCGGTATCCTGGGACGAAACTATATGGATTGTTCCACGTGAAACATTAACCAGTAAAAGTTTTTTCCTGTTCGGAGGAAAAAAGAGCAACTTGCATAACCAATCAAAAAAGTTGAATGCTCATAATGTTCAGATGAAATTTTTTGATACATCAAAAATAAATCAAAATTTCAAACAACAGAAATAATTATAATGAATAGCCCAGCAAAAAATAATCTATATATTTAGTTTTGTTGTTTAAATAACTAAAATGTTTGTTCTAATTAATGGCAGGGGGGTTTTAAAAAAAATATTAGACCCCAGATAACTGTTCTGTTAAACTTCTCGGCGTAATACTTTTTTTGGAGTTTTATTATGATAACGCCGTTTGAACAATATGACCCGCAAATGTATGAACTTCTGCGACAGGAGGAAGCCAGGCAAAGTACCTGTATTCGTCTGATTCCATCGGAAAACTATGTATCAAAAGCGGTTATGGCAGCAACCGGAAGCTGTCTGACTAACAAATATGCAGAAGGTTATCCCGGTAAACGATATTATGAAGGCCAGCAGATAACCGACCTTGTAGAATCAATCGCCCTCGAAAGGGCGAAGAAACTTTTCAAGGCCGACCATGTAAATGTGCAATCTCACTCCGGTGCTGTTGCCAACCTCGCTGCATACAGTGCGGTTGCCGCAGTGGGTGATACGATTATGGGTCTTGCACTTCCGTTTGGCGGACATTTAAGTCACGGCTGGAAAGTCAGTTTCACCAGTAAAGTTTTTAATTCTGTCAGTTACGAAGTTAATCCCGAAACAGGGCAGTTCGATTTTAATAAAATTGAAGAACTTGCGAAAAAACACAAACCGAAAATTATCATTACCGGAGCAAGCGCTTATCCGCGAAAAATTGATTTCAAAACTTTCGGCGAAATTGCGAAAAGTGTCGGCGCTTATCACCTCAGCGATATCGCTCACATCAGCGGTCTTGTTGTTGCCGGTCTTCATCAAAGTCCCGTGCCGTATGCCGACATCGTTTCAACAACAACACATAAAACGCTTCGCGGCCCGCGAGGAGGAATGTTAATGTGCACCGCAGCGCTTGCTGAAGCGATTGATAAAGCGGTATTTCCAGGACTGCAGGGCGGTCCGCATATGCACACAATAAGCGCTCTTGCCGTTGCATTGAAAGAAGCTGATTCGCCGGAGTTTATCGCTTATGCCAAGCAGATTGTCAAAAACGCAAAGGTTCTTTCCGAATCTCTTATGGAAAAAGGTTTCAAACTTTTCAGCGGCGGAACAGATAATCATTTAATTCTTATTGACCTTCGCAACAAAGGAATTCCCGGCAAGAAACTTTCCAAAGCGCTTGATAGGGCGAGAATCGAAACAAATTACAATACAATTCCCGGCGACCCTGCCAAGCCCTTTAACCCCAACGGACTGCGTATAGGCACACCTGCCGTTACAACAAGAGGTATGAAAGAAGAGCAGATGAAAACTATCGCTTCGCTGATAACCAAAGTTGCCGAAAATCTTGACAATGAAGAAGTTATCGCGCAGGTCGGCAAAGAATCGCTGCTTTTGTGTTCACAGTTTCCCGTGCCGGAATATTTTAATACCTGAAAAAAGTTTTCGCTGACGGAGCAGCAAAATGGGCATTGGCAAACTTAAAACCGCTTGTATCGGCACTAATGAAAGAACCTCCAATCTGCTGGAGCTTGCCTGTTCGACCGAATTATTCGAAATCATTTCAGTTGCCGACAGTAATCTGGTTAATGCGTCCCGCGCCGCTGAAAAATATAATTGCACCGCTTTTGACGATTACAGGCAATTTATCCTGCAGAATCAGCCCGATGTTCTTATCGTTGCCGAGCCTTTATATAAATGTTTAGAGTTCGTCAAAGCAGCGATAAATAAAAGATGTCACATCTTCAAACTCATCCCGACCGCGTCAAATTTCGAACAGGCCTCGGAGCTTATAAATCTCGCAGAAAAAAATAATGTAAAATATGTTACCGCAATTCCGTCACGGTTCGCACCCGGTTTCGAACGTCTCAGCGACTATCTGCGAACAATCGACAGAAAACAGTATTACTTTATTAATTTCTGTGCATCGTTTGGAAACGACTTTTTCCAGCCTGTCGCTTCCTACACACAAGCCGACCGGAAACTATCCGGCGGGGGGGTCCTGCTCAACGATTGTTTCGAGCTGCTCAGTCTTATCATCGAAAATTTTTCCCTGCCCGGCCAGGTCTTCGCTCTGATAACAAATCAAAGCCCTGACAAAAAGGCTAAACAATATTTCGGCGAAGATACAGTAACCGCCTCTCTTGTTTTCAAAGACGGCCTGATAGGGACTTTTCTTGCCGCCAAACAAACAGGCAGCAACATAACAGCGCCGGTGAGAATTTACGGTGCCCAGCAAAACATCGCTGCAACGGCAAATCGGCTTGCTGTTTATGATAATAATGATTCTTTAATCGCGGAGCATAAATACCCGCTTAAAAGCGAAAAGTGTATAACGGAAATGTTCATCGATTTCGGCAGGGCACTGCTTGAGCCGGACAAATACAAATTGAGAAGCACCTCTCGCCTCGACCTTGCGACAATGGCTTTTATTGAAGCGGCTTATCTGAGCGCAAAAACAGGTATGCCCGAATCGCCCCGAAGATTCTTTGAAATATCTGAAAAGGAAAAATTCCCCTTCGCCTGACATTTATGAAATCCAACGCAAAATTTATTCTCTTATATTTATTTGCTGCAGCAATTTTCATCAGCGGCTGTGCCGTCATCAGGCCCGCTGCCGGCAGGGCGGCAATCAAATGTTCTGCGCCTGTTAAAGCCTGCATCGCTGGGGCATCTATTAAAGGTAAATCAATCAAATATACAAAATTCGGCGACGGTCCAAATACCACTCTGCTTATCGGCTCAATCCACGGCGACGAACAGGCAGGCGCTTTGCTTCTTAATCGATTCTGCGGTTATCTGAAAGAAAACAGGAATTTGCTTTGCGACAACACTGTTATAATAGTCCCAATTGTCAATCCGGACGGCTTTGCAAAAAAAACACGTTATAACGCAGACGGAATCGACCTTAACAGGAACTTTCCTTCGGACAATAGAGTCAACGATGAGCACAACGGCAGTTTTGCGCTTAATGAGCCGGAAAGCTGGTATCTTTATAAAATAATAAATACATTTAAGCCGAAAAAAATTCTCACTTTTCATGACACATTGGGGTGTATCGATTATGACGGACCCGCAGATGCTATCGCCGGCCGCCTGGCGGCAAAATGTAAATTGCCTATACGAAAATTAGGCGCCAGACCTGGTTCGTTCGGCTCTTACGCCGGCCAAACGCTTAACATCCCGATAATTACTATTGAACTTTCTGAAGAAGATGTGAAAAAGAACGCAAAAAAGTTGTTGGATGATTATAAAGACATGCTTATCGAAGCTATTAGTTTTTGAGTATCTTCTCATCAAGCTGTTTATATATATGCTCCGCTAATTTACGAATATCCTCGTTGTCCGGCAGAAAAGATATTAACTGCTCAAACAATTTTCGTTTTTTTATCTCCTTGAGGGTCGGCGTAAAATTTATATCTATCACCCAGCCGAGCAGCACGAGTATCATATCATTCAGCGATTTAATGTCTCCGTAATCAATTGTGCGGTTTTTAGTGATAGTCTGAACGATATTTTTTGAATACTCGTCTGTTTTCAAAAAACCCAAAGTCGCCATGGCTTTCTCGGGGTCTTTGCGGAAATCATCGAGCCTGCTTAACATCACATAATAAATATCGAGCTTGTCAACATCGCGAATCAGTTTCGCGAAAAGCTCTATCTCTTCATCTAGCCCGTCGGGCAGTTCTTTTTCACCGTGAAACCTGATTGCCGTTTCCACAATTTCTTTTTCACGTTTATCCAGGCAATCGAGAATCTTGTTTTCAGCAAGAACCTTCAATCCCAGAAGACTGTGATTTTCAGTTCCTACATCATTATATGTGCGGTACTTTCTAAATTGTTCAAACCGTCCGACATCGTGAAACAATGTTATTGTCTCTGCTATTAATTTTTGCTGCTGATTTAGTCCCAGCCCTTCGGCTATCAACAGAGTATCGCCGCTCATTCTGCGGGTATGGTCTTCTTTCAGTTTTATATTGTCATTTACCAGCTCGTCATCACTGTAAAAGCCCGCAACATAACCGTAAAACCATTTCTTAAATTGTTCAAGCTGCTGTTTTGTCATAATTCCTTTCTTTGGTAAAGCCGCTAATTTACCTTAATAATGACTTTGACTCCATAGGCTAACTTAAAAAATCTTGCACTTATGATTTATTACGCTTAAACTATTATAAATTAATTATGAAATTAAGGAGCTTCAAATGCCTACAGTTAAAGATGTTATCGTCAGAAAACCCACTGAATCGGAAATAAAGGAATGCAAAACCTGGCCAATCTGGAGCTGCGAAAAAAGCACATTTGACTGGGACTACACCCAAACAGAAACCTGCCTGATTCTCCAAGGCAAAGTTACAGTAAAAGACCGTCCGGGCAGCGGCACGGTTTCATTTGGTCTTGGCGATTTAGTTATCTTTCCAAATGGTCTGAAGTGTACCTGGCAGGTCGCACAGGCAGTAAAGAAGCACTACAATTTTGAGTAAACTACTACTGGTTTCACCCGTAGTATTGCGGCGGAACAATAAAAAGTCGCCTTAGGCCAGGTTGGACTCGGTCACAGCACCGTCACCCACAAATGGGTTAACCCTACCGAAAGCGACTGCAAAAAGTATCCAACTCTAAGCATCGATATATATAGAAGATTTCTCCATAACAATCCGCTCCCAGTGCCACACGTATGACAGTGTCCAATAAAAAAGGCCGGTTTTTGGCCGGCCCTTTAAAGTGTTGAACAGTAGTAGAGTTTATTTTACTTCATCGTCAATCCACTGGGTAACCTCTTTGACGTCCTTCAATGTAATATCGCCCATATGCGCGATTCTGAATGTCAGGTCTTTCAGCTTGCCGTAGCCGTTGCCGAACGCAGTGTTATGCTTGGCCTGAACAGCCTTAATAACATCGCCGACAACAATGCCCCTGGTATTTTTAATCGTTGTCAGGGTATTTGAAGCGTATTTCTCTTCGCAGAACAGGCCAAATTTTTCTTTCGCCCAGCTTCTGACATAGTCAGCCATTTCCTTATGTCTCTTCCAAACGTTTTCCATGCCTTCTTTAATAAATTTATGGCACTGATAGTTGATGGCCATAATGTGTGGAATTGACGGTGTTGTCGGGGTCTGGTCTTTGGCAGCACTCTTTGCGAATTCCTGGAAGTCGAAATAGTATCCGCGGCCGGTTACTTTCTTGCTTTTTTCCAGTGCGCGATTGCTGACGGCAAAAACTGCCATTCCCGGCGGAATCGCAAATGCCTTCTGAACAGATGCGAATACAACGTCCCAGCCGAGTTTATCAAAATGCAGCGGCAGACCAATCATACCACTGACGGCATCGACAAGCACAAGAACGTCAGGATATTTTTTCTTCATCATCTCGCTGATTTCATAAACCGGATTCGTAAGGCCGGTACTGGTTTCGTTATAAACAATCGTAACCGCCGAGTATTTGCCCTCGGCCAATTTTTTATCAATCATTTCTGCGGTAGTTGCCTTGCCCCAGTCAACCTTAAGCTCTTCGACATTTCTGCTGCAGGCTCTGGCAACGTCGGCAAATTTATCGCTGAACGCGCCGCACATTGTACAAAGAACTGTTTCGTTGTGGTCAACGCAATTTCTGATACTGCCTTCCCAAACGCCTGATGCGGATGATGTACTTAAATAGACATGCTGTTCAGTAAATAGAATTTGCTTAAGCATATCCACAGTTTCTTTGTGCAGTTGTGCATACTCTTTGCCTCTGTGACCAAGAGTATATCTGCTTAACTGCTGCAATACGTCGGGCAGGACATGCACTGGCCCGGGTATGAACAGCCTTGGCGGATTTTTCCAGTCAACCATTTTATTGCCTCCAAAAATTGTTATTGTTATAGTTTATTTATTGTTAATCCTGAAAATATCTTCGGATAGAAGAACGTCGATTTCTGCGGCATTTTTTCATTCGCGGCCGCGACGGCTTTTACCTGCTCGACCTTTGTTGAATTCATAAAGAACAAAACCTGCTTTTCGCCGCAGTCCACCTTCGCTATCGCTTCATCTACCGCTTCGCCGATATCCTTAATATACTCGATATTGGCCTCGCCCGCAAGCTGCGCGTCTCCGATGCCCAGCAGTTTTTCAAGAATCAGCTTGTGCAGCACAACCACATCGAGCGACTTTGAAGCATCGCTTATCGGCAAAGACTTTAAGGCATCTTTGTTTTTCAAAGAGATAAAATAAAAACTTTTGCCGTCATAAATTCCAAAAGCATTCTCGCCTTGCGCAAAAGCTTTATCCATTCTTTTCTGCATTAAGGATCGTGCTTTTTCTTTCGCTTCTTTGAATTCGAACTCAGTTACTTTAAAATTCGTCTGCAATTTTTTTATCAGCTCATCTGTATTGTAATTTTTTAAATTCCCTACAAGTCTGTGCGTCGGCAGAACAACCAGTCCTTCGTTGTACATATTGACAAAAGCTATCATCAGCCACTGTGCCGCCGGATTTTTTGTCAGGTTGTAATAATTCAAAGCCGTTTCATAGCGGTGATGACCATCGGCAATCAGGCCTTCCTTTTGAGCCATCATTTTCTCAATCAGACTAATATCCTGCGGCGAATCAATAGGAAATATTCTGTGCTTTACTCCGTCATCATCGGCAAATTCGATAATGCTCTTTTTTTCTGCCGCGATCTTGTCAATGATTTTATCTGCCACCTGCTGCGGGTCGTCATAGAGCATAAAAACAAGTTCGAATTGTGCCGCTGTCGCCTGCGTAAGTTTGAGCCGGTCCGCCTTTGGGCCGTCCAGTGTTTTTTCGTGAGGCTGAACGCCCGAGCCGAACTGCGCCAGTTTTCCCAGCGAGATAAATCCGCTGCGCTTGTTTTCTTTGCCGCCGATTACGAAACTCTGAACATAAGCGTAAATAGTTTCTTTGTCGTCCTGTTTCAGTGCGTTTTTCTTAAACCATTCTTTAAGATATTCAGCCGCCCGGCTGTATTGATTATTTTGGCCGTTATCAGTCGGTTCCTGTTTGCCGAGGATAACTCTGACAATATTGTATGGGTTCTGCTCGTAGAGTTTTTTCTGCTGGGCTGGGTTGATTACATCGTATGGCGGTGCGATACACTTGCCGTTGTCTCCGACAACGTCGGAATTAAACCGATATGCTTTAAATGCTTTAATTTCCATATACTCCCTTGTTCCTGTAAGATACCGTGCAAAACATACAAAACCAGAATACAGAGTTTAGCAGAATAAGTTTTATATTTCAATGGATGAATATTAAAGTTGATAAAAAAATTATATTCCTGCCTGTCTGGAACAACAATTTTAAATAAACATGTTCCTTTTGGTGCAATATATTTACTGAATACCGCAAAAGGTTCATATTTTAATAGCCCGAATCCTAATTTACCGCATAAAACAAACTGGATTAACACAATGCTCCCTGTTTGCAATAAAAAGTCAAAGTAATCTACTTGTTTTAATAGAGCAATTTAGGTGTTGACATATTCCACTTAAAGTGAACAATATAGCAAGTAATTATCTTGAATAAATCTGGATGCAAAAACTAAAAAACAATTTTTTTAAGGAGAATTTTAAATGTTGCGAAAAATCCTAATAGTTCTTGTTGTTATTGGTCTGGCCGTCACCTTTGGCTGCGAAAAAAAGAATACAGATACCAAAACCAAGAATACCGTAGATGTTAAGCAGACCGTAAAAGATGGCCAAACAACCACTGAGACCGTAAAGAAACAGACCGTCAAGGAAACAGAAAAAACCGCTGAACCCGCGAAGAAGGAAGCGGAAAAAACCGTCCAGCAGGTCAAGAAAGACGTTAACGCACCGGCGAAATAATCCGCAACGGCAAACAGAAAAAGGGCAGGTGATAAACCTGCCCTTTTTTTACACCTCAAAAACCACAAAAGGAAGCCAACTCATTAATTGTTTAAATAAACCTGTATTTCTGTTATAATCCCACCGATTCGAAATATAATTTTTGATTTGAGACAAAATGGCATTACCTGTTGTTGCAATAATTGGAAGGCCTAATGTAGGCAAAAGCTCGCTTTTTAACGCTATCGCAGGCGAAATGATAAGCATTGTCGAGCCGACCGCAGGCGTAACAAGAGACCGTGTCAGCACAATTATCGAAAGAAATGACCGTTTCTTCGAGCTTATCGACACCGGCGGTTACGGAATCGTCGATTCCGACCAGCTCAAGGAGCACATCGAAAACCAGATTCGCCAGGCCATTCTTTCCGCCGACCTTGTATTGTTTGTCGTTGATATCCGTGAAGGCTTGACGTCGCTCGATAAGAAAATTGCTCTGATGTTAAGAAAAAGCGACCTTAATGTTATCCTTGTCGCAAATAAGGCTGACGAGGCTGTAATGTTTCCGGAAGCAGCGGATTTTGCAAGACTCGGCTTCGGCCACGCCCTTTGCGTCTCTGCGGCAAATAATCTCAATCAGAGTCTTCTTGTCGAAAAAATAAACGAATTGCTCAAGGACCATAATAGCGAAAAACCGAAGGATGTCGAAATGCTGCTGGCCATCGTCGGCAAACGCAACGCCGGCAAAAGCACATTTACAAATGCCATCGTTGGCGCCGAGCGCGTCATAGTCAGCGAAATCCCCGGCACAACACGCGACGCGGTGGACGTCCGTTTTGTTAAGGACGGCAAAACTTTTATCGTCATCGACACCGCCGGCCTGAGAAAGAAAAGCAGCGTCACAAACAGTATTGAATTTTACAGCCACGTTAGAGCCGCAAGGTCTATCGGCAGGGCGGATGTTGTCCTCCTTTTAATCGACGCTACCGAACCGATTTCGCAGGTTGACAAAAAACTCGCAACGATGATTGCCGAGGAATATAAGGCCTGCATCCTTGTGGTAAACAAATGGGACCTGGCAAAAGGCAAAGCTTCGAGCGATGATTACGCCGAGTACCTTACGAAAATTTTACCGCGATTGAGTTATGCCCCGATTGCCTTTACAACCGCCACAGAAAGTAAAAATATCCAGGCGGTGCTTGACCTTGCCCGCGAGCTTTACAAGCAGGCGACAACAAAAGTTTCCACGGCAAATTTAAATAAGGCCGTCGAACAGATAAACGAAGAAAGAACCGGCGGCAAAAGCAGAAGCCCGCGCCTGCCCAAAATTTATTACGCCACACAGATTTCCGCCAAGCCCGTTACCATTCTTTTATTTGTTAATAAAATGGAATTGTTCGATGAAAAATACAAACGGTTTTTAATCAACAAACTTCGCGACCATCTCGGCTTTTCCGAAGTGCCCATAAGATTATTCATCCGCCCAAGAAGAGAAAAAATACGTCTTGAAAAAAATTATTAAATGCGGCGATGTGCTGTTTATTTTGCGATCTCCGGCGGCTGATTCTGGTCGCCTATCGGTACAAGTTTGAATTTTGCCTCGGCAGGTTCGCCTTTGAGCCGGATTTTATCTTCGCGGACATATTGTATGGGAAAATTATAAATTACCTGCCGGGTTATTTCCGGCTTGCCCACATCGTCGTCCTGGATTTCCAGCAGCACCTCGAACCCTTTCTCTACATACGCGGTTTTGGCTTCTTCCGTAGCAATTATCGGT
>Ga0187886_1001951_pt1 | contig 17409 bp, 12 predicted proteins | sample June2016WEW_20_1_FD_133001 | JGI IMG/M metagenome (GOLD analysis project Ga0187886, IMG submission 133001) | Peatland microbial communities from SPRUCE experiment site at the Marcell Experimental Forest, Minnesota, USA - June2016WEW_20_150 | ecosystem: Environmental > Terrestrial > Soil >... | reverse complement strand
GTGCCGCCGCCCGCGGGGTTCACCGAGGCATTCAGTGTGTAAACCTTGATGAAGACAACCGTAATATTCTTGTTGGCATTCATGGCCACGGTGATAGAGGTGGTAGTGGCGGGGATATCGCCGGCCCACCGGTCAAAGCGGTAGCCCTGGGCCGGGGTAGCCGTGAGAACGGCGGTGGCATCCTTCGCAAATCTGCCGTCCGCGCCGGGAGCGGGACTGATGGAAACCGAACCTCCGGTAAGGGTGAGGGAGGAGGCGGTTACCGCCTGGTTGTTGATGGTCATGTAAAAGCGTAATTCAAAGGTAACGGTGACATGTTTGTCACTACTGACAGTTACCTTGGCAGGGTTGGAGTTATCGCTGCTGGTGCCCGACCAGAATTTCCAGCCGTAGCCTGTGGCAGGGATGGCGGTAAGGGTAATTTCGGTGCCACTGGCATACTTGTCGTCCGACCCGGGGGAGGGGCTCAAGGTTACGGAGCCTTCCGGGAAAGATACACTCGAGCCGATAACCAGCTGGTTATTGATAATCAGTGAAAAACGTGGCTCGAAGTTAGCGGTGATCTGTTTATTGCCGTTCATCGTGACCTGGACCGGGTTGGAGGTATCGTTAGCAGTGCCGGACCAGCTTGTCCAGTTGTACCCGGAGGCCGGTTTGGCGGTGAGGGTCACGACGGTGCCCCGGGTGTATTTGCCATCATCCCCGGGGACAGGGTTCACCGTGACCGAGCCTTCCGCGGAGGTAATCACGGAACCGATAACCAGTTGGTTATTGATGATGAGGGAGGGGCGCGCTTCAAACGCTACTGTTATATGCGTATTGCCCTTTATATTTATCGTGGTGGGGTTGGAGGTATCATTATCGGTGCCGGACCAGCTTTTCCAGTCGTAGCCGGCGGCCGGACTGGCGTGGAGGGTGACTTTAATGCCCTTGGTATACTTGCCGTTCGTCTGGGGGCCCGGCACTACGGATACCGAACCGCCGGTCACACTTACGGCGGAACCATTGACCGGGTTATCGTTGATGGTGAGGGCCGCCGCCGGGGAGCGGGCCAAAAAGTAAGCGCCCGAGGCGATGACCACTACCCCCAGGATAACGAGCAGCCACCATTTCTTATGAAGGAGATAGAGCCGCACTACCGTATAGACGGCGCTCAAGGCCACCAGGATTACGACTCCCAGCATGACATCGCGCAACTGAAAAAAAACATAAGAAACAATGCCCATGATAAGGGGAATCCAGAAATAGGTGAATACCTCTTGTAAAAACTTCTTCATCTTTATTCCAATCTAGATACCCGGCACGGGCGGGGACTGTCTCTCAATCTGAAGCTTATTGAAGGTCACAAATAACCATTCTACATCATATTATAGCGTTAATCGGCGGGTAGAGTCCAGTACGGGTTATCCGCTGACCTTCTCCACTTTGAGCATATTGGTCGTACCGGCCTCGCCGATGGGCACGCCGGCGGTGATAATTATCAAATCGCCGGCCCTGGCGTAGCCCAGTTCTCTAGCCAGCCGGGCTCCCAGGGCGAAAATCTCATCGACCGAAGCAGGCTCGGTGATAAGATAAGGGCGTATCCCCCAGTAAAGCAGCAATCTCCCGGCTACCGTCCGGCTGGGGGTAAGCGCCAGGACGGGCACATCGGGGCGGCACCGGGATACGCGCACGGCGGTGCTGCCGGACTGCGTAAAAGCCACGATGGCCGCGGCGCGCAGGCGGTGCGCCGTCTGGCAGGCGTTATAGCTGATAAGCTCGTCGGTCTGGCGCCCCAACCAGGCCCGCCTTACCATCAGTATCTGCTCGTAGTCCAGCTTCTTTTCCGTGACGCGGGCGATACTGGCCATCATGCGCACGGCCTGAACGGGGTATTTGCCTATCGATGTCTCGGCGGAGAGCATGACGGCATCGCTGCCATCGAGAATGGCGTTGGCCACATCGGTGGTCTCGGCGCGGGTGGGGCGGAAGGATGTGACCATGGACTCCAGCATCTCGGTGGCGGTGATGACAGGTTTGCCGGCCCGGTTGCATTTCCTGATGATGTCTTTTTGTATCAGCGGCACCCGCTCCAGCGGAAGCTCAACGCCCAGGTCGCCGCGGGCCACCATGATGCCATCGCTAACCGCCAGGATGCTGCCGAAATTTTCGACCGCCTCGCCGCGCTCTATTTTCGCGATGATGGGTATATCGGCACCGTTTTGCGACAGAATCGTCTTTACGTCCATAATATCCCTGGCTTCGGTGACGAAGGAAAGCGCCAGGAAATCGGGCTGCTGCCCGACGGCGAAGGCGATGGCCTCACGCAGCCGGTCGGTGATGAAAGGGACTGAAAGGCGCATACCCGGGACAACGAGCCCCTTGCCCTGTTTAAGAATCCCGCCTATCGTGACCCGGCACTGCACTTCGCCGCCGGCGATTTCCGTGACTTTAAGCTCCATGGCGCCGTCGTCCAGCAGCACGGTGTCCCCGGTTTTAATATCACGGGAGAGATTGGGCAGCGTCACCGGGATAAGCGGGGGCTCGCCGGAAATATCGGCGGCGGTGAGCTTTACCAGGCTGCCTTTTTTTAAAGCGACCTGGCCTCCCTTTAGCTTCCCGATGCGGTATTTGGGACCCGGCAGGTCGATGAGGACGGCCACGTCGATACCGGTGCGACGGCTGATGTCCCTGATGGTCTTGATGTACTCCGCGTGTTCGCTGAAGGTGCCGTGCGAGAGATTGAGACGGGCGATGCCCATCCCTGCCCTGACGAGGCGCTGTATCATGGCCGGCGAGGCGGTGGCTGGGCCGATGGTGCAGACTATTTTAGAGCGCCGGCGGTTAACCCTGGCACTTTTCATTTTGCTCCTCGAGAAACGTTCCGATGCTGCTTTTTCTTTTAAGTGTAGCTCATTTCAGAGGAAAGATAAATGATATTCGCCGTCAATCGCCGCCTTGATATAAACGGGAGCGTGAATAGCCTGTGGTAAGGCATTTTTACAAAGAGGAAATAAAAAGAAAACTCTGCCGCTCGGGGTAAAACGATCCTGGAACTCAAAAAATATACGACTTAATCGGGAGCGGATTCAGATTTTATGGCACTTCTTTGCCGGCTTTTATTGGAACGGTGAATGGTTTTAACGCTGAAATTTCCGTTATTTCTCTTATCGGAAAGAGGCAATGCCTCCACTACCTCGACTATGTGGTCTTTTACCTTCTTGCCGTTGAGGCTGGTGATGGCCGTGGCGCCATCGGACTTTAAAGTCATCTCGACATATCCATAGCACCTGGGCTGGCCGCTTCCGATGTATTTATCATTCATGATGGTTACGGAAACAACCTCTCCGAAAGCCAGAAATTCTCCGCGCAATTCCTCTTCGGTCATTTCCAGCGGCAGGTTGCCCACGTAGATATTCATAAATCCCCCTTTGGTAGAACAGGAACGGTCTATTTTAACGGGTAAACCGCGGATGGGCTGTCAGGCTACGGGAGCGAATTTCAGGCGCCGGCTAAAACTTTCTCCGGTCGCCTCCTCGGCCGCCGCCATATCCGCCACCTTTCCGCCCGCCGCCGTAGGAACTGCCTCCGCCCCGGTTTTCCGTGCGGGGGTGGGACTCGTTAACAACCACGGTGCGGTTTTTGAGCGACTTGCCGTTCATACCGGCGATGGCAGCCTCGGCCTCGGCTTTATTGGTCATTTCCACGAAAGCGAAACCCCGGGGACGCCCGCTGAACTTGTCCGAGGGAATGGCTACGGATTCCACCTTGCCAAAAGTCCCGAACTCTGCCGCGAGCTCGTCTTCCGTTGTTTCGTAAGACAGATTGCCAACATATAACTTCATTTTTTATTTCCTTCCTTATCCCGATAAATAACACCGGGAATCTTCGTGCATGGATGTTAATCTCACGGATAGCCGGGTCGCGCCCGGTCGGGTTGCCCGTGGCGGGCGCGACTCATGGCTTAAATCACTTACCTTCTGGCACTGGTCTTACGGTAGCAATCACTGCAGTAGACCGGTTTATCACCGCGGGGCTGAAAGGGGACTTCGGTGGCTTTGCCACACTGGGCGCAGGTCGCGGGGTACATCTGCCGCGGGGCTCCGTAGCTGGTTCCCTGGCGCTCTGCTTTCCTTACCTGACGGCATTCCGGGCAGCGCTTGGGCTCATTGGTATAGCCCTTGGAACGGAAGAATTCCTGGTCTTCGGCGCTGAACGTGAACGACTTGCCGCAATCGGCGCATTGAAGGGACTTGTCTTCAAAACTCATGGATGACCTCCTCTCTTAAAATTTAGTTAGGGTTTGGGTCATCCAATGCTTGAGAGAAATCCGTTAGAGTGGCCTCTGAAAAGCTTGCAATAACCTAAACGCGAACACTTTAATTATACAACAGATGAGACCAGCGTGCAAATGCGCCAGGCTCTTGACCTATTTACGCAAATCGTTTAAGGTGAAGGTAAGAGCTTGGAGGCCTTATGAACCAGAGAGTACAGCGGTTGAGGCAGCGCCTTAATACCGATAAATACCCGATATGTGTGGAGAAGGCCCGCCTGGTGATGGAAGCCTACCGGCAGTCCGAAGGCGACCCCGCTATTCTCCGGAGAGCTAAAGCCACCGCCCATTATCTGGACAATAAAACGATATTCATCGAAGATGATGAGCTGATTGTGGGTAACTTTGCCAGCAAGCCGCTTGGTCTGGAGGCCGGTTCTCTCGGGCCGACCTGGAACAAGGAGAACCTGGCCGAGTTGCGCCAACAGGGACTAACCCTTTCCGATGAAGACGAGGCGGTTTTACGCTCGATGGACGATTACTGGAAAGGCAAAGGCCGAATCCTCGAAGAAAGACAGGGGCAGTTTTACGACGATGAAAGGCTCTGGCCCTTTATCCAGTCGGGGATAATGTGCCCGCCGTGGCAGAACAAGTACGAAGGCCGCGGGCTAGGCGCTGCCGGAGTAGGGTGGGGACTGGGGGTGGGGCAAAGCCTGATTATCGTGGATTACGCGCTGGTATTGAACTACGGCCTGAACCGGATAAACAGGGACGCGAAAAACGAGCTTAAAGACCTCCGGTATTTCAGCGCAGAAGCCGTTAAAAAAGCGGATTTCCTGAAATCGGTCTTCATCATTAATGAAGCGCTGGTGCGACTGGCGCACCGGTATGCCGCTCTCGCCGGGGAAATGGCAATAAAAGAGACTGAAGCCAAGAGAAAAAAGGAACTTGAGGCAATAGGGGAGATATGTAACCGCGTGCCGGGCGAGCCGGCCCGTAACCTGCACGAAGCAATGCAGTCCTTCTGGTTCACCTGGTTGATGATAGCCCAGGGCACGACGCCGGGAGGACGGTTCGACCAGTTTATGTACCCGTTTTATATGAAGGATAAGGCCGACGGGCGGATTAGCGACGAAGAAGTCCTGGAGCTGCTGGAATGCCTGCGCATCAAGGTCATGCAGTACAACTTCGTCGGAGGAGGCTCGATGCAGCGGCAAAAGTGGGCCGGCCTGGCGCGGTGGCATAACTGGGTTATCGGCGGCGTGACGCCCGATGGCGAAGATGCCACCAACGAGCTGTCTTACCTTATCCTGGAAGCGGCCAGGGACTGCCAGACACCCCACCATACCATTACCGTCAGGGTGCATGAAAAAACCCCCGAATCTCTAATGTTGAAGGCGCTGGAGGTAGTCAAGACAGGCATCGGAATGCCGGCGTTCGTCGGGGACAGGTCTTATATTCAGTATTTACTCAATCACGGTGTATCCCTGAAAGAGGCCCGCGATTACGCCCTGGCCGGGTGCCTCGACCTCAACCTGGCGGGGAAATCGCGCATCAGCGCCATCGGGATGTTCATCGTGCCGAGGGTATTAGAGATTACCATGAATAACGGCTTCGACAAGCGAACGGGAAAACAGCTCGGCCCACGGACAGGAGACTTCGAAAGCTTCCGGACGTTCGAGGAGTTTCTTCGAGCGTTCCGTGAGCAGCTGGCCCATTTCATGAGCCTGGCCGCGGAGGAGCACAATATCCTTTTAAGGGTGCAGACCGAGCTCTACCCGGACGCTTTCCACTCGTGTCTGATTGCGGATGCCATCAAAGTGGGCAAAGATGTCCTCGACCGGACGATGCCGTTTGAAAACGGCTCGATGCTCAACCCGGTGGGCATGATAAACGTGGTTGATTCCATGGCCGCTATCAAGAAGCTCGTTTTCGATGAAAAGAAAGTGACCGGGAGAGAGATGAAAGATGCCCTCGACGCGGACTGGCAGGGGAACCGTTACCAGCAAATCCGCAGGATGTGCCTGGGGGCGCCCAAGTACGGCAACGGCGATAGCTTCGTCGACACGATAGCTAAAGAGCTTTATAAGTACTGGACAGACATCGCGGTGACTTTCCCGACGGCCTGGGGCGGCACTATGAAGCCGGCCGGCATCTCGATTACCGCCCATGTGCCGGCGGGCTCTTATACCGGGGCCACCCCGGACGGCCGGCGCTCCGGCGAGACTCTGGCCGACGGCACGATGTCGGCGGCGCAAGGGCGCGACACCAACGGTCCTACGGCACTTATCAGGAGCGCCATGACAATAGACCAGATTCCTTTCCAGTCCACCCTGTTGAACGTAAAATTCCACCCGTCCGCGCTGGAGACGACCGAGGACCTCAAGAAATTGGCCGCCTTGATTAAGACGTATTTCGAGTTTGGCGGCAAACACGTCCAGTTCAACGTGGTCGACCGGGAGACTTTACTGGAAGCCCAGCAACACCCCGAAAGGCACCGTGATTTAATCGTACGCGTGGCTGGCTACAGCGCTTACTTCGTGTCACTGGGGAAACCGGTGCAGGATGAGATAATCCGGCGCACCGAGTACGCTAAAACAGGCTAGCAGAAAGAAAACAGGTGGGACAGACAGAAGAGACCAGAGGGATGGTCTTTAATATCCAGCATTACTCTATTCACGACGGCCCCGGCATCCGCACCACGGTCTTTATAAAGGGTTGCCCGCTGCGCTGTATCTGGTGCCAGAACCCGGAATCTCAATCGTTAGCGCCGCAGCTATTTTTCACGGGCGAAAAGTGCACCGGCTGCGGCGAATGCGTTAAAGTATGCCCCGCCAAAGCGATAACTATGGTCGATGGCAAGTCCAGGACCGACCGGATTACCTGTAAAGGGGCGGGGAAATGCGCCGCCGCCTGTCCCAATGAAGCCCGGACTATCATGGGGAAAGAGATGAGCGCGGCAGAAGTGTTCCGGGACGTGCACGCCGACGCTGTTTTTTACGAGCGGTCGAGGGGAGGCGTGACCCTATCGGGCGGAGAACCTTTAGTGCAGCCGGAATTTACCTGGGCCATTCTGGAAATGTGTAAACGGGCCGGAGTTTCTACTGCTCTGGATACCTGCGGCTACGCGCGGTGGGACGTTTTAAAAGACATTCTTAAATACGTCGATGTGGTGCTCTACGACTTCAAACATTTTAACTCCGCAAAGCACGCAAGATTGACCGGCGTCGCCAACGGGCTTATACTGGAAAACGCCGGAAAAATCGTCCGCGAGTTCCCGGATATTACTTTTATCGCCCGTATTCCCGTGGTTCCGGGCTATAACGACGATAGCGAGAACATCGGGCGTACCGCCCGTTTTATCAAAGACCTGGGGAAATCGGTGAAAGTACATCTGCTGCCGTACCATCGCCTCGCCGAGACGAAGTACGAAAGGCTGGAGAAATCCGCCGCGCTTAAAATAGCGCCGCCTACCATGGAACATATGGAAGAGCTCCGCCGCCTGGTCGAATCCTGGGGGCTGGAGGTAGTAATCGGCGGGTAAGATAGAATTTAAAGAGAGGAAGTTGATGTGATGACTTACTCTATACGTATCGACAAGAGTGCGCCGATTGAAATGAGGGACGGTACGCTACTGCGGGGCGATATCTACCGGCCAGGCGACAGCGAAAAGCACCCCGCGATACTCACGCGCACCCCGTACCACCGGCAGATGTCCTTCGACATGTCTTTCCTGCCTTACTACGAAGCCGTCATGAACGGCTACGCCATCGTCATCGAAAGCCAGCGGGGCACTTATGATTCGGGAGGGAAAAGCGGGCTGGGCGATAACGCGCTGACTGTGGAAGGGTCGGACGGCTACGACACCGTGGAGTGGATAGCGGCCCAACCCTGGTGCGATGGGAACGTGGGAACGTGCGGCGGGTCTTACATGGGGCTGCTACAGTGGATAACGGCCAGGGAAAATCCGCCCCACCTCAAGGCGATGGCGCCTTGGATATCCGGCTCGGGCGGGGAAGAGCCATCGCGGCATAACGGCATCGTTAACCTGGGCGTGGCCCTGAACTGGCTGCTGGGGATGACGGTGGAGGCCATCGACCGGATGGAAAAGCTCGGCAAGGACGTCTCTGCCATAAGACCGCTCCTCATCAAAGCAAGGGAAAGCCCGGAACTGGTCTATAACTACCTACCGCTTAAAGACGTCCCGCATTTTAACTTCGAAGGAATCAGGGAAATGTGGACGAGCCGTATGCTGGACTCCAGCCGGGACACCCCCGAAAACTTCGAAAAGACGCGCACCCCCTACGAAAAAGTCAGGGTGCCCTGTTTGCATGTCTCGGGGTGGTACGACTTTTACCCCTCGGGCACCTTGAGCCATTTCACGAACATGCGGGAAAAGGGGGGCTCGAAACTAGCGCGCCAGAGCCAGCATGTCCTGATGGGGCCTTGGCTCCACCTGGGACCCACCCAGGGCGGCGACACGGGAGCGTTAGGGTTCGGTTTCGCGGCCTCGAAGCTGGGGAGTGGGCTCGGCGCACATAACCTGGCGTTTTTCGATAAATACCTGCGGGGGATGAAAGTCGACCTGCCGGTGGTGCGCTATTTTGTTATGGGGAAGAACGTCTGGCAAACGGCGGAAATGTGGCCGCCGCCGGAAACGAAATGGCAGAGGTTTTTCCTCCACAGCGGCGGGCGCGCCAATACCGCCGCGGGGAACGGAGCGCTAACGCGGGACGAACCGGGCGCGGAGCTTGGCGATAACTACATCTACAACCCCCATTTCCCGGTGCTTACCTGTGGCTCCCGCGGCCACCTGCAGTTGGTGAGGTTCCCAGGTTCGCCGCAGGAGCAATCACAGGCGGAGCGGCGCGAGGACGTCCTGTGCTATACGACCCCGGAGCTTAAAGAGGACGTGGAAGTAACGGGACCGCTGTTGCTGCATCTTTTCGCGGCGACGTCCGCGCGGGACACCGATTTTACCGCCAAGATGGTGGATGTCTACCCGGACGGACGGGCTTATAACGTGGTGTGCGACGGTATAACGCGGGCGCGCTACCGCAAGTCGCTTTTCGAGCCTGAATTAGTCACGCCGGGGGAAATTAACGAGTACATCGTCAACCTGGAGGCCGTCAGCCAGCTATTCCGGAAAGGGCACCGCATCCGCATCGATGTGGCGAGCAGCAGCTTCCCGGAATACGACCGGAATATGAACACCGGCCACGCGGTCGGCGAGGACGCGGTAGGCGTCCCGGCGTTGCAAAGCATTTATCACCAGGGCGGCTATGCGTCTTACATAGACTTGCCGGTGATAGAAGCGAAGGGGTAAGGCTAGGTGGATTCCGGCTTTCGCCGGGATGAAGAGAGACGAGCAACGGGATTGCCGCGCCTCCGCCTGCGCTAAAGCTACGGCAGATGGCTCGCAATGACAGGAGGAACAAGGAGAAAGCATCCCGACACGGGCTAATGGTGCTCTTCCGCTTCGGCCTTTTCCGCCTCGGCTTTGGTCTTATGCACGGTCTTATCGGGGTGGTTGGGCGGGGAATAAATCGTATACAGCTTTAGCTTCGCGGTCTTCGATGAATTGATGACGTTGTGGTAAGTGCCGGCGGGGACAATCACGGCATCGCCGTCTTTAGTGATGTGTTTTTCCTTCCCGTTGAAAACAAAGGTGGCTTCGCCCTGCTCGATGCGGAAAAACTGGTCGACGTTCGGGTGGACCTCATTGCCGATTTCCTCGCCGACTTTCAAGCTCATCAGGACAAGCTGGGCGTGCTTGCCGGTGAATAAAACCTGCCGGAAATAGTCGTTGCCAAGGGTCAGTTTTTCAATAGCGCCAACGTATCCTGCCATTTTTATTATTCCTCCTTGAATGCGTTAACCCAATTTAGCATGAAGGGCTTTGGTTTGGCAACCCTTTGTTAATAATAAACCTCACCCCCTGGCCCCCTCTCCAAACGGAGTGTTGTGTAGACCGAAGGCAGTTTGTTTGGAGAGGGGGAAACCAGTTTAATAATCCACCCCCTCTGTCCCCCTCCTTTTAAAAAGGAGGGGGAAGTTGGGAAAAGGAAGGCTGGATTCCGGCTTGCGCGGGAATGACAAAGTGCAAAACAGAAATAGAGATTGCCACGCCGCCCCGATTATATCGGGGCTCCTCGCAATGACGGTTGGCGTTAGGCGACGAGTAGTTTAATCAGAGCGCCAATGTCCTTGACTTGCTCGATGTTGTGGAGCATGTCGAGCGCTTTTTCGGCGTTGCCATGGGAAACCGTCTTTGAAAAAGCGACATTGTCGCGGAATTTGGCGATAATGTCTTCCCTTGTCAGCGGTTTTTTAAGCGCGTTGCCCCGGGCGCACTCTTCATACGCTTTGAGCTCGCGGCCGTCTTTCAGGCGGACGGTGACTTCAGAGGCCTCGATTTTATCGGGCGGGGTATTGCCGGTGACGCTTACCTTACGCGCCAGGGCGCCGACCGCGGGGTCGCGGATGAACTCCTCGGTAAGATGTTCCAACTTCACGCCTTTTCTCACCAGAACGTTCGCGACATGGTAACGCAGGCTGAAAATAGCGTTGGCCTGGGGGAAGTCTCCGAGCTCGAAGGGCTGGTTTAGAGGGGAATCGTAATGCATCGGGGCGACGTCGATATTAATGCCTGAAATATCGTCAGGATTTATCTCGTGAGCGCGTATCAAGTCTAAAGCGCAATCGATAGTGGAATGGACGAAGCGGCAGCAGGGGTATGGTTTAAAAGTGCAGTCGCCGTAAAACGCCTTACCCAGATCGCGGGTAAGGACGGCGGGGTCATGCTCTTTACAGTATAAAGCGAAATACCCGTACCTACCGAGCAGGGGGTCTTTGCCCCCTGTCCAGCCTTTCCCCGCCAGCTCCGCGGCGATGATGCCGTCGCGGGCGGCCAGGCCCTGCGCCAGCTTGAAAGCGTGGGCGGCGTCCTGGATGGGCTGAAAGCTCCCGGCGAGCTGGTTGAGCACGATGCCGAAGGCCTGGGTAATCTGATGTTCATTCAAACCCATTAATTTCCCGGCGATAGCCACGGCGCCGAACTTGTTCACCGTGCCGGGCGTGTCCCAGCCGGGGGAGATAGAGCGCGTGGAAGCGGCGGCAATGCGGGTAGTAAGGTCATCGCCGAGAATCAGGGCGGTGAGTAACTCTTGGCCACTTGCCCGTTGCCATTCGGCCACCGTAAGCGCCGTGGGGACGTTGGTCTCGGCGATGTGCGCCCAGACGGGCCTGTCACCGATATAGGGCGTTATCACGCCGTAGTCGAAAGACCGCGCCATGATGCTGTTGAGCATGGCGACGTTGCCGGCCGGGGCTTTACCGCCATGCACCAGGATGGTGGCCTCTTTGTTACCGCCCCACTCCTTAACTAAATCCATTAACTCGCGGCAGCCGCCGCCGTGAGCGCCGCCAATGAGACAGCCGACGATATCGATAAGCCGGTTTTTGGCCTGCGCGATGGTGTGGCTATCAAATGCTTCGAAATTAGTTTTAACGACGTTTCCAGCCAATTCTTCGACTATCATTTGAGACCTCTTTGCCCAGTATAGCGGTTCAGCCCACGACCTCGCAATCCAGGCCGAAAGACGCGACAAGCTGCCTGGCCTTCTGGACCTGCGCGTCCGGCTGGGTGTTCAGCGCTTCCAGGCTGTATTTGCGGTCGAGCTGCTGGTACTTGCCCATGCCGAACTTGTGGTAAGGCAGGAGGTCTACGCGGCGCGCTTTAAGCGAAGCGGCTAAAGCGGCGATTTTCTCAAGCTCCTCTTCGGAATCGTTAACGCCGGGGATAAGAGGGACGCGTATGATTACCGGGATTCCTTTTTTAATGACTATCCCGAGATTACGGAGAATTTTATCGTTAGGCTGGCCGGTCCATTGGCGATGGGCGGTGGGGTCGGTCAGTTTAATGTCGAACAGCACCAGCGAGGTATATTTGAGGACTTTTTCCAGCGCTGCGGCGCTCGCCAGCCCGCAGGTCTCGATGCAGGTGTGGATGCCGTCTTCTCGACAAAGGTTGAATAACGCGGCAACGAAGTCGGGCTGGGAGAGCGGTTCCCCGCCGGAGACGGTGACGCCTCCCCCTGATTCACGGAAGAAATCAACATCCCTTTTAACTTCGCGGAAGACCTGCGCGGCGGACATTTCTTCGCCAAACATTTTTAAAGCGCCGGGGGCACAGGCTTCGACGCATTCGCCGCAGTTGGTGCAGAGCGCGCGGTCGATAGTGATGGTTTTGCCGGCGAGGGAGATAGCATGAAGAGGGCAGACCTCAACGCAGCGGCCGCAGCCATCGCATACGGAATCGCGGTGGGCGATTTCCGGGCGGGGGTTCTGCGACTCCGGGTTAGAGCACCACAGGCAGCGCAGCGGACAGCCTTTCAGAAAGACGGTCGTCCTGATGCCGGGCCCGTCCTGGATGCTGTACCGCTGGATATTGAAAACAAGCCCTTTGACGTCCTCCGGGTTTTCCGGAGCCCGCGCCGGGCCGCGCGCTTTAGACATCAACTGCCCTTCAGACCGGTTCAATTCAATCCGTGTTCCGTCCGGGCAATAATTTCGTCCTGTACCGCCGGAGGCAGGTCGACGAAGTAAGCGCTGTAGCCGGCCACCCTGACGATGAGGCTCTTCCACTGCTCGGGGTGCTGCTTGGCCGCGAGCAAATCTTCCCGGCTGGTGATGTTGAACTGGATGTGCCAGCCGCCGCGGTCGAAGAAGGTCTTGAGCATCGCAAGCATTTTTTCGATAGAAGGGCGGGTCTGCAGCATCGACGGCGTGAGCTTCATGTTGAGCACCATGCTGTCCATGTTCCACGGAATCTGGTCTACCTTGGTGGCGGATTTTATTAAAGCGGTAGGCCCATTGGTGTCAGCGCCCACCATCGGGGAAAGGCCGGCGTCATACAAAGGCGTCTTGGCATTTCTGCCGTTGGGCAACGCGCCGGTCACCTCGCCGGCAGGATAGTGGCCGGTAAGCGCCGGGCGGGAAACGCGCCAGGGCCGGCCCACGGCGGGGTTCGGCTTTTGCAGGATGATTTCATTGCACTTCAACGAAATGTAGTTAAAGATATCATCCACGTAATCATCATCGTTACCGTATTTGGGGGCTTTCAGACACATCTGGTGGACATCCTCGTAGCCTTCCCAATTGGCCTTAAGCGCCTTCATGAGCTGGGCCATGGTGATTTTCTTGTCATCGAAGACGAGCTTCTTGATAGCGACGAAAGCGTCCGCGGTATCGACGCAGCCGCGCTGGCCGAAGCAAACGCCCATCTGGGGATAGCGCTCGCCGCCCTCGTACACGTCCAGGCCTCTTTCCAGACAGTCTTCAATCAGGATAGAAGTCAAAGGCGTCCCGACATGTTCCACTTTGCATGAGTAGCCGACCCAGTATTCCGTAGCGCCTTTCTCGACGAAGTAGTCGTACTGCTTCCAGAAAGCGTCATAAAGCTGCTCGATTTTAGTGAATTTGGCGACATCGCCCGTTTCCGGCCCGCATTTAAGCCCGGTGCGCGGGTCGACGCCGTTATTCAGGGCTATCTCCAGTACCTTGGGCACGATAATGTAAGCGGCAATTTTGCTGGCCAGGTTGCAGTGGCTGACAACATAGGAAAGACAGCCGGCGGCGCTCCAATCCACAGCGTCTTCGTAAGCGTACCCGGTAGCCAGGAAGTTTCTGATGGCAATCCGGTCGTTGAGGAAGGCCGGGATGCCGCCGCGCGTTTCAACGTTGGTCTCGATGGCTTTTACCATGAAATCGTGGTCGATGCCGTTGTGGCAGCGGATATAGATGCCCGGCTGCGGCATTTTAATCTGCTGGGCGACTTCCAGAATCAGGAAAGAGAGGTCGTTGGTGGCGTCTCTGCCGTCCAGGGTGGTGCCGCCGATGGTGACCTGCTGCAACAGCGAGCCGGCGGCCTCTTTCTCGAAGTACGAGCCGCTCACCATCTGCATCTCGTTCAGCTTTACCCAGACCAGGCCGATAAGCTCGGCGGCTTCCTGGCGGGTAAGCGTGCCTTCATTGATTTCTTTTTCGTAATAGGGGTAGAGCCACTGGTCCATTCTGCCCGGGCAGGGGCCGGAATGATAGGGCGCTTCTTTGCGGAGACCGATATGAATGAACCAGTAGAACTGCAGGGCTTCACGGAAAGTGCGCGGGGCGTTTTCCGGCACCCAGGTGCACGTCTCGGCGATTTGCTCGAGCTCTGCCTTGCGGACCGGGTCTTTTTCTGCTTTGGCCATCTTTTTAGCCAGGTCGGAATAGCGGCGGGCGTATTTAATCAAAGCTTCACAGGTCATTATCATGACATCCAGAATGACCAGCTTGTGGAATATCGCCGTATAGTCATTGGGAACGGCCTGGGACTTTTGAATGGTCTTCTGTTTTTCCGCCTTCGCCTTTTTGATAATGCCGCCGAGGCCATCTTTCATGATGCGGGGATTGTAAATGGTCTGGGTCTTAAACACCGTGCCGTTGACATCGGGCAGGACGGCGACCTTGCCGCGGCGGCCGTCAATGAGCTCGGTATACGCGTCTCCCATTTTTTGCTGGTAAGCTTTATAAACGATATCGTTAACGGATTTGCCTGTCCAGTATTTAGCGATCTCGCGGATGCCGGCTTCGTCGCTGTCGATGGTAGCGGACATGACTTCACTCATGGTGCGGGCGTTTTTAGAGTCCAGCTGTTCCAGGACGTCGTAAGGGTTACATTCGGGCACGATTTCCGCGCCGCGGATAGATTTGGTTTCGACGCCGACGATAAGCTCGCCGTCACGGATGATAATAGGGGAGTCTTCGAGAACGCGGGCGAAGGCCTTGGCCCAGCGCAGGCGGTTGGGGTCGGCCTCGGTCTCTTTCCACGAAGCGGTCAGCGAGCGGGCGCGTTGAAATAAAATCTCACGGGGAGAATTGATGCATTCCTGTTTGCGCTTTTTGACACGGTCGGTAAGAACATTTACTTTAGGGGTCTCTTTCACCGCCAGAGTGCTGATTACCATAGCGTCCTCCTACAAGATATTACACCTCGATGTTCTATTTAGAACTTCTAAGCTTTATTATAACACATCTGTCAAACAAATAACATGAAAAAAATTAAATATTTGTATAATTTGGTAGTTGTTACTTGATGGCTGGGATTAGGGGCGGGTGGTATAGCGAAGTTAACAATCTCCAAATAGCCGCTCATATTCGAGCTTGACACACGTTTTAACTTTGTTATATTATTTGAAAAACATTTGGTATCGTTCTATTTAGAATATAACGTTATTAGGAGGTGCTAAAGCTTCATAATTTTGTTGATGAATACGAACGCGCATAATCAATTATTACAGGAGGAAAGAATGAGGAAATACTTTATTATCCTGGCCGCAGTTCTCTTGATTTCATGTATGCTCCTGATAGGTTGCTCGACCGCTACCACTACTCCGTCCCAAACCACCTCGAAACCGGCCACAACGACGACTACCACAAAACCGGCGACAACTACCGTCACGCCGAAATCCGGCGGGACCCTCAAGTATGGCGAGTCTCTCTGGGCCGGCGCAACTTATGGCTGGCCGGGAGACCCCGGCTGGTTGGTCTCGCCGCCACTTGCCCCCGTCTTCATGGACACCATCCTTGCGGTGGATACCAAGGACATCATTCACCCGAACCTGGCCACCGCCTGGCAGGTATCCTCGGACCTCAAGACCATCACGCTAACCCTACGCCAGGGCGTCAAGTTCCACGACGGGTCGGACTGGAACGCCACGGTCTGCAAGTGGAATCTCGACCTGCTGGTCACCCCCAAATTTGGCGATTATGCCTACGTTGGCTCGGTTGACGTCGTTGACCCCTCCACGGTCAGGCTCAACCTGAACCAGTATAGCAACAGCCTCCTGACCACCATCGCCAGCACTTTTGTCGTTTCCCAGCAGGCTTATATTGACCATGGCGCCAACAAGGACGCGGAGACCTGGATGAGGTCGAACATCGTGGGTACAGGCCCCTTCAAACAAACCGCGATGACTCCCAACGTGTCCATCACCGGCACCAGGTTTGACGGTTACTGGGGCGGTAAACCCTACCTGGATGGCATCGTCATGACCAACATTAATGACCAGATGACCAGGGCGCAGGCCCTCCAAGCGGGCGAAATTGACATCGAAGGCGGCAACCCCACTAAAATCGAGGCCGACCTATTGGCCGCGAATAAGAACTTCAAAATCCAGGCGGACTATATCGCCATTTCCTCCCTTGTTCCTGATAGCAAGAACACTGCTTCGCCGCTGGCCAACCTCAAGGTACGCCAGGCAATCAGCTATGCTTTCGACCGGGATTCTATCGTCAATAGCCTGGGCTATGGCTACTGGACATCCACCAGCCAGTACGCGGTGCCGGGCACGGTCTCCTATAATAACGCCATTCCTCCCATCAAACAGGACCTGGTCAAGGCCAAGCAGCTGCTGACCGACGCGGGCTATCCCAACGGTTTCACCACCTCGATTCTCGGCTCCTCCGTGACGAGCTTCAGGGACATGTTGGTGGCGGAACAGGGCATGCTGGCGAAAATCGGCATCACCATTAATGTCAATATCATCGACCATCCAACGTATACTAATCAGATCAACAAAGGCTGGGATGGATTGGCCGCCGCCGGCAAGCTGATAGACGCTAACATGGGCTGGGCTCTCACCACTAACTTCGGGCAGACAGTCGTTTCCAACGCCAGCCTGGACAAGACCAACGATTTCCAGGCCCTTTTGAACGCCGCTCTGGCATCGAAAGACTATGACCCGGCGCTGGTTGGTAAGGTCGTGAAGTACATGGACGATAATCAGATGGTCATCGTTCTTAACGCCACCATGCGCGGACAGGTAATGGCCAACTACGTGATGGACCCCGGTTTTTACACGTACGACCGCGCCACTTTCTGGAACCCGGCTAAAACCTGGTTGAACAAGTAACCCGGCTGATAACGTAATCTTTGGCGGGGAACGTAACCCCCCGGCATTGAATAAGACGTAAATAGAAAATAGCTAGATTAAAAGACGGGAAAAGATTTATAGACCTATTGTGTTTACGAATCTTTTCCCGTCGTCATACCAAAGAGGTCAGGGGTTTTAGTGACAACGTTTATTGTCCGTAGAATCATATTGGCCGTGATC
>Ga0187886_1001949_pt1 | contig 17434 bp, 15 predicted proteins | sample June2016WEW_20_1_FD_133001 | JGI IMG/M metagenome (GOLD analysis project Ga0187886, IMG submission 133001) | Peatland microbial communities from SPRUCE experiment site at the Marcell Experimental Forest, Minnesota, USA - June2016WEW_20_150 | ecosystem: Environmental > Terrestrial > Soil >... | reverse complement strand
CCTTCAAATCCGCCATCAGCTCGTCGATGTTGTTGTAACGGTCGGCCTTGTTCTTGGCCATCATCACCTCGATTACTTCCGACACGCCCGACGACAGCGACGTATTGATATGGTCGGGAGGAATCAATTCATCCCTGAGGTGCTTTTTCATAACCTCGACAGGGTCTTCCGCCATATAAGGCACCCGCCCCGTAACCAAATGATAAAACGTCGCGCCGAGGCCGTATATATCAGCCCTCTCGTCGATGTCCATTTCGCCTCGTATCTGCTCGGGCGAAATATAATAGGGTGTGCCGTATGCCTTGCCCTTCTCGGTCTTGGCCGCCTCGATATCCGTCGTCTCGCGCGCAAGACCCATATCGGCCAGCTTTACCACCCCGTCCTTGTTTATCATTATATTCTTCGGCTTGACGTCGCGGTGAATCAGCCCCATCGAGTGCGCGTGACGCAGCGCATCTGCCACCTGCATGATTATATCTATCGCCTCCTGCTCGCTGAATACCTTGCCCTTCGACAGGTCGTCATACAGCGTCTTGCCCTCGACAAATTCCATTACAAAATAGTGGTATCCCCCCGCCTCGCCTACGTCCACCGCCTGAACAATATGGGGATTGTTGAGCTTGCCTGCCGCCTGCCCCTCCTTGTAAAACCGCTCCACGTATTCCGGGTTTTCCGTGAATCGTCTCGGCAAAACTTTTATCGCCACCACACGGTTCAAGCTCAACTGCTTTGCCTTGTAAACAACCGCCATAGCGCCGGCGCCGATTTTCCCTAAAATCTGGTAGCCGGGTATCTGGTGCGAGGAAACAGGCCCCTTGACATCCCTTATCGAATTTTTCAGACGCTGCGCCTGCGACGTGGTAACGATACCTTTTTTAACCATCCAGTCAGGCAGCATAACGGGGCCGGTTTTTCGCTGCACCTCCACCTCTTCTGCGCACCGTTTCAGTTCCTCTCCGGTGCAAAGCCCCTGGTCTAAGGCCATCTTGCCGAATATGGTATCGTAATTAGTTGATTCGTTAGCCATTTTATTCGCCTGTGGCGAATTACCGTTCAATCTCACCTGTTCCCTGGTATTCGGGCCCGGCATTCCTTATTCTTTCAAGCCCTTTATATTATATATCGGACTCTTGTCAAAACAAAATTTCCCCTTCTTTTTGTAATCCGTGTAAATTCGTCTCGCCGAAGCGAGCTCCGCTAAAAGCTTCGTGTTAATCAGTTATAATCAGTGATAATCAGTGATAATAAAATCGGCCTTTTCAGCCCTTTGGTTTAGCTTTATTTAGGTTGTTTAGCCGTTGCAGGCACAGTGGCAAATGTTTAGCCCCCAAACCCGCCTGCCCTCGAATGTCGTTATCGGGGGCCGTTTGGGTTTGGGGGTTCTTTTCTTTCCGTCGTCTGTCATCCGTCCTCCATCCATGTTTCGTGACCGGAGATTGCCGGGTTCTTCTCTTTATTTGGGGGGTCTTTTTACACGTCCATATCGTCCATCACGTCCATTCCGTCCATCTTTGAAATCTGAAATTTGAACTCTGAGATTTGAAATTGACGCGAAGCGTCATCCTGAGCGCAGTCGAAGGATCTAACACCTTTCACACTCTTCTCACCTGTTCACCTGTCAAATGTTCTACTCTCCCGCTCCGCGCAGCGCAGCGGAGTCCCGCCTTGCGGGGCGTGCCGGGGGCACCCACGTGAGGAACGCTCAAATCTTAAATCTGCATTCGACAATCGAAAATCCGCAATTTGCTAAATCACCCTGCCGAAAAAAACAATTGCACGTTAAAATTACGCTGCTTTCAGGGGGGCTAAATCGTTGATATGTCCGTTCTTGCAGCCTTTGCATAATGGAACTCGCTATAGCTGTGAGATATTGGTTACCAAGTTGTAAGTGAACCATCCATCGCCAGTTACGAATATCTGAGGCTTGGCGGTAGTGGCATCACGCATTACACCTATGCCATCGCTGAATGGTGTGAACGAAACAATTTTCGTGTAGGGAATCCTGATGCTCTTCTGTGACCCCGCGAAATAGATGTTCTTGGTCGTTATAACTACCCATCCGGTGTCAATGTGAACGCGTTCGGTGTTTTCAACAGTATGGCCTTTGAAGGCACTAACTCTGTAATAGACACCTTTCATAATACGCACGCTTATACCACGTGAACCACCCACAAATTCTCGGCGTGTCTTGTATTCAAGGTACTCCGAGCCGGAGAAAGCCCAGACAACTTGCTCTCCTTTTTGGAAATTGATTGGCAGATTTCCTTCTACAGATATTCGCTGCGGGATTACGCCATTGAGAACATCTCGCAATACGGCAGCCTTCACGGTTTTTGTTAGCTCGCCATTCCTGTCCAAGTCACTTTGAGAGAGAGCAAAACGCCCTTTGAACTCAGCGAGCCGTTTTTCTTCTGTGGCATCAAGGATTCCGTCCTCAAGGAATTGTTCAACAGAATTCTCCCAGCCTTTTATTAGAAGGTCATTGCGTTCGGACGAGGGGACAAATGAGGACTTTTCAATTTCGGAAATCGTTTTCTCCAGTTCGTCGAAGTTGTCCGAGCCTTTAACGGCGCGCAATACCTCAGCGACGATTTGTTGCCGCCCGCTTTGAATTACACGCTCACGCTGCCGGTATTGTTCCTCGCATTCAGCATGTTTGTTGCGAAGAAATCCGGCAGGCTTTCCACAGTATTTACAGTCACCCAAAGTGGCCTCCTAGAAATACTAACAATAATTAGATTGATCCGCATAAGATGCGGAACTTTGTTTTTCCTATCTTTTTGTCAATTTGCAACGCCACATTATAAATCAATAGTTTCGGGTCAAAGGTGCGTAACTCCTGCTTGTGTCAGTATTATCCTCACGATTGTCGCGAAAGACAAGCACATTTCCGGCGGTTTTTCCTTATCCCGGCTCTCACCGAGAAGCCACCCCTCGGCTTCGCAACAGGGGACCCAGTCAAACAAATCCCCCAATCAAAACATCCTCAACAAAAACACTCCGGACAATAAATTCTTCATAGTCCTTTCGACTAATCAAAAGGACTATGTAAAATCTGCATCCCAAAATTTTACCCGCCGCAGGCGGGCAGCATAATTGACAACCAATTCCGATTAAACAAACCTCAATCCCCCTTCGGCCGCTTCCTCATCCTCAAATCGGCAATCCGTAGCGAAGCGGAGCCCCCCCATGTCTTGTTTTGCGTAGCTTTCGGGCGTAGCAAAACATTGGGGGGGCCAATCGTCAATCGACCATTAGTTAATCAGTGTTTTTTCAGCCGGTAAATACCTTAGGTATGGGCAACGCAGTTGACCGGCAGACGAGATAAATGTCTTGCGCCCAAATCGCATTTGCAGCACAGACCTTTTCGAGTATGCCTTCGGCTGAAAAACCGTGTTAATCAGTGTAAATCTGTGTCAAAACCTTTGTGTCTTAGTGTCTTGGCGGTGAATCTTTTGTGCCTTTTCGTGGCAATAAAATCTCTCCTCTTCATCAACTAAAAACTAAGGACTCAACACTCAACACTTTCCTCTCCCCCTTCGGGGTTGACTTACCCGAATTTTCTGCTAAACTGCTCACTTTCCGGCGATAGCCCCTACATTACTCGAACCAAAAGGAGGCAAGCGGTGGCGTATAATTGTGTGGTCTTAATAAAACAGGTTCCTGACACGAAACGAATTACAGGCAAGACAATGAACGACGACGGAACAGTCAACCGTTCGGCGTTGCCCGCCATTTTTAATCCCGAAGACCTAAACGCCCTCGAAATGGCCCTCGATATCAAGGACAAATTCGGCGGAAAAGTTACCGTCATAACTATGGGCCTGCCCGCGGCAGGCGCCATCCTCAGGGATGCCCTTTACCGCGGCGCCGACGACGCAATACTCGTTACCGACCCCCGCGCCGCAGCAAGCGACACCCTCGCCACAAGTTACATTTTAAGTTGTGCCGTCAGGCAGATTCCTTACGATATCGTCCTTTGCGGCAGGCAGGCAATCGACGGCGATACCGCTCAGGTCGGCCCCCAACTGGCCGAAAAATTAGGCCTGCCTCAAATCACCTACGTTGAAAAACTCGTCGCGTTCGAAAACCGGACCGTAACAATCCAGCGTAATATCGGCATCGGCTGGCAGAAAGTCAAAGCAACGCTCCCCGTCCTGCTTACCGTAACTGCCGAGGCAGGCGAGCCCCGGGTCGCCGCCGCAAAAAAAATGATGAAATACAAATCCGCCGCCACCCCTGCCGAAATCGAGCAGAAAATAAAACTCGAAAATCCACAAGCCAGCCCCGACGAGCTCAAAGAGTTGGCCGTGCAGAAATGCTCCGATTTGGACAAGAAAGGTCAGCTCATAAAGCAGTGGAATCTCGATTTCCTAAAAGCCGACCTCGCCTGGTGTGGCCGAACCGGCTCACCCACAAAAGTCCACCGCATCCAGAGCGTCGTCCTGGCCTCCAAAGAAACAAAATCAATCAACCCCACCGACCAGGGTATCACTGATATGATACATGAACTAATTGATGATAAAATCATAGCTTAACAAATACGAAGCCCTTGCGAAGCGAAGCGTAGTCTCGTTTTGCGAGGGCGGAGTCTCGCTTTGGCGAGACGAGAAACGAGTATCGAGCATCGAGTAACGAGAATATGATTCACGAACTTATTGATGACAAAATAATTGCGTAGAACAGAGGAAAATCGTAAATGACCGCTAAATGCCCAATATGCGACTCAACTATTAAACAACCGAGCTCAAATACGGTGTTCGATCTTCGAACATTCGAATATTCTTGTCCACGGTGTGGGAACTATTTTTTAGTCGATTGTTCAAATAGCAGAATAACCAGCTCTTTTAAAAATGACGATTCAAAAATAGCTCGTATCAGTCACTGGATACGAAGCAAACACGAGTCAATAATTCGCGACGAACTAAGCACAGAAAAAATAATTTTAACCCAAGATCTGCTCGAAAAAATTTTAAAGAACCCACTACCCACACCTGCCGAACAGGCAGATAATGTTGTTCGGTGGCTGGGAAGTAAATCTCTTGGAGAACGTATTACCGTTAAACCATTAGAGCAGATGTCCATAATGGGCGCCGAAACTGTTGATGGATTCGAGCTTGTTTTAGATGCCCTTCTTAATCAAAAACACTTTCTCAAGGGCAAGATTTATCGTTCCAGTGCTGGTCTGGGTGGCGACATAACTCTGTCATTCGAAGGATGGCAGTATTACGAAAAACTTAAAAAAGGTGCATCAGAGAGCCGCAAAGCGTTTATGGCAATGGAGTACGGAGATACCCAATTAGATGGAATTGTCGAGAATACTTTCAAACCAGCAGTAAAACAAACCGGATTTGACCTCATCCGACTTGATGATAGGCCAAAGGCAGGACTTTTAGACGACCGACTGCGAGTGGAAATACGAACATCCCGTTTTCTAATCGCAGACCTTACGCACAATAATCTTGGCGCTTACTGGGAAGCGGGATACGCCGAAGGCCTCGGAAAACCCGTGATATATACTTGTGATAAAAAGGTATTTGACAATCCTGAGACCAAGCCACATTTCGATACAAACCATCATTTGACAATACCGTGGGATGAAAATAATCTGCAAGAGGCCGCAGAAAAATTAAAGACAACTATTCGTGCGACTTTGCCTGAAGCGGCAAAATTAACCGATGATTGAAAAACGATATAAAACATTTAACATAATGAAAAGAAAACTGACAAATTCTGTTTTTTATTTTTACAGTGTAAATCCGTGTTAATCAGTGTCTAATGAGACGAAAATATGATTGAAGTGAATAGGCAAGGTGAAGTTTGGGTTTTCGCCGAACAGCATAATGGCAAGCTCGAAGATACCCCCGTCGAGCTGATGAGTAAGGGCAGACATCTGGCGGACATTCTGAAAGTCCCGCTCGCGGCGGTTCTGCCCGGCGACAACGTCAAATCGCTTGCGGCAAAGCTGATTCAATTCGGCGCAGACAAGGTTTACTTAGTCGAGCACCCGCTCTTGAACCGCTATCAGGCAAATAGCTTCGCCAAAGTAATTTACGACCTGATTCACAAATATAAGCCGCAAATCGTCATTTACGGCGCGACCCCTGCCGGCCGCGACCTCGCCCCAAGAATCGCCAGCGCCGCAAAAGCCGGCCTCACCGCCGACTGCACAGACCTTCAAATCGGCGACCACAAAACAACCGACGGCATTCTCCATAAAAATCTGCTCTTCCAGATACGCCCCGCTTTCGGTGGAAACATCATCGCCACCATTATCAACTACGACCGCTGGCCACAAATGGCGACCGTCCGCGAAGGCGTTATGCCTATGCCAATAGCCAATAGCACAAGAAAAGGCAAAATCATCGAGGAAAAAATCAATCTCGAACAAGCCGACCTCCCCCTCGAAATTCTCGAAGAGCACACCCGCCCCAAAAAGGTAAATCTCAAGGCCGCACGTCTCATCGTCGCAGGAGGCGCAGGTCTCGGCAGTAAGGAAAACTTCCGCCTGATTTGGGACCTCGCCAATTGCCTCGGCGCCTCGCCCGCCGCGACAAGGGCAGCCGTGGACCTCGGCTACATCGACCACGACCACCAGGTAGGCCAGACCGGAACTACCGTCAGGCCTTCGCTTTATATCGCTATCGGCATCAGCGGTGCGATTCAGCATCAATCCGGTATGAGCCAGAGCCAGAAAATCGTCGCAATCAATAACGACCCGCAGGCGCCGATTTTCGACGTCGCGCACTACAAAATCGTCGGCGACCTCAACGAAATCGTCCCGAAAATGATAAAAGCAATCAGGGAAAAGGGCTTCAAGGCACCAGTAACTGAAGGTAAATAAAAATGTCAAACTTTTACACTGATAACGACGACATACGGTTTTTATTCAAACATATAAATCTTGGCGCTCTGGCCGAATTGGCCGAGGAGAATTTCAAATTCGCACGGGACTTCGATTACGCCCCCGCCGACGCCGATGAGGCAATCCGCAACTATGCTCTGGTCCTCGATTCTATTGGCCGCCTAAGCGCCGAATTCATCGCCCCGCGTGCCGAATCGGTTGACCGCGAAGGTAACACTCTCAACCCCGACGGCACAGTAACCTACGCCAAAGGTATCGCCGAATCACTCGAAAAGCTCGCAAAAGCCGAGGTTATGGGTTTCACTCTCCCGCATCGCTTCGGCGGACTCAACTTCCCGAACCTCGTTTACTCAATGGCAATTGAAATCGTATCCCGCGCCGACGCCTCGCTTATGAACATTTTCGGCTTACAGGGTATCGGCGAAACCATCAACGCCTTCGCCTCCGAGGAAATAAAACAAAAATACCTCCACGATTTCGCCGCCGGCAAAGTAACCGGCGCTATGGTTCTTACCGAACCCGACGCCGGCTCCGATTTGCAGGCGGTAAAATTACGCGCCTATCAGGATAATTCCGGCAACTGGTTCCTCCACGGCGTCAAACGTTTCATAACCAATGGCTGCGGCGAGGTCCTGCTCGTCCTTGCCCGCAGCGAACCCGACCGCTCCGGCGGTCTTGGCCTGAGCTTATTTGTCTGCGACAGAGACCCAACCGTTCACATCCGCCGATTGGAAGACAAGTTAGGTATTCACGGCAGCCCCACCTGCGAAATCTTTTTCGATAACACCCCCTGCCAGCTCATCGGCGAACGCCAGCGAGGCCTCGTTACCTACGTTATGGCGCTTATGAACGGCGCAAGAATCGGTATCGCGGGCCAGTCAATGGGAATCGCTGAGGCCGCTTACCGCGTCGCTCGCGATTACGCCGCCAGCAGAAAGCAATTCGGCGTCGCAATCGAAAAACTCCCCGCAGTCCGCGATATGCTTATAGATATGAAAATCGCCCTCGAAGCGGGTCGCGCTCTGTTTTACGAAACCTCACGCGTTGTTGACCATAATATCGCAATCGAAAAAACTCTCGAATTTAACCCCCCCGCCGAAAAGGAAAAACTCAAACCCCTCAAGGAGCAGTCCCGCAAGTTTGACCGCCTCGCCTCGATGCTGACCCCTATGAGCAAGTACTTCTGCTCCGAAATGTCAAACCGCGTCGCTTACGATTCAATGCAGGTCCTCGGCGGTTCGGGTTTTATGAGAGATTACGCCGTCGAAAGACACGCCCGCGACGCCAGAATCACGACCATTTACGAAGGCACTTCTCAACTGCAAATCGTCGCCGCAGTCCGCGGCGTCTGCTCCGGCGCCTGCGAAAAATACCTCGCCGAATTATCACAGCAAAGTTACGCCCCCGAATGTAGCGAGCTGCTCGCCAAACTGGCCGAAGGCGCCGAACATCTCAAAACCGCAATCGCCTTTGTCAAACAGCAGGGCACGGAATATATGGATTTGTATGGCCGGCCGTTGGTTGATATTGCTATCAACCTGATTGTCGGCTACCTCTTCTGCGATCAGGCAAGCTCCAAAGTCGATATGGAAGTCGTCGTTGACGGCGCGGACGGGCAGAAAATACAAATGAAAGACCGCAAAGCGCTTATCGCCCGGCGATTCATAACCAAAAACGCCCCCCAAATCGCCGCGATGGCCCAGCTAATTCGCTCAGGCGACAAATCGTCGTTTAACGATTTCGCCGCATTGATAGGCCCGGTTCCCGAACAATAATGAAAAAGACGCGGATTACTATCGATTTTTGACGCAGATTGCGCTGATTGCGCTGAAAAAAATAATTAAATTCTGCGTAATCTGCGAAATCAGCGTCTAAAGGTTTTGATATGCTAAGAGCTGTGATATTCGATTTCGATGGCGTGCTGGTCGATTCCGAAAAACTGCACCTTGCGGCGTTTAATAGCGTCCTGTCAAAATACAAAATACAAATATCGACCAGTGAGTATTTTGAGAATCTTCTCGGCCTGAGTGACCGCGAGCTTCTTGAGGTCATCAATAATAGAGAAAGAAACCTTGCTCTGACTGACAGGCAATTCAAACAATTGCTTTTGGCCAAAGCCGACGCTTTCAAAAATATCGCGTTAAATCAGGCAGCCGTTTATGCCGGCGTTCCGGAATTTCTTAAAATGTTAGCCGATAACAAAATCCCGCTCGCGATTTGCTCAGGTGCATTGCTCGCTGAAATTGAAATGCTCCTAAAAGGCGCTAATCTGCAAAATTATTTCGATTGTGTTGTCTCCGCCGAACAGGTTAAAAAAGGCAAACCAGACCCCGAAGGTTTTCTCCTCGCCCTTAAACTTCTGAATAAAAAATCGGCTTCGCCGATTAAGCCCGGGGAATGTATCGTAATCGAGGATTCCCGCTGGGGCCTCGAAGCCGCTAAAAACGCTCGTATGCACCCCGTCGCCGTTACTAATACCTATTCAGCAGAACAGTTAAAACCTGCCGACAAAATCGTCGCTAATCTAAGTGAATTGACTCTCACCAATTTACAAACCCTGTGCCGTTAAAAATCTTGGCCACAAAACTGCACAAGTGAAGTGTAAAGCTTAAAACTTTAAGCCCAAAACCATATCTGAAAACTGAAAATTTTACGTTGTGGTTTTACTCGCAAGACCTACCAGTGTCCCTTAATAGCTTGACCACTGTATTCTTATCTACTCCTGTGATTCTAACAGTGGCCCGAATGGAATTGCCTTCTACTAATGCCCTCAAAACCTGAATCCGCTTTTCGTTGGTCAGTATATTCATACTGGCTATTATGCTTGAGCGGTCAAGCAAAGTCAAGAGAAAAATATATTATTTTTCAGAAATTTATCGGCGGGCTGCAGACAGCTTTATTGTGCGAGGATCTGGCTCTTCCGCTCTTCCAATTCTTATCCTTCTACGAGCAAAAGGTGATGGAAGTTGATATTCACGACGACCAACGTTGTATTCACGTAAATGCTCCATCAAAGAGCGAATTTCTTCCAACTCTTCTTGAGTATATGAAGCATCCTTCAGAGCTTCTTTGATTATATCAGCAAGGTTAAGTTTTTCGGCCATTTGTATTCACTCCTACACAAAAGGTTGATAGGAACCATCGATGTGTAGAACGCCTCTGTTTTCTCTTCTTATCATATAATCATCTAAAAGATTATGGTAAAGCCAAATTTTTTCGTCAAGCTCTTTGGCTTGCCCAAAATCTTCTATTTTTATATTTAACTCTCTTCGCAACACTTCCATTGAGATTCCGTAACCGTGTACGTGCCATCGCTCTGTTTTGTTCAATTCCTCAGCAATCTCAACTGCTCTCTTGTTTCTCATGTCATCTGTTACTGCTATCCCTTTCGTTTCAGTCTTTACCCAGTTTTTGAACTTATACTTTGGAAGCCATTCCTTCAAAAGAGCTATAGACAACTCACGTTCTTGTTCATATTTATACAATTCGGCTTGGTCAAAAGCGCTGATTAACAATTGGACTTCAGCCGGAGAAATAGGTTCGGCTCGCCCTTTAGCTTTTCCTAAAGCTATGTCGATAAGTCTTTTGTACTGCTCTAAATATCCCAAAGCAGGCAACATTTTTCCACTTGGATTTTCAATTTGTGGGTCAATGGGGCCTAAGCGGGAATAATAATCCATATATATTTCATCACCCGACATAACCAAAACAGTGCCAGCAGAATAAGCATAGTCTGGAATAATAAAATCTACTGTTTTGTAATGGTGTCGAACGGTATCAACGATGCGATGAACAACTTCACTGTAGCCGCCAGTAGTCGTCAAAATAAAGACCAACTTATTTCTTGAAGCCTTTTCTTTTTTGGCTTCGACCGCATTTCTAATCAAGTTATCAACACCAAATAAAATTGGCCCTGCAAAAGATATGCTATCTGCTAATATACCGCCCGCTGAAAAATGGTCTTCAATCGCACAGATTCGCTCATCAAGTTGTTGTTCTATAAATTCATTAGAATTTATTGGTATAGTGGTAGCCACAAATATATCCTTTTATTTGGCCTTTAGTTTTTCATTCTTCCACCGTGTTTTTGCTGCCTTTGTTGCAATTTCACTGCGTCTTTCGACAGATAGCCTGGCTGCCCTTACTTTACCACCTTTAAGGCCTCCAAGCCGTCCCAATAATACAGCAGCAGGATTTTTACCTTCTTCGACCGCCTTGTCAACCATTTTCTCGCTTGTAAAATCATTTACAATTGACTTGGCCAGAAGGTTTACATCAAACTTAGTTTTGCTTGACCGCTTAGGCATACAACTATTCTACCATCGGCGATATGCCTATACAAGGGTTAATTTTTTAGCATCCATCTTGACTTGTCAAAAAGCCACTTTTTATAGGTCTTTCTTCAATGACTTTACCAACCCGCTACCGAAATTCGCGTCTTAATTCATCGATTCATCTTCCAGCGTATCGAGGCCCATAATGACATCGTGCATAAAGACCCGTCTGCCGCTTGGCGTGGTATGCGCAGCGAAGGTTTTATTTCCCACTTTGCAGGCATACCATTTATAACGGTTCAGCCATTCGAAATCCTCGTCATCGACTTTTGCGTTCAGGCCGTTGCCTAACGGTATCTCTTTCATAATTCCACCCTGCCTTTCATTTTCTTTTGTTTTTCAATTAACATATTTAATTTCTGACACTGATGGTCGCCGCGACCACACTGATTTACACGGTAAATAAATAAAAAACAACAGTGTTAATCCGTGTTAATCCGTGTCTAAACAAATTATAAATCCAGCTCTTTTTCTTCATACTGCTTTTTTTTCTTTCGCCAGCGAATTTGTAGCCGTTTCTTGTCCTTACATAATCTTCCCGCGGGAAATTCAGCCGGGCGAACCTCTTATGGTATTTAATCGCGGCGATATCATAGGCACGAGCAGCATCAATTTCCTTATCTTTGTCAAAGTAGCCGATAGTTTTTCTTTTTAAACGTCCATTTTTCCGCCATTCAATTTTGACATGCCATTTGTTAGAGCTTTTTTCCCAGGAAACACCGATATATTTCGAGGATGTTTTCTTTTTGATTTTCGGCCTGTTCATCGCGTTTTGCGAATGTGTGGCTTCCCGCAGATTTGACCTGAGATTATTGAATGCGTCGTTGTCCCTGTGGTCAACAAGTTTGCCCTTTCGTGGTTTGACAATTTCCCTGTGTAAAAAACTTCTCCTGATTTTCCTATGCCCGATTTTTATCGTTCGAGCGGGATATGCTTTGGTTCCGTTCGAAAGAAACCATCTGAACCCGCATTTCTCGTAGTAAACATCCGGGTCAACAATTGTGTAAGCTCCTTCGCCTAAGTAAATTCTGCGGTATGGCTGGCCGTATGTAAGCCGGCGATACAGCATCAAAGGCCAAACGCAGATTTTGTCTAACCACACCGGAATCCTGATAGTTAAACTCGCAAACATAACCCAATCTCCTTATCAAAAGGAAATCCTAAATTCTAAACCCTAATATCTAAACAAATCCTAAAACCTAATGACCAAATGTTCGAAACCGTCGGCGGCAGCCGTTTGAGATTTAGGTTTTTGGTAATTCGAATTTCCGAAGCGGGCTCTTCGCTTCGCTGCGTGTGTTTAGAATTTAGTGTTTAGTATTTCGGATTTTGCCTCCACACTTCGCGGGGCTTCTGCCCCTGTCTCGCCCTTCTGGGTCATATCTTGCCCCTCTTCGGGGACTACCTCGCGCTTCTGCGCTATCTGCTCGCCTCGGCATAGCCGAAGGCGAAGCCGGGCCTGGCCGGCCCACCGCCAGCCAATGCAAGTTATAATTATAGCAAACTTACTTTATAAGTCAATTAAAAATTAAACATTTTTATAAAATAATTCACTTTGTTGTAAGCTATTGTTAATACAGAGGTTAGGTATATCTGACGTGCGATTCTTAAAATAAATGCCGATTTTTTTGCTTTATGTGCCTTTTTGCGGCTAAATTCTCTGTGACCTCTGTGGCAAAAAACGCAATTACCTTATCGCCCCCGGGCCTTTGATTTTCGTCCGCCATTTTTCATTTTTCAAGTCGTATTGGACGGTATCGAAAATCGCGCCGTTAAAAAGCAAAGGCCGGGTCTTGTCGCCGCGAATGTTTATCATACCATTATTAACGTCATACGCAAAAACGCTACCCGCCACGTCCACGTCCTTGTCGGCGTAAGTAACCGCGCCGGTTGCGGTAAACGCGTTCAATTCCGTTCGCCCCTGCGGCGTCTCCGAGATGTCGGCCTCGACGTGCGACGCTGTAATCGAAACCTTGTCCTTTGAGTTTGCCTGTTCCTGCGTGTTTTTTGCAGGGGCTGAATTTGAGTCACTGACAGGGAAATAATCGACAAGCATTGAGCCGCCTGCGGCGTCGGCTGTAAGGTGACCGCTTTGTCCTTCAAATTGCAGCGAATCGAAATTCCGCAAAAACGCGTAGCATTTGCGTCTCAAGCTGAATCGCCCAAGCCCTTTTTGCGGCTCATCGGTCTGCGAATTATCGACCTTTATCAGGCCCGGCCCCTCCGCGGAAAAATCCCTGCTGACGGTATTGTAATCCATCTGCACGCATTTCATTTCGACGCCGGACAAAAGCCGTTCGTTGGCCTTCCTGGTGCTTGCAAGCCGCACCTCGCCGCCCTTTGCAATAAGCCGTTCTATATCCGGCGTCGCTGAGCCGTCTCCGCCTTTGTTTTTCAAAACCGCCTCAAGATTTTCCGCCGTTATGATATACACCCGGTCTGAATCAGGCAGCTTCTGCGTTACTGTGCATTTGCAGTCACCCTCGAAAGCCGCCCGATTCAATTGCGGCTGAAACCTTGCCTGTTTTTGCGAAACGATTGTTACCGTTTCCTGTCCCTGAGCCGGTTTACCCAATGCGGCCGGCTCCTGTGTGCGACTATTGACGTCAAAAATGAGCTGCGTTGGCCCCGTCGCAATCGCCTCGCCTGTTGCCGCGTTGTAATTTATCTCCCGGCTGCAAAGCATTGTCCTGCCGTCTTTTCTGCCTTCGCTCTTCCATCCTGCATTCTGTGTTCCGTCCTCTGTCCTCTGCCTGCCCGGCGTAGCCCCTTGGGCGAAGTCGGGTCCTCTGTCCTCTGTCTTCGCCGAATCCATCGGCACAATAAGAATCCCCCCGTCGCAGGTAATGGTAACATCGCCTGCCGCTTCTTGCATATTCTGTCCCGCCTCTGCTTTTGCTTCGGCGGGTAAATTTCCGTCATCCGTTCTCTGCCCTGTGTCCTCTTCTTTGCCCCCCGTGTCGCCTGACATTAGAAAATTACTAATCGAAACCACATCCGCCAGCAGACGCTCTTGTGCGGTGTCGATAACAACGTTGCGGTCGAGAACGCATTTATATTCTTTGCCTGCCCTGCTCGCGGTCTTGCTCTCGCCGCCGACCTTATCCTCCTGCGATGCCCCTGAAGCAGGCGACGTTTGTTTCGACCACCGTTTTAACCGCAGATTTTCCAGCTTCGCTATTTTCAAATGTTCGAGCCGCTGGTCATCGCCGTTGAAAATAATTTCAAGGCCCGTTCCCTTCAGCTGCACCTCATTGGAATCGATTTCAACCATCCCCTCCGTCGAGAAAAGCGACCTGTCGCCCGCAAACGAAATATCGTCGAGATAAATCACCGCGTCGCTGAAACTTCCCTTTTTGGTCGGCCAAATCCGAACCGTAACGTTGCCCGAAAGCATCCCTTCTTTGGGCGCAACCTGCCCGCCCGACGTCTCAACTGTAACCCTCGCTTTGTCGCCGCTTATTGTGCCCTTAAACTGCTTTCCGTAAATGGTGTAATAGGGCTTTTCGATTTCCCATTCATTGCCGTCCTGGTGGAGGAGCTCCTCGAAACCGAATTCGCGTTCGACCTGTTTTTGGGGATTCAATTTCGTGTATCGGACGTTTTTAGCGGTGCCGACGCCGACATTGCCGACTTTGCCTGTAATGGTATTGGCGTCGTATGCCTCCGCTGCCTGCTGCGTCCCCGCGGGCACAGCGGAATCCGTCGTTATAGCCGGCGTCCTGTTTACCCTGTTGTAAACAAAATATAACACCAGCACCATCAAAAACGACACCAGCCAAACACTGAATCTTCGCGAATGTAAAAACATACTTTATCGTGCCATCATTCCATTTAACAAACCAAAACACCTGATACCGACATCAGCGGACCGGCGCATCCGGCTTAGCGATACTTGACCATAATTTCATTCCATCTGCCGGTTTTTTTCAATATATACTCAATAACTTCCCTGACCGCCCCTCTGCCGCCCCCGCGAATTGTTACATATTTTGCCGCCGCTTTAACTTCGTCAACGGCGTTGGCGACGGCCGCACTGAAACCCGTACAACGCATAGGCGGCAAATCAGGTAAATCATCGCCAACATATGCCATCTGCTCAGCGGCCAGGCCGCTCATTTTCTCTAATTCCTTGAGGCCGGCGAGCTTATCTCGCCTGCCTTCGAGGCAAAAATCAATCTCATATTCTTTGGCGTGCTGTTTAGTCGGGGGCGACTCCCGGCCGCTGAGGAACGCCGTTTTCAAACCCGTTCGTTTCCACAATTTTAACCCGTGGCCATCCTGGGCGTTAAAAAACTTGCTTTCCCTGCCTCGGTCGTCAACGACTATTGTGCCGTCGGTAAGGACGCCATCAACGTCCAGCACTAACATTTTTATCGCGTTGAGGTTGGTCCGTTTACGGTTCGACTGCTTCACAAATCACCCGACGACCTTTATCGTAACTATGTCCTGAACGTCAATCAGGCCGACGGGCTTGTCGTGGGCATCTACGACGGGCAGCTCATCGATTCTGAACTTGTGAAAAATCGCCGTCGCCTCAGCCGCGAGCGCATCGACCCGTATCCGCTTACAATTTTTCGTCATTACGTCGGCGGCTTTAAGCTCAAAACCCTTAGTTCCCTCTTTTGTGAGCAGCCGGCGAAAATCACCGTCGGTGATTATTCCTGTTAATTTGCCGTTGCCATCCACAATCATTACCGCGCCGTGCCTCTTGACATCGCTTGTATTTTTAAGCACCGTTTCGATAGTGTCCGCGGCGGAAGCAATGGGCAGCTTCTCGCCGGGCCTGAACATCATCGACTGCTCCACCGTCATTAGTTTTGTCCCCAGCGACCCGCCGGGATGAAACCGCACGTAATCCTCAACGCTGAAGTTTCTGGCCTTCATCACCGTCAACGCCAAAGCGTCGCCCAGCGCCAGCATACACGTCGTCGATACGCTCGGCGCAACGCCCAGCGGGCAGGCCTCGCTGAGCTTACCCATACTCAAAATCACATCGCTGTGCTTGCTGAGCGTCGAGTCCTTTTCGCCGGTGATTGCAATGAGCGGAATCTCCAGCTCTTTAACCATATTGATTAGCCGGATGACCTCGTCGGTCTCGCCGCCGTAACTTAGCACAATCACAATATCTTCTTTGCGTAATCGGCCCAAATCGCCGTGCACCGCCTCGGCCGGGTGTAAAAAATGGCTCGGCGTGCCGGTTGACGCCAACGTGGCACTGATTTTTCTGGCGATAAGCCCGGCCTTGCCGATTCCGCTGACGATACAGGAGCCGGCGCATTTATAAATCATTTCCGCAGCACGGGCGAAATCGTCGTCCACCACGCGCGCAAGCCCCTTTATTGCCTCGCCCTCGCTGGCAATCACACTTTTTGCGTATTCAAGGTCAAATTTCATTGAGCACCATAGCCATTAAAATAAGCAATCGGTTTGCTCTTATTGTAATCGCGGATTGCTTATATTTCATCTATTTTTTACACGGCCTGCCCTGAGATTGTCGAAGGGATTACATCCCCCGCCGTTTTGCTTCTTTCGCAAAACGAGGCGCGGGGGACTACGCAGGGCTTCGCGTTTTTTTTAGACGCTGATTTCGCTGATTACGCAGGAACTTAAGAAATTTTTAGACACTGATTTACACGGGATTAACACGGTTTTTGCTCGGCTTGCGTTCTTCGGCAAAACCTTTTTCCCGAAGCAAGCTTCTTGAAAAAGGTCTTGCCTCGCCCGCGAATGCCTTCGGCCTTCATTATTAAGCCGGGCAAAAGACACCCGGCGTCGTCTTCGACTATGCCGATGCGAGCGGATTAACCGATTTTCAATTTGCGATTGTCGATTTAGGAGCGAAGAATGCCCCGTTACGCCTACGGCGTGGCGGGGCGAAACACTCACAAGCCCTTAGCGAGGGCGTAGAAGATTTCGTTGAAGCGAAGCTCCTTCTGGAAGTCAGACAGAGAGGTTCTCTCATCTATGAGGACAAGCTCCACGTCGGCCATTTTGGCAAAGTCCTCGAGATACTCCGGGGTGAGAGCCATAGAGAAGGCGGTATGATGAGCGCCGCCGGCGTAAATCCAGGCAGCGGCGGCGACCTTGAGATTGGGCTGGGGGACCCAGACAACTCGCGCCACGGGCAGCTTGGGCAGCGGCGCATCGGGTTTAACGACCTTGACGGTGTTGACAATCAGGCGGAAACGGTTACCCAGGTCAATCAGTGAGGCGTTGAGAGCGTCGCCGGCTG
>Ga0187886_1001947_pt1 | contig 17442 bp, 16 predicted proteins | sample June2016WEW_20_1_FD_133001 | JGI IMG/M metagenome (GOLD analysis project Ga0187886, IMG submission 133001) | Peatland microbial communities from SPRUCE experiment site at the Marcell Experimental Forest, Minnesota, USA - June2016WEW_20_150 | ecosystem: Environmental > Terrestrial > Soil >... | reverse complement strand
GCGCCGATAATGCCAGTGAAAAATCCCTGGCCGTTGGTGAAGAAAGTCGTATAAAATACCACAAAGATGGTGTAAAAAACCGCTGCAAAGATCATCCACTTGCGAGGGTTCCACCATAGCCCGACCGCTGCTGAGATAATGAATAGGATCAGCAGCAGGATTCCGGTGTGGAACATGCCTGTTGCGGAATAATCCAGCGGGTCCCAACCTAAAAGTTTGACTGGAAAAGCGGTTAATTGGGGCAGGATCAATGTCCCAACCAGAAGGAGCAGGTCGAAGGGTCGCTGGGCGCGGATCTCAGCCCAGCCCATGCCGCGTACCAGGGTGAAAATCGCTCCTCCACCCACCAGAACCGCCGCCGCCAGGCAAAGCAGTGTCATCATATGTTGGGGTGTCATCGGCGCCGCCGGTAGGGCGGCATTGACTGTTTGTGTACTGGTAGCCGCATTCTTGGCCAGGTCAGCCTCCCAGGCGCCGAAAAGGACCGCAGTAATGATCAAGAATAATGCTAGCGCCATCAACACCATGAACTGGTTGCGCGAACGCTCGTTAAACCAGCGCGCTTTGAGCACTTCATTCACAAACAGGACCGCCATCAGCAAAAGGTACTGGGCTGTGTAGATAAATGAAGTCTCTTCGGTGATGAAGTGCAAGACAGTCGCCAGGACGACGACGAGCAGGGAAATTGAGTCGCCCTTTTCCAGGTAACGGAAGATACCATATAACAGCATACACCCGAACAGGACGATAAAAGATTCATCGCGCGTGTAACGACCGTAAAACAGCATGTACGGCGAGATCAGGAACAGCACGCTGCCGATCAAAGCGCCGGTGCGTCCCAGGTAGCGCCGGAAAGCGAACAGGACGAAAACCACAGTAGCGATGCTGAATAACACCGCTGGAAGCCGAGCGGTAAGGTCATTGGCTCCGAACAAGAAAAACGACAGGGCAATCATGTGAAACTGCAGCGGTCCATGAGTGACAGGATCGTACCGGTAGCCGCGGCCTTGGTAAAGGTCGAAGGAGGGCACCACGTGGTTGGTTTCGTCGTGGCTCATTACGCGCAGGTCAACGTGATAAAAACGGCTGACCACTGCTACGATCAGGATCACGGGAATGAGGATGATTTCAATGTTCAGCCGCGGTATCCAGGCGCTTAGCGGTCGCTCTAGCAGGGAAAGGTTTTTGGGGTTATCAGATTCCATAGGGTGGGTTCAATTCGAAAAGTGATTATCCGTATGTGGGTTGAAGCGTAGGACAGGATGACTATACTTGAAAGTCGGTTTTCTGGCAAGAAGGAAAAGAAAGCATATCACAAGTCTTTTTTCAAGAAATACTTAATATGCTCAGGGGGCAGGTCATCCAGTTGGGCAAACAGGCTATACCCGTTCTTCTGATAGAAACCCAGCGCCTGAAAATCGTGCGTCTCCAGGTGGCTGTGCCGGCAACCTCGCCTAATGGCTTCCTGTTCGGCTGCCCCCATCAGCAAGTTCCCGTACCCCAGGCTGCGAACGTCTTCTCGAACCCACAAGATATCGATATGCAGCCAACGCCAGTACGTGCCGCCCAGCAGCCCGCCTGCCAACGCGCCCTGCGCGTCCTGTAATACGACCACCAGCTCCTGGTGGTGATCCTCCTCTACAAACTTGTCGTTATATTCCCGCAAACCGCCAGAGATTATTTCCGATTCGCCAGGATCGGCCTTCACTTTGACTTCAATCGTAAAAATGTTCCCGCCCATTATCATTTCCCTCCCATGATTGGAGTAATAATTATGACATGGGATGAAAATGGTTTGTCCTTCACAAACCTGAATTATACTTGCTGTCCCTCTGCCTGCGCCACCTCAGGCGCACATGGGAGCTCCTCGACCTCTTCCATCTCACTGGGGTCCAGGGGTTCGCTTTTTGCCAGGATCGGACCAGCGGGTGTCTTTTTCACCCGATATTTTTCGATGTTTGCTTGTAATTTTTCGGCTGCTTTACTCAAGAAAACGATGATCGAAAACAGGCGGATATATACAGCCTTGAAAGTCAAACCAGTTAGCAGACCAAAAATGATCAGGCTGACCAGCAGGACGTACACCACTGCTTCATCGATCATTGTCGGGATGAGGGCCCCGAACAGGGTATACACAGCAGTCAAGAGCATCGGGGCCAGCAGCCAGGACGGGGTGGCAGGTTTCCTGCGTTTCCATAGGATGAAGGTCAAAATGGCTCCAACCGCCACCGCCACTGTGTCTTCCACTGGACCGGGGATATAATCTGGCAGGAAGGGATACACCAGGCAAAGCAAGAACGGCAGGCTGGCTGGCACCATAGGGACATCCTCCATCAGGTAAAACACGGCGCTGCCCGACACCAGCCAGAACAAGAACGTAAACAAGGCAGCTTTGACGCCCGTTCGGACATCCCAGCCGATCCATCCTACATAATAGGCAATGATCGGGAAAACGATCAAAGACAGGTAAGCGACCAGGTAAATAATAATTTTCCCTTTTGTGGTAAATTTAAACATGGTTAGCTCCTTCCATTTTGAGTCGCAGGTGAGGGCCAATACTTTTCCTTCTAAGGATTACCCAGAAGATTGCTTCGCATAACCTGTCTGTTGCAAAAGCCGTGCCCGGCAAAGCAATTATCGGGGAAATGGGCAGCTTTCGTGTCTAATTACGCAATCGGTGTTTTAAGATTAATATCACTTATCGTGGAGAACCCTCAATGACGCAAAATCCTCCGAAGTCGTTCTTGCAGACCTGGTTGGAACACATCCATGCTTTATCAGTGGAGATTGGCCCACGCGGTTCGACTACCGATGGCGAACGAAAAGGCGCCGAATACTGCCTGGCCATATTGCATAAACTGGGCTTGAAACCTATTCTGGAAACCTTCACCAGCGCTCGCTCCATTTTTCATCCCCACCTGATTTGCAGCGTGGCCATGCTGGCAGCTTTCGCACTTTACCCACAAGGTCATTGGTGGGTAGCCGCCCTGGCGGCCTGCGTCTCGATTGCAGCCCTGCTCTCCGAACTGCTGGAGCTGGGTTTCCACGATAACCTGCTCCGCCGCATGGTGCCGCGCGGGCAAAGCCAAAACGTGTTTACGGTCATCCCACCTTCCGGCGAGCACCGCCAGGACCTGATCCTGATCGGTCACATCGATACACAGCGCACTCCGTTGATCTTTCGCTCTTACCGGATGGTAGAGCTTTACAAAGGTTTCACCACGGTCGCCTTCGTGACCTTTGCTGCCCAGGCGGTGTTATACGTGCTTGGAGCGATATACCAGTGGAGCTGGATCTGGTATGCCACCTTCCCCACGGCGCTCAGCGCCTTGCTCCTGGCGGCTATCTGCATCGAAGCTGACCGGTCGCCGTTCACTGCTGGGGCAAACGACAACGCCAGCGCGGTTGGCCTGGTGTTGTCCCTCGCCGGACAGGTCAGCCAAACACCGCTGAAGCACACCCGCCTGTTCTGCGTCTGCACCGGTTGCGAGGAAGTCCAACATTATGGGGCAATCGACTTTTTCAAACGCCACCGCCCTGAAATGAAAAACCCCCAGGCGCTGGTGTTCGAGCTGCTGGGCTGCGCCGGTCCGGGTTGGCTGACCCGCGAAGGGATCATCGTGCCTTTCTATTCTGACCCGGCCCTGTCCGGGCTGGCGGAGCAGTTGAGCGACCAGAACCCGCAGTGGGGCGCTTATCCAGTACAGATTAGCGGCGGCAACAGCGAGATGGCCGACTGTGTGCGTTTCAATGTGCCGGCCATCACCCTGTTCGGGCTGACCCGCGCAGGCAGGGCTCCTTTCTGGCACCAGGCCGGTGATACGTTCGACCGGATGGACCCCCTCGTCATGGAACACACGCGCGCCATGGTCTGGGCCATGATTGAGGCATTGGACCTTTAATCCTGTATTCTTTTATCCCTTTAAAATTTTCTCGATCGACTGCAATTCGTCTTCGCTGAACTCCAGGTGCTTGAGCGCCGCCACGTTATCTTCAAGCTGCTGCGGGCTACTGGCGCCGATCAGCGCCGAGGTGATCGTCTTGCGCCGCAGAACCCAGGCCAGCGCCATCTCGGCCATGCTCTGCCGGCGGGCGCGGGCGATCTCGTTCAGGACGCGCACTTTGGCGATCAACTCAGGCTTGATCCGCTCAGGAGGCAGGTAGGAAAGCACTTTGGTTGCCCGCGAGCCCTCTGGAATGCCTTCCAGGTAACGGTTGGTCAGCAGGCCCTGTGCCAGCGGTGAAAAGACGATACAACCGATGCCTTCCTCATCCAATGCATCCAGCAAGCCGTCTTCTACCCAACGGTTGAACATGCTGTAGACCGGTTGGTGAATCAAGCAGGGAGCGCCAAGCTGCTTCAAAATCGCTGCCGCCTTGCGGGTCTCCTCAGGCTGGTACTGTGAGATGCCAACGTACAAGGCCTTCCCACTGTGGACGATCGAAGCCAACGCCTCCATCGTTTCTTCTAAAGGCGTGTCCGGATCAGGACGGTGATGGTAGAAGATATCCACATACTCCAGCCCCATCCGCTTGAGACTTTGGTCGAGGCTGGCGATCAGGTACTTGCGCGAACCGAAATCGCCATAAGGTCCCGCCCACATATCCCAGCCGGCTTTGCTGGAAATGACCAGTTCATCCCGGTAGGGGCGCAGATCGTCGCGTAAAATCCGACCGAAGGTCTCCTCGGCCGAACCATACGGCGGCCCATAATTGTTAGCCAGGTCGAAATGGGTGATGCCCAGATCGAAAGCCTTGCGCGCCATGGCGCGGCAGTTCTCATACGGCTCCAAACCGCCAAAATTGTGCCACAGGCCGAGGGAGATGGCTGGCAGCTTCAACCCGCTGCGGCCGCAGCGGTTGTAAACCATCGTGTCGTAGCGTGAGCTTTCCGGTACATACAGGGGACTTACAGGGAAAACTGGCATTTTACCTCCTGGTGAGAAATATTATCTATATATCCTACTGCAAATTTATAAAAATCGCACTACTATTGCAGCGCAAAGTCGACCAAAGTCAGGCCAGATAGCCTGAAGAAGAAAGGCGAGGTAATTTTGCATTGATTTTACCTATAATTGAACCGATTGCTATCCCGTTTCCGAACACCTGCCTGGCGACTTAGTAGGTGACAATACGATTGCATCCACGGGCGGGCGGCTTTCGTAGGTCACCAGCCCAAGAGATTCCATATATTGGGGCTGGCCTTACTTGTGCAGCGTATCGAAAGCCATGGTCGATTTGCCCGACCCCAACAGACCAGTAAAGACCACAAGCTGGTTCTTGGGAAACGAGAAGGAGACATTCTTGAAGTTGTGGAGCCGTACTCCACGGACGGTAATTTCAGACATAAGCGGTTGATCTCCGTTGAACTTACGCGAAAGCTCAGTATTCGCGGCGGTCAGGAATCGCCCGGCACAATTTCATTATAACTTTAACGTCAGTTCGGGATAAGGCATAAAAAACCACCACTTTTGTAGACGAAAATCAAAAGATTGCCCAAATGAAAGTACACCCATGTGGGGAGGTTGAAACAAGAAGCCCACAAGTTAGCTAACCAGTATGTCTCATCTTCCATCGAAAGGGTCTAGAAAATGAACTGAAAAAAATAGATATTTAATAGGTTTTTTTAGGGACAAAAATAGCTCATTTCGAATAGGATGGTAAAGTAACGTGGGTTCGGGGTAAAGGAAAGGCGAAAAAAACACATCTTTTGTAGGGCAGGATTCAAATACCGCCGCTTGCTCTGAAGGGAATTTGCCGTTGATTACCGCTCACACGTGCGTCTGGCAGTTGTAGGATGAGCTTATGCCCCGAGGATATTTAGCCGATACCAAACCTGAAGAACGCTCCACCCTTCGTCGACCACTACTTGAACTGAAGATGGAAGTAGTTGTTGAAGTACTCCATAAAGCCTACCCGGCCGAGCTTGTTATTGGTTTCATCAGCCATCTGGTCGCCCATCAACGAGCTGCGCTCTCCGCTGGTGCCGATGCGTTTATCAGTAAAGGTGAGATGCCTGAGCGAGTGACCGAACACCTGCGAACCATCGTAGTGAGCGTTCCTATTAATGATTCCACCTGGCTAATAGGAAGGACTTGAAATCCGGCGCACTAAATCTGTCCCGAGCGCCAGTACAAAATGGGACAGCTATTAAAAAGGATTTGGAGGATCAAACCATGAACAAAGATATATTCGAAGGCAATTGGAAACAAATCCGAGGCGAGGCCAAAGCGTGGTGGGGAAAACTCACCGATGACGATCTGGAGCGGGCCGCCGGCAAGTTCGACGTCCTCGCTGGTTTGCTTCAGGAAAAGTATGGCTATACCCGCCAGCGCGCAGCCGAGGAAATCGATAAGCGCGTGACAGAGTATGAAACCAACCTAAAGAAGAAAACTGATTCCCTCCCCGGTAAATGATCGGAGTACCGTCACAACCCTTTCTCTCCTGAGAAAGAGTTTGGATCAAAAAATAACACACGGTATTCCGCGCCACGAAGACATTCATATAGGAGATAAATAAGAAGCATGATCGGCCCAGGATTCTATTCAAAGATGATCCGAAGCAAGCATTGCTCGCGTAGTCTTTGACGATAGCTTTTTACTTGCCTCCCCTCTCCTGGTGGTTAGCATGTTTCGAGAGAACGGATCGCACGACTCCCGCTAATATGGATGCATGTATGGGGCCAGAAAGGATGGAAAGCGGTTGAATTGCTAGATCCTTACTTGCAAATGCACAATTGTGCCCGACCATATTAAACCATGAAAGAATAAGGAGCAAAAGATGAATACCTTAGGTAATAACAACAAAGAGAGACATTTGGCCACACTCGCCTTTTCTACTGGACGAGTTTGCCTCACACTTGCACTCGCACTCGTCTTCGCGTTCAGCCTGGCGGGCGGAGTCGTCCAGGCTGCGCCCTTGGCTGCACCTTTGGCAGCACCCTTGACCGTGACCGCGCCAGGACTGGGTTCGGCGTCGAGCTTCGCTGTGCTCGCTGGCTCAGCGGTGACCTGCACAGATTCCTTTGTCACCGGAGATGTGGGTGTCTACCCCGGCACCGCGGTCACGCAGACCAGTTGCACGATTACGGGGAAGGTTCACGCGGGAGACGGGGTCGCCAAGCAGGCTTACAAGGACTTCCTCAATGCGTACGACCAGTACGCCGACATTCCGTGCACCGGATCATTGGATACTGCTTATAATGGCACGACGCTCACGCTCACGCCGGGTGTCTACTGTAACGACGCAGATGTGACGTTCACGGACACCACGTTGACACTCGACGCGCAGGGCGACGCAAACGCGGTCTGGATTTTCAAAATTGGGACCGGCGGGACCGGTGCCCTCACTGGCACCAATTTCTCAGTGGTCATGCCCAACGGCGGAGCGCTGTGTAACGTGTATTGGTGGGTCGCCGAAGCCGCGACAATGACGGATTCGAACTTCGTGGGAACGATTCTCGCCGGTGCGGCCATCACCATTACCCGTGGAACCTTTACCGGTGATGCCTTGGCAAAAGCCGCAGTTACGATGAAGGGCGCCAACCTCGTCGGCTGCGAGGGTGGCAACGGCAACGGCCACCACTTATGCAACCAGGGCGTAGGCAACGGGCCTGAGCGCTGCGATCCGGGCAACTCAAACCAGGGCGATCCGAGCAATTCGAATGACGAGAACGGCGGGACGCCCGGGAACCCGGGCCGTAAGGGCGGCAACGGCAAGTAAGGGGTGCGCGCGAAAGTGGCAATCGAATAAATTGCACCTCGCGAAAGTCTTGCTGGGAAAGGTATCTTTCCAGCAAGAAACCAGCTAACAAAATGTGCATAGTGGCGGGTGTGGGCATTGCCCGCACCCGCCACTGACGCAAACCGGCCAGCCTGAAAATTGTAGATGGCAACGTAATTTACGTGAGTTCGAGATAAAACGAGGATCTCCAAATGGAGTAAACTTTTGTCACCACAACAGAAGTTGAAACCCAAGGAGACCTTCAAAGGACAGTTTACTCGTTTTGTTCTGCGATGTCGATGGTTTTTGCCAGGCATTTTCACCAATTTGGGAGAAGCAGCTTTTATCCAGCGGCCAGAAACAACACCAACGAGCTCGATCTTTGATTATCAGTGAAATCATGACCATTTTGGCACTTTTACAATTTCTGAGGATGCTGGTCAATGAGGCGCTGTTACCCAATCGGGCGCCATCTTTCCGGCCCTGAAATCCATTGGCCTTTCCGATGCGGCCGCGCAGCGGGTCTGGGCGTCGTTTAAGCCAGGGCGCCTGGCAGATGCCGGTGATCCTGGGTTTGTGGCGGGCCTATGTGCTCGGGCTATCTGGCTGGCAGCCGCATCGCGGTAAATATAACCGCCTTTTGGCGTCCGGCGCTCTACGGCTGTCCGAATAAGCATTACCATCCCGCTGCCAATCGGCCTTTGCCAGCCATGATTGTCGGTATCCTCGGGGAAGTGGGTGAGCTCAACGAGCAACGGATTGCTCTGCCGCGTGGTTTTATACGGGTGGACCCGCACGACGGAGGCGAAACGCATTTATGGCAAAGGATGCTGCATCAGGTGCAGACCGATCTTCAGGCAGATGAACTGGTGGTAATGGATGCCTGGGTGAAAATCACCACCCTGCACACGGCCAAGATCCGGCGTCCCGTCGTTCGTCTGGCGACCAACTATACTGCACGCCGCAATTTCCTGCCGGAGCATCAGAAGGGGCGCAAACCTACCTATGGCGCCCCGGTTCGTCCCCTGCTCCGCCAACGGAAGGGCAAAACGCTGGCAGCCACCTTACCTGATGAACGCTTCACCTGGCAGGTGAACGATCGAGAAATCCGGGCGGAGGTCTGGCGCAACCTGGTACTGCCCAAAACCGTACCCAGCCCAAACAACCAGGCCTTCGATGGCTATGCCATCTATGACCCGCTCTTTGCCCAGCCCTGGCTGTTGACGACCCCGCTCAAGCTCCAGCCGGAAAGTGTGGGGCGATCTATACGGAGCGCTGGCCGGTTGAGCAGCTCCCCTTAAGCGCCAAGCAGATGGCCGGCGCGCAGCGCCAGTTCGTGCATTTCCCGGAGAACGGTCAGCGCCTGGCGGAACTGGCGCTCCTGGCCGGTTCAATCTTGAGTATGCTAGCGGCCACTTTCACGCTTGCCCCCACCGGCTTTTGGGATCGTCAACCCAAACGCACCCGGGGCGCTTCCACCGCCTGCTACTGGGCAAGCCATTTCCCAAAGATGGCTCATTTCCAGGGCAACTTCGCCAAAAGCGTTCAGTCACCGCACATATGCCCAAAGAAATCCTGACACATCGACTTAAAAAAGAGGCTTCCACCGCATTGGCGGTTCTATAACACTCGTTTTTGGCCCAATTGGTAAGGTTCTGTCCGGCCAGGGCGTTCATCCCGGTCCTTCAACTTAGCGGAAACTAAAGGCTAACGAAATTCGTCCATTGCTTTCCTCCGTGGTCACCATCTGGAAACATTGCATTGTAATATCGGGTAAATACTATAGGAATCGATTAATAAGAAAAGGTATTCCATTTTCGCCCAGGATAATCCGGTAAAACTTGGCATTTTCAGTGATATATCGATACACCAACGTCATTCTTTGTGGAGAAATATCGAAACGGAAGTTTTCACCTGTGAGTGGCGTAATTTTCGAAGTCAGGTCATTAAGAATCATTTCCACACTTTTTACCAGCAGGTCTTGCCTATCACGGTAGTGCAAATAAAAGGTGACTCAGTTTACATTATCCCAGTCTGCAATATCTTGAATTGTGGTCTCGGAATACTCTTTTTCTTAAATAAGAGCAATAAGAGCTTCCCAAAGCATCTTGCTGGTCCGTAAGATTCGTCGATCATTTTTGGGGTTGGTCAAAAAAGAACCAGGTATTCTCCCATCTTGGCAGGAAGCAGTTCAGGCGTTAGAATTCTGGTTTGCTTCACCCTTAAAGATATCATGAACTGGAAATCCACCGATCTCGCTTCGGATATAAACGCGAAAACCCAACCCATTTACACCAGTGATCCGATGGCTGAATTTCAGCCCATCCGGGTTGGCCGGCTAAACCCGCCTCACGGCAAGCCCCGCAGTTTCTGTTTGCTTTGGGTCGCCCTGGTGGGTTTGCTGGCGCTGGCAGCCGGACTACTGCCTCTGGCCGCCTACCTGCTCGCCCCCACTCCGAGCAGCACTTTTCTCATCCTGGGGATTGACCGTCCCCCACAGGGGACTAATACCAGCCGGACGGATACGATCATCCTTGTCAAAGTAGGATCCGCCGACCCGACCGTGCGCATGCTTTCCATCCCGCGTGACCTATGGGTTGCGATCCCTGGGGCAGGTGAAAACCGGATTAATACCGCTCATTTCTTCGCCGAAGCCAACCAGCCTGGCAGCGGCCCGGCGGCCACCGCCAGGACCGTCCAGGAAGATTTCGGCATTTCGGTGCAATCTTATATCCGCATTCGTTTCGATGGGTTCACCAGCCTGGTCAACGCTCTGGGCGGCCTCGACGTAAACCTGCCCAGCGCCATGTCCGGCTATCCGGCCGGTAAAGTGCATCTCGACCCGACCCAGGCCCTGGCCTTCGCTCGCGACCGTAAAGGTGCGGACGATTTCTTCCGCATGGGGCGCGCCCAAATTATTATCAAATCCCTCGTAGGCCAGGTATTGAAACCATCCAACTGGCCGCGCCTGCCGGCGGTTATTATGGCTGGTATAACCGCGGTCGATACCAACCTGCCTGCCTGGGAATGGCCGCGGTTGGCCCTGGCTTTCCTGCGCGCCGGCCCGGGAGGGATAGACAGTCATACCCTGCCGCGCGAGATGACCACACCCTTCATTACCAGCGCCGGCGCAGATGTCCTACTGCCAGATTGGGGACGCATCCAGCCATTTGTAAAGAACTTGTTTGGTTCATAACCTCCCAACCTGCATCTGCCACATTATTCGGTGCCATCTCTATTCTGGACCCATCCAGAAAAAGGATGGCCGCCAGTTTTTAACTTTTTGTGCAAACATTCTCGGTTCAATGGGATTTACCGTGAAAGGTTCCCAGATTTAGGGGTGTGAGCGTGCGGACGCACGCTCACACCCCTAAATCTGGGATTTCACCACGGCTATTCCCAGAGAACCAAATTCTCTATCCTTACGGCTAACCCATTCTTTTGTAAACCAGATGAAAGGTAACCGTAGAATGAATCTATGGATAATTGAGCTAAAATAAATGCATGGATACCCAAATGAAAATCCTAGTTATCGACGACGACCCCAGTATGACCGACATGTTGGGACTGATTCTCAAGTCAGCCTCCGCATACGTTATAGCAGCTAACTCTGGAACTGACGGTGTCCGGCTAACTCGCGAACAATCCCCAGACCTGATCATCCTCGACATAATGATGCCAGATATGGATGGTATGCAAGTCTGTGTTGCAGTGCGCAAGTTCAGCTCTGTGCCAATTTTGATCCTATCAGCCTTGGATACCCCGGGAACGATTGCAGACGCCTTGAACGCTGGAGCAGATGATTACCTGGTGAAACCCGTGGCCTGCAATATGCTGTTGGCCAGGATCGAGCAGTTAATTCGCCGCTCTCACCAGGAGGCTGGCTTAATCAACCACCATCTGGTAGTTTAGCGAAGACTGGTTTCCCAGGTAGAACTCAGACACCCCAGGCGGCGTCTGAATTTTTTATCCAACAGGTTCTCGTGCTAAAGCATTAGGCAGGTTCTCTGGGAATAGCTGTGGTGAACTCCCAGATTTTGGGGTATGAGCGTGCTACGCACGCTCATACCCCAAAATCTGGGGACCTTCCATGGTAAATCCTAATGAGCCATTAGACAGGCTCTTGCAGATCGTAGTAAAATCAATAAACATTTTGGAGAAGAAGAGTGCAAACCTGTTCGATCTGCCATACACAGTCTCCAGATTATGCTCTGTCCTGCCCTAACTGTCAGGCTGACCTGAAAGAAAACTCCTCCACGGCGGCAGCGCTAAAACGTTTCCGTGAAAATCCGCGCGTCCTTTCCGTACGCATTGCAGTTGCGGCGGATGCCTGCCCGGCCTGCCAGGATGTCCAGGGAGATTACCCAAAAGACAGAGTGCCCACACTGCCTGTAGGAGGTTGTTCTGGTGGCAGCGGGTGCTGCTGCTTTTATGAACCTGTTTTATCGGAAGTGTACCCGTAAAAAATCCAGGCCTCATAAGTACCGGCCCGGAATTAACGGCTGACCCAACCAGGAGGTGAAAATGAGCGAATCAACCCAAGCCAAAACCTGGAGATTCCGTACATGGTTCTTGTACGTTATTATCCCGCTGGTTATTGGTATTTTGCTCTCTCTGTTTATTCAAAAGCCGCAAATTGGTGTGATCACACTGAATGATGCAATCGCCAGCAGCACCGCTCAGGATATGATCACGCAAATTATCTATGCCCGCACGCACCCCGAGATCAAGGCGGTGATCCTTGTACTGAACACTCCGGGAGGAACGGTTACAGACGTTGAATCGGTCTACATGGAGCTGGCCCGCCTGCGCCAAACCAAACCGGTGATTACCATGGTCGAAGGTATGGCTGCCAGCGGGGGATACTACTTGCTCTCCGGAACAGATTACGTCTTCGCCAAACCCAGCTCAACCATTGGCAATATTGGTGTGCTTGGTTATTTGCCCACCCCGCCCACGGTGATTGCAGGATTGTATTCCACAGGCCCGTATAAGTTATGGGGAGAACCTCAGGATACTTTTATCGGTGAGATGGAAATGCTCAAACAGGGTTTTTATCACGCAGTTATGCTAGGTCGAGGCAGCCGCCTGAAAGCTCCTGCAGAGGTTATTTTGCGCGGCCAGGTCTATACGGGAAGTGATGCTTTACGGATGGGTTTGATCGATGAGCTCGGCTCGCTCAGCCAGGCTTATGATAAAGCCGCTCAAATGGCGCACATTGCCCATTACCAGGTGATCGATCTGAAAAAGCCTTCTGGCGTCTTACCCCCCGCTGTGTCTCAAGTTTCTGGTTTCTTCCAGACTACCAAAGACGGTGCTACCCTTTCTTATCCCAAAGATCCTGGAATTTATTTACTCTATGTACCGAATGTGGAGACTAAGCCATGAAGCCAATCCGCTTGATAATTGCTCTCCTCATGCTTTTGCTCCCTCTGGCAGCTCGCACTTTATGGTACTACCAGGGGACTTACCAGCGTACCCAGCCAGTCCCCACCCCTGATTACATGTCCTACACAATACCTCAGCCGAAGATTTCAACCCCTTTGCCTGCGCCGGCTGCTATGATTGCCGGAAAACCAGTCGTACTTTTTGACTTAAACCACGATAATTACTATTTCATCTCAGATGTTGCCCCTCTTACCCACGCCATAGAGCAACTGGGAGGGCGCATCGAGGTCAATGAAAGCTCGAAGACTCTGGAAGATCAACTGAAATATGCCTCGTCCCTGGCAGTGATCGTTCCCACCAGTGAATTTTCCACCGCTGAAATTCTCACCATCCGGCGTTTTGTCGACCGTGGCGGGCATTTGCTGGTGATCACCGATCCAACCCTTAACATCGGAGTTGGGATTGCGGCTAACCCGCCGGTTACCAGCGTCGAGGTAGCCAATTTTCTGTTGGAATCCTATGACATCAGCTTTTCAGATGATTACGTATACAACCTGATCAGCAACGAAGGTAATTTCCGGCATGTGATCTTCTCCCAATTTGCTAAAGATCCTCTGACCCAGAACCTTTCCAAAGTAGTTTTCTTCAGTACCCACTCGATTAAAACCGGACAGCCGGCGTTGATCAAAGGCGATGCCAACTCCCTGTCATCTCTGACTGATGCCGGGGGTGGACTGGTAACGGCTACAACCGCTCAACAGGACAAAGTCCTGGCAATCGGGAACATGACTTTCTTGACCAGCCCCTATGACCAGGTAGCCGATAATCAGCAGTTGATCTTGAACATCAGCAAGTTCCTCATCAGTCAGCCCCAGTCCCTTGACCTGGCAGAATTCCCTCACCTTCTATCACGACCTGTCACCTTGTTGGTCCCCTCGACAAGCGATGCAATCAGCCAGAATTTGCTAGCTGCCTTGAGTGTTGCACAATCGGGGTTCCAGGAACTGGACCTCGCAGCCACATTGTCTCCCAAGCCTGTCGATGGCAACGATCTGGTTGTGATCGCCACCATGCCGGTCAATAAAGAGTTACAGCCTTACATCGATTCTTTCAAATTGGAGTTCTCCAGGGAACCGGCCCCAACTCCTACCCCGGCGGCACTGCCTACCACCGATCAGGGGCTTGCCACGCCAGAAGCCAGCGGAGGCGGCGTTCCTTCAGTTATATTGATCAATTATGTCAACGTTCCAGGTTTCGGAAAATTCGATACCAACGGGCTGGGGCTCGTGCTCTTCACTCCTGGGAAGGATCGCAATACGCTAATCTTCCTGGCAGGTACAGCCTCTGATCTGGATACCCTGGCCGGATTGGTTTCTACTGGATCGCTGCAAAGCTGTGTCGTGCAAGGACAGGTAGCGGTATGCAAACTGTCTGGAGGTTCGGGTAAAGGTGGTTTCTAAATGAATCTAGCCCGCATCAACCGGAAATCACTCTCTGGATAAGCTGATTCAATGCGTCGGCAGTTGCCTGGGGTGCTTCCATCATAGGCATGTGCCCCACCCCGGGCAGCTCGACAAGCCAGGCCTTGCCTAGCAGTTGAGTCATAGTCTGGGCGCGTTCCGGGCTAACCAACCCATCTGCCTCGCCAGCCAGGACGACCGCCGGGACTGAAATCGCTGATAGCCATCCGAGAGCATCCGGCCTTTCAGCCATTCCTTTTAAAGACGCGATGATGCCCTTTGGCTTGTTTTGCATGATCAACTTCTGCAGAGGTTTCACCAGTTCGGGGTTCTTGGTCAGCTTGGGCGCCATATTTTCAGCCACCACCTTGACACCTTTACGTCCTACCTCTTCCGCTGTCTGGTAACGCGCCTGGCGGCGTTCGGGTGCATCTGCGCCGGCCTGCGTACAGACCAGACCCAATCCGGCCAAACGGTGTGGGTAAGCCTGGGCAAAGGCCAGGCTGGCATATCCGCCCATCGAATGCCCTATCAGGATTGCGCACTCGATTTTCAGTGTATCCATTAGAGTGAGCACATCTTCCGCCAATAGTCGCATGGAGTAAATGCCATCCGGCGCAGGGGATCGCCCAAGCCCGCGTAAATCCGGGAGGATCAAGCGCGCTTTGCCAGTCATTAACGGTACGAGCGGCTCCCAGATGGTATGATCGAACGGAAAACCATGCAGAAATACAACCGGAAAACCTTTACCATATTCTTCGTAATATAGCTGTACGGGTATCAGGTTCATTTATTCTCTCCTCCAATCCTCAACGCCCCTTCCAGCAACATTGGCTTTATCGGCGTTATGCTCTAACCAGTTCTGCACAAACAGTAATGCCTCGGCCTGATCGGCCACTTCGCCGCAGGCCTGAGCTTCTTCGAGAACAGATAACAGGCGGCCAATCAGTGGACCAGGTTTCAACCCAAGTTTTTCCTGCAGATCGAAACCAGTCAGCAAGCGCACTGGGCGGATGACGTCATTCTGGCGCTCCCACCAGGCTTCCAGGAGGGTAACGCATACTTCCAGCTCAGCCAGCCATTTATCCTGGGGCAAGGTATTCCCATAAGTTGCCAGGGTATCCGCCAGTGAAAGCAGGCAGATATCGACTCCTACCAGACCCGCATCGCGGAAGAAACGATAAATGGTCCTGCGCCTGAGGAGCAGTCCTTCATCCACCATAAAATGCAAGCGCAAATGCTGCTTGACTACTGTCTTTACATAATCGAGCTCCGCCACGCTGAAGGCCAGGGCTTCCATTCGTTTCTGCATGATGGGGACCCCACTGTGATCGTGGCCGTGGAAAGCCACTTTCCCACCTTCTAATTCCTGGCGAGAGACAGGTTTACCGATATCGTGGAACAATGCCGCCAGGAGCAGAAGCCCTCTCCTCGATCTTCCCGCCATTAACTCGCTCTCAAAATGGTCCGAAAGCTGCTTTCGAAAACTTCCCAGCTTAATAACAGCCAGCTCTATGGCTGGGTTCGATACACCGGCCCTGGAGTTGGCTTTTACCACCAGGACATCCAACAGTTCCTCCAAGTCGGTCAGGGTCAACAGGGTATGCTCCCAAACATCCACTGTGTGTGGGCTGGACTGGGTTACCTCTTTCAGACGATCCACCTCTGGCAGGATCAGCCGGATTACCCCTAACTTGTCCAGCATGCGAATAGCCGGGTTGACTTGTGTACCTTCCAGGATGCGGTATATTTCATCCCGCTGCCGCTCAGGCGATGTCCTGGGCAGATTATTGACCGCCTGACCCATGGCGCTCATCGTTTCAGGGAGGATTACAAAGCCCAGCGACAGGGCCAATCGGACACCCCGTAATATTCGCACAGGGTCGTCGGTGAAACTGGATGGCGAGCAGGCGCGTAGCAATCCAGCCCGGAGGTCACTCAATCCGCCCAACGGATCGATGAGTTCGCCAGGCTCGAACAGGTTGATTGCCAGGGCATTGATCGTAAAATCTCGCCCGGTCTGGTCAGCTTCTAAGCCACGCCCGCGAAAAACGCTGAAATCCAGCCTATAAGGATACCCGTTGTCTAATTGGAAAACCACCCTGGCCGTATCGCGTTCCTCATCCAGCATGTAAAAGGACCCGTTAAGGTCATTGGCCACTTTACGCGCCGTCTGGCTTGCGTCTTCACGCATCACAAAATCCAGGTCGTGACTCTCCCGGCCAAGAATGGCATCCCGAACGGCCCCACCCACTAGATAGATTTGTCTTTCCTTCGCCAGGCAAGCCATCAACTTTTCGAGAACAGGTGGAAAGACCAGGTCAGGAATCATCTCGCGACTTCGGGCCGATAAAGGTCCAGGTCTACCACCCCAATAAAAGGCAGGTTCCGGTAATATTCATCAATATCCAGGCCATACCCGAAAACAAATTTGTTCGGAATGCTAAAACCGCGATAACGGAGCGGCACTTCCACTTCACGTCGCTCTGCTTTATCTAACAAAGCACATACGTACAGTGTCTTGGGGTGGCGTGTGGAGAGGAAGCTTAGAACTTCCGAGATGGTTCGCCCACTATCGATAATATCTTCGACCAGCAGTACATTTCTACCCATCACGCTCGTGTTCAAATCCAGCGTGATTCTGACATGGCCGGTTGATTCGCGCTTACCTGTTCCATAAGACGATACCGCCATGAATTCGACCGCCAATGGTACGGTAATGCTGCGGATCAGATCGGTCAAGAACATCACCCCACCACGCAGGATGCAAATCAGCAGCAAATCCTGTCCCAGGTAATCAGCGCTGATTTGTGCTCCAAGTTCGGCAACCCGCGCCTGTAGTAAACCTTCTGGGATCAAAATTTCTTTCATG
>Ga0187886_1001945_pt1 | contig 17452 bp, 14 predicted proteins | sample June2016WEW_20_1_FD_133001 | JGI IMG/M metagenome (GOLD analysis project Ga0187886, IMG submission 133001) | Peatland microbial communities from SPRUCE experiment site at the Marcell Experimental Forest, Minnesota, USA - June2016WEW_20_150 | ecosystem: Environmental > Terrestrial > Soil >... | reverse complement strand
CCCCTGTAATGAAACTAAGGCCGGTTTATTTTATCGTCAACTAGCAGAAGGGAGAAAACGCGTCTCTTTCATCGCGTAATATTGCACACACTCGGCTTAACTGTGAGTGAATGATTGTAGGTGAACGCATTGAGCGAGGGGTCGAGAAGAACTATCCTCTTCATTCCCAGGTATGATGTCCCAGTTGAGCGTAAAGAGAATGGGCATGGAAAACGTCCTTAATCCATATTTTGTATTATCATAATAATTTCAGTCACCAACGAACGCTGATATTGTAGCGACAAACCATCAAGGTGTGGCCCATCCATTCCTTCAATTCTCTCGTCGCCAACCCTATTTTTTGATTGCCCCTACCCTTACCAAAGGTGTCTTGTACGCTGTTCTCTTGATCGTCTCTGGCGGAACGAGGTTCGCTTCGATCTTGACCACCAAAAGTTCCCTGACTTTACCCTCAATGTCGCGTTTGAGCTTCGCCTTGTCCTGGACTGAGAGGAGCACTTCAATGTCTACAGGGATGGGATCGTCAAAGCGAACCTGCGCGGCCGTATCCTTCACGACCTGAATGTATCCCGTAAGGAATTCCTCAAACCCTTTCACAACCACATCACGGATAGCAGAAGGGAAGACGTTCATTGCCTTGTAGATCAACATGTCATCGACACGGCCGATGCAGCGCATCTTGGGCGATGTTCTGCCACATTTGCACTCTGCCGCCTCCACACGGATATAGTCATGGGATGCATATCGGATAATGGGGGTTGCCTCTCTCAGAATCGTCGTATAGACAGGTTCTCCACAGACCCCTGGTTCCCAGGGAAGATGTTTTCCCGTATCAGGATCAGTCAATTCGACCATAATGTAGGGTTGGGCAGTAAAATGCATCCCTTTTTCTTCTTCACATTCCGACCACATACCGGGCATGATATCGGCTAATCCCATAACCTCCCTGACGGTATCGGCACCCCACAGTTCCTTCATCTTGTGGCGTATAGGTTCCTCACCGAGACCAGGTTCACCACCACCAAGTATCTTCTTTATGCCCAGTTCCTTGGCGTCAATGCCCAGGTACTTTTGGCAGTTCTCGGCCAGATAGAGATCAAAGGATGTAGTCCCGAGGATGGCAGTGCAATACATATTCCGCAATGTTTCAAAGAGCCGCTCCGTTGCAAGTCCACCTGCCCACACAGTGGCTGCGCCGATGTGTCTCATCCCTTCAAAGTAGGGCTCACCACCGGCAAAAATAGGGGTACCAACTACATGCGCTACGACGTCATTCTTTCGTATCCCTGCGTTGTAGGTAAAAGCAGCAAGGGCATCACGCCATGATTCTAAATCCTTCTGTGTAATACCGTAATAGACAGGTCGCCCTGTCGTCCCCGAGGAGGAGATGACCTGCACGATATCCTCGGTCTTAGCAACCTGAATCGTCCCGAGCGGGGTGTTTCTGTCACCCGCTAACTGAGCCTCTCGTATCTCGGTTTTTTGTCATAACCGGCACGGCGGTCAACTCTTCGAAAGAAGAGATAGTTTTCACCTTCTCCAAGTGTTTTTTGTAGAAGGCTGAATTTGCCTTTACATGCGTAAGGAGAAGATTAAACTTGTCCAGCCAGTACCTGTGGAGATCACCCCACGGCATGGTTTCAAATTGTTGGTTCCAGTAATATGACATGGCTAAACCTCTCTGTATTATAATTTGGAAATCATGTCTAATGCTCGAGCAACTTCCTGAAGGAGGTCTGGCTGAAACCTCTCGTAAGGGATCTCGTCGGACGTCGTAAGCAGGACGATTCTGCCCTTGTGCTGGCCAACCGCATCTTTCAGTCGCATCAAATCCTTACCCAGCAAGATATCCAGTTTGAAGCCTATTCCAAAAGGCTTGTCAGTTGGCAACTCGTTCATGATTTGTGAAAATAACTCAAGATCATCCCAGACGAAGCATGGCAGGAAACCCTCCGCCTGAAGCATGACAGTCTTAGCTACCGCACTGTTGCTGACCCTGAGCATCAGTACCGGCAGTGCTTCATGATAAATGATAACTTTTGCCACTTGCTGAAAATTCCTCCACCACTCGATTGGATAAGTGCCATCGAGGGCAGGACCATCTTCGATGAAAAAGATAATATCGGCCCCCGCCTGGCAGAAAAACTGACCCAGTTTTAGCAGGGCTGCGGAAGCAGATTCCAGGGTCGCTTCAGAAGTCTGTCCGAAGCAGAAACTGGCCAATCTCATCATCCCATCAAAGGCAACAGCCAGTAACTGTTGGTCCCTGACAGTTATCCTCAGTCTCTGAATAACGTCTTTCGCGATCGCCGCATAGGGTAGCCCCTCGATTGGAGCGATCTCACCGCACAATGAAGCATCCCCTTGCAGGGAGACGGCTGCGGGAAAACAGGATCTTTCCACGGTACAACCCAAAATCTCCGCCTCCAGATGATTACGACAATAGCTCAAGATCCCATCATACCTGTAGTATTGGTATACCCGTTTCAAGGTGTTGGAAAGCTTCGTAGCGTTGAGCAGGAATTGCTCGGGGGCAATACCTTCCGCCTTAGCAGCAACGCTAAAAATCATAGGAAGAACGAAGGGCTTCGATGGAACCTCCCCCTTTTTGACGAAAGCTTTCAATAACTCCGTTTTTGATCCACCACTCATTGTAAAATGCCTCCCCGTCCTAAGGCCTAATTATCGGGGCAACGGGCTGCGCGTCGGGCCAGGAGCCATAAAAAGTCAGCATTTCCTTAGGTGGCATTCTTTTCTCCCAGGTTCTGAGAAACTGGCTGTAAGGTTTCCCCTTGGCCAGTCTCTCCTTGCGTGCGTCGTCTCGAAGCTTATTCGTCTTCACATAATCAACTCCGTACGTCTCGGGATCGCACGCGACCCTGTACACATTCCTGGCGCTCCACAGCGATATCCTGCGTTCCACCAGGTCCTTTGTTATAGACTTGGGATCCCTCTCCAAAGGATCACCGTACCCTGAACCGCCTGTCGCAAAACAGAAGTTAATGACGTCCCCGTGGCTGTACATCCTGACGGCCCGGGCAAAAAACTCAACCTGCCAGTCTCCGGCAATAGATTTTTCATTGATGAGTGAAGCAAAATCCAGTTCCAGGTCTTTTGCGCCTTCCTTAAGCTTTTTCAGGATATCGGCCTTTCGTATGCTGATGCCCGGCACAGTGCACGGCGCGTAGCCGCCGAAAAGTCCCTGGGGTGTCTGCAGATTTGAGTTATCGGCAATACAGAGAAACCAGACATCTTTCTTGTGATACGCAACCCACAGTTGAAAGGTTCCGCACCCACCTCTGTATTTGCCTGCCCCCCCGGAATCAGGCCAGTGCTGGCACACCGGGATTAAAATGGGCAGTTCGTTCTCCATAAGTTCTACATCGGGTGCCCTCCCAAAGACACACCATGGAAAACCGAAAGCGTCGACTCCGTCCTGGTTTACCCGCCCGCCTTGCCCCTCGGTGTTGAGGGAGTAAGCCTGCATATCCGCATAAAAGGTATTCCATTGATTCACGCCGGCCAGCACGTATGCATTACCGGCATTCCCTTGAGAGGCTGTCACCTGTTTCCAGTCCTCAGTGGGGAACATCAGCTTGGCAAATACGTTATGGATTCCACTCATAACACCGGTCGCAATCATTACAGAGCAGGATGTTGCTGCCCTTATGTCAGGGTTAAGACAAGAGTTCGGGGGAAACTTAAAGTGGATGGGGGCAAATGTGGCGCTGCTTATAGGCAAGTCGTGGAAAACGTATTCGTAAATATAGTTTGAGACATGTCCAACCACAGCCTGGACATGAGCATTATAGGAGGAAATGTTTTCAGGAGAGGTGCCGGTGAAATCGAAGGTGATCTCATCATCCTTCTTTATAACGGTCATATAAGAAGATCTAACCAGGCCTTCCTGCATCCCGACTGCATCACAGAAATTGACACAGCGGTAGGTACCATCCGCCCATGACTTGATCCTCTTTCGAGCACCCTCCTCCGCAACCAGGAGCATCTTTTGGAGTAGTCCTACGACATAGGCGGAACCCCTTTTGGACGCCAGTTCTACCAATCGCATACGTGTTCTGTCAACGGCCGCGCTCCGGGCCCTCATATCGGCCAGCACCATCTGGGGCGCCCGAAGGCCGTACACTGCCAAGAGTTCAAGAAAGTCGGCCCGGAGTTCGAAGTTCTCCCCCACCTTAATGGGTGGAGCGTTGAAGCCCTCATAGAACCGTGAAGGGGCATTTATTTCCATCCCTCCCGGCTCAACACCGCCGGATTCACTGGTGTGCACCCCGGCAGAGGCCCAGGCAATAATTTTCCCAGCGTAAAAAACCGGCATGAACACCAGCACGTCGGGATTGTGGATGCCTCCATAGAGAGCGTCATTGATGTACCAGATGTCACCATCTTTAATGCCCGGGTTTTCCGAGTAATACTTCATCACGTATTTTATGGGCACGGGCTGGATCACCTCATGGAGGTAAGTACCGCAAGCGCCATTGGCCAGATCACCCTGTGCGGTGAAGATTGCGACCATAGAGTCGCCGGCCACCCCGAAAGCGCTTCGGGCTGTCCGCTGGAAAACCTCCATGGCTTCGTCAAGAATATCGTTGGTTCTCTGAAATCCAATTTCGAATTCACCGATTGCAAGCGTTTCAACGCATTCCAACTCATATGCCGTCGGTGGATTCGTTTTCATCATGCTTAATTTTTCTTCTGCAGAAAGTATTGGCATAATCGACCTCCCTCTTTGTTTTTCCTAAACTCTGTGAAGAATACCCAGCCCGTGTTCTTCGACCTGGTATCGCATCTCTGGAGGAACAACAACGGTTGTGTATTTCGCTTCAATTACAGCCGGACCCTCAATCATATTACCCGAACACAGGGCGTCAAAGTTGTAGATGGACGTGGTACGGAATCCGCCGTCCCTCCACCAAACATCGCGACTACCTTTCAAGGCGGCCGAGGGGTTGGATCCAGACGACTGATAGGTGGGTAGCTTCACCTTTTCGGTAGGAATTGTAACTTTCACAATAAAGTTTCTCAGGATGACCCCTCCCTCACGGTTCACCGCAAAGGGGCTGAAGCTTTCTCTGAACTCTTTTTCAAATTCGTCGCATATAGCCTTCACGTCATCCGGGTTCTTTATGAACAGGCGTGGTGATGAAGACCTCTTCTCATGAATTTGCCCGCCATACAGGAGATCCAGTTCCAAGCTAAAAACGGCTTGATCCACAGGAAGGCCTTCTGCTATCAGGTCTCTCTTGGCCTTTTCGACAAGCTTTTCCACCACCTTATTAAAGTCCTCGTATTGGTCCGTGTATTTCCCCGTTGCCGGCTCCATGAGGAACATAGTGTTCGTACGTTCGTAGAGATGGATTATATCCATGATGGATGCGCCAAAGGCAGAAAATACCGGAGAAAAAGGAAAGATGACCGCCTTGGAGATGTCCCCCATGTAACCCTCCGCATGCGTCGGCCCACCACCTCCAAATGAGAATATGACGAAATCTTCCGGAGAGTATCCTCTGAGGTGTACCTCCTTCTTGATAGCCGACTCCATATTCCTATCAACGAGTTTCCTGATTGCACCGGCTGCTTCATAGACATCAATGCCGAGGGGGTCCGCTATCTTTCTCTTGATGGCCCGTAGCGCCAGCTCCTTGTCCAGCTTCATTTTACCTTCAAAATAGAACTCAGGGTTCACGTAGCCCAGGACGACATCGGCGTCAGTCACGGTCGGCTCAGTGCCGCCCAGGCCATAACATGCAGGGCCAGGTAGGGCTCCGGCACTTTGGGGTCCAACCTCCAACTTGTTCCCAAGCAGCCGATTCACCCTTGCTATAGACCCACCGCCGGCACCAATCGATGTAGTTTTGATCATGGTTGTAGCAGTCATCCATGTGTCAATAATGGGTCGGAAATCGTAACTCCGTACGCTCTCTTCAACCACAAGACCGATGTCAAAACTTGTGCCCCCCACGTCTGAAGCGACAACGTTCTTAAACCCTATTTCCTTCCCTATGTAATAAGACCCCATGAGACCGGAGACAGGTCCCCCGTTATACGTCTTGCTTGCGGCTGTCTTAAACACCTCGGCACAGCCACCTGTGTTGTGCACCATCAAGAAGGAACCTTTGTATTTGTTTTCCCTGAGCCGATCCCAACTTGCGGAAAGTTCAATCTGCATCGATCGGTGGAGATAGGCGTCCAAAACCGCCGTCATAGTCCTTTGATATTCCCCCCATTTCCCCACCACTTCGTGGCCAAGGACCACGGGAAGATAACCTATATGGTATGGCTTGTATTCCTCCCTGATGATGGCGCGAATTCTCCTTTCATTACCCGGATTCAAGAAAGACCAGAGCAATGACACCACAAAACCGCGAACCCCTTTGTCGACAAGGTACCTTACCTTCTCTCGCACGTCCTCTTCATCCAGGGGCCGGACAACCTGTCCAAAACAATCCACACGTTCTTTTGCCCCCACGATGAATTCGCGGGGAATCAACGGCAGTGGCTTATTCTGTTTTGCCAGGTTACGTCGTTCGGCGACAACTGTACCGTCAACCCACTGAGGACCGTTTCCTATCAATATCGCGTCCTCGTGGCCCTCGGTGGTGATCAAACCCATCCTTGAACCCTGTCTTTGAATGAGTCTGTTCAAGGCAATCGTTGTCGAATAACGAATGATCTCCATTTCTGACAGAAGGATGGGCATATCCAATCCAAGTTGTTTGGCACCCTCCTCTATGACATTCACGAAGCACACCGAAAGGTCAAAGGGTGTAGTAGGAGACTTTGCATAAACAATTCTCCCATCATAGTGCATTACCAAATCAGTAAATGTGCCGCCAACGTCTATGTCTATTGATCGCATGGCCTCACCTCCCCACCTTTCCGTCAACTATCTTGAGACGGTTTTCAGCTATAGCCTTCTTGAGGCTTCCCAGGTCCACTTCTATGTCATGGGTGATCGGATGCCCGGGCGGAAGATATTCCGTCTCAATTTGTGTTCCACATCCCGGGCAATAAAACTCAAGGATCGAGACCCATTCTTTCTTAGGACTAAAATTGTAAGGTGCTTTCGGGATGATCGGATCGTGAATCTCTTGAGGATTACGCTCGTATACGAGGCATCCTTCCTTGTAATTGCCCGCCGCCGGCCCTATCTTATGCCCACACACATGGCAATACCAGCTCTCGTCTTCCAAACATAGGTCAAGATATTCAGTGAATCTTATTTTCTCCATTTCAACCTCCGAGTCTCTTAACGGTAGCATTAAGGTATTCGTCCGTCTCCCAGAGCCAGCCTTCAGGGATGTAGTACGTTGTGTTATCGCCTTCAACGAGGGCGGGACCATTTATGATGTTACCGTTTTTGAGGCCATCGTAAACAAAGACCGGGACTTCGCTGGAAAAGACCATCCTGTCCCCCTTTCTGGCATCAATGGGAATCAGCTCACCATCTTGAGGCACACTGATGGGTTGGTATTTCGAGATCTCGAATATCGATTTCAGCCTGAGTGCCTTGGCTCGCACCCCCCCGTACTCTTGCAGGATTTTCTCCCATGATTTCTCCAACTCAGGGGTGCCAGGACCGGTCGGCAGCGAGAGAGTCCTGAAAGTATTGCCGGCTTCAAGTACATCCACCTCGAGCGCGTAGGTCGCCATCCTCGGATCGAAACGCTCACCTTTGAGATCCATCTCGGCGTTATTCATCATCGATATCAGCGTGTTCCTGAGCTCCTCAGGGCTTATGTCAGATAGTCTTTTCTCCACGAATTCTTCATACACATGAGTAACATCACTCATAGAGGAACCAAGGGCGCTGAATACAGAACCAAATCGAAACACCTTTACTGTCTTGATACCAAGTTTATCGGCCAGCAGGCAGGCAAAAAGAGCCCCGTTTCCTCCATATGCGAATAGCACGTAATCAGGACCCGGTTCATTATTGATCTCCCGGAACGTACGGAGAAATCCCTGGGTTAGCTGGTCCAGCGACTTATCGACGATCAATTTGGCGGCTCCTCTTGCATCGCCTAAGTTCAGAGGTCTCGACACGTTCGTCTCAATCGCCTCCGTAGCCCTTTCTGGAATGAGTCTTCTTTCTCCCCCAAGGAAGTTGTCAGGATTTATGAGCCCCAGGAGGAGTAGAGCGTCTGTGATCGTAGCCTCTTTTCCTCCCAAATCATAGCAGGCTGGACCCGGATAGCCACCGGTGCTCTCAGGGCCTATTTTTAGATCCTTGAGCTTCTTGTCTGCCTTCACCACGGTGCCACCGCCGATCGAAACAGACCTTAGCAAAACCGATGGAATATCAAGGCGTATCCCAAAGAATTCGGTCCTCTCCAAATTAACAGGCTTATGGTCGCGGACAATGCCGAATTTTGTCGTGGTACCGCCGATGTCCAGAGTACATACCCTTTCCAACATGTACTTTTCCGCAAAGCGCGCGCTTCCAAATATGCCGAGAACCGGGCCCGACTCAACAGTATCCATTGCCTTTGCTTTCGCGATACGGCAGCTTCCCCCTCTATTGAGTCCAACGAGCAGATTCCCCCTAAACTCGTAGTCGTAAATGAGCTGATCTTCCGCCTTGAAGAGGGACACCGCCAGGGGCCCATGGGTATAAGCATTCATTAAAGCGTAGTTTGTCCGAGTTTCGTCTTTTGGGTGTCGGCAGATATCGCCACCCACAACAACCGGAACTGCTCCTAGATAGTGGTCAGGGTATTGCTCTTCAACCCATTGCTTTATGTCCTCTTCTTTCGACCGGTCTTGGTAGGCACCCTTTAGGCTAATTACGACTCTCCTGACACCTCTCTCCAGCAACGCCTTCAAGAGAAGCAGCGCCTCTTCCTCGTTAAATTTTTTCTGTATCTCGAGGATATTGTTTGCGTCGATGATTGTATCTATTACCGGACTTCCGTTGGACCCATATAGATTGGTTCCGTATCCTTTTGTCACGATGAGTCCCAATTTTGGCCCTGTCCTCTCGGCCAAGACATTTGTCGTGACAGTCGAGGACCACCTGATGACGCTTGTTTCCTTCATTAGTTCTTTAAGGCTGTCAAAACCCAGTTTTGAAGCACCCTGATTCAAGCACTCGAACAGGCACACGGTAATGTCGTGAGGGGTTGTATCAACCTTCACTTCCTTAACCTCCACTCCATCGCTGAAAACACCGTCGGTTAGAGTTCCTCCTGTATCAATATCGATGGTGTACACATCGACCTCCTTATGGTTTCATTTCGTCTTTCTAATTGCCGATTGATACCTGAGCAATTCTGAGGCCATTGGTTAATGTGCTGATTTTACAAGGAATCTTGGAGAACCTACAAGAATTAGGCTGGAAACTAAGTTTCCATTACACGAAAGAAACGGACCTGGGCTGCGACTAAGAAAGGAATGGACCCTAATGGAAACAATAATTCCATGGAACTAAAAATTACATGATCCTTCTGGTTTGACCGTAAGGGCTGCCCCCGAAACGCACAGACGTTAAGACAGTACCATGTACCGTTTCATCTTTTTGAGGACAGCAGTGTGGGAGATCCCCAAGCGCGAGGCGATTTCTCGGGAACTCTTGCATTCCTGCAAAGCCTGTCTGAGAAAGTCTTTTTCCAGGTTGGCTATCATTTCTTTCAGTGGTCTTTTGCCCTTCTCAAGTGTACGCTTCTGTGCATGGGTCCAGACTTGAGGAGGCAAATCGAATGTCTCAACGCACTCTCGTTCATTGACTATGATCATGTTTTCGACTAGATTAATGAGCTCACGAACGTTTCCTGGCCAATTGTATGTGCGGCAGCATTCGAGTGATGCCGGCGAAAAGTACTTGGCTCGGTTATAACGTCTATTCAATCTATTAAGGTAGAAGCTAATAAGTATCGGTATATCCTCCTTTCGATCACGCAAAGGAGGTACGTACACAGGGATAACATTTAGACGATGGTACAAATCCAGTCGGAATGAACCACTCTCGCTCTTTAGCTTCAAGTCTCTGTTGGTTGCCGCTATCACCCGGACGTTTACCCGTATATCCGATATCCCCCCCAGCCTCCTTATATAATGATCATCCAATACATTCAGTAGCTTGCCCTGAGATGTGAGAGGCAAATCACCGATTTCATCCAGAAAAATCGTTCCACCCTCTGCCATTTCAAAAAGGCCCGGTTTTCCCTCTCTTTTTGCGCCAGTGAATGCCCCTTTTTCATATCCGAACAGCTCACTCTCCACCAACTCCGGTGGCAAAGCATTACAGTTTATTTTTACAAACTTGCCAGGACGCTGGCTCAACACATGTATGTGTTCAGCGAAGAGGCCCTTGCCGACCCCCGTTTCTCCTTGTAGAAGCACGGGAATGGACACTGGGGCTATGCGTTTGATGGTATCGAGAATAGACAAGACTTTCTTGCTCCTCGAAATGAGGCGTCCTTGGGGAAGCGGCTTTCCTTCCCCTGACGGTACTTCGACTAGATGCTCTGTCTGGGCAGCTGAAAATGCTGTCGTTCTTGCGAAAAGCACGACTTTCTTCAGGCATCTTTGCCTGTCGAAGACAGGCACGGATCTCACATATATATGCTTTCCGTTGCAAATCTTGTCCTGACCCTCGACAACGCACTTTCTTAGAAAGGTCTCCTCGATAAGGCTCGGGTAGACTAGAATACCATTCAGATAAAGGTCATCAACCGCCCTTCCGAGGATTGATTGGAATGGAAACCCGACTAGGTCTGCGAAGGCGGCATTGATGTATATGATTCGCTTTTCTTTGTCCAGAAGGGCTATTCCGTCGGCAGATGCGGTGATAATGCTCTCCAACTGGTCCTTCAATTCGACCGCGTCAGCAAGGGTAGCTGTGACGTACGACACGTCGAGGAAGAAGAGGATGACACGTGTAACAACCCTTTGATCAATGAGGGGTGCAGTATACACCTTAAGGGTTCGCCCCCGATAAGTTAGCTCCAAGGAATTCTGTTCTTTGCCAATAAACCCTCGGAAAACTGATTGTTGAAGGGCAAAGTTATCTAGGACATCCGAAATCCGTTTGTGTTCTATAAACGATCCAAAAAATTCTTTCGCCCGCTTATTGCTTTCTTTGATGACCTCTTGGCAATCAAGGGCAATACAGGGAAACGGCACGGAGTCCATTAGCCATTGCACCTGGGCAACTTCACCGCTCTCGAATTCGGATCCGATTTCCATAACAACACCCCCAAAGGCCGACGTCCGTATTAGGCCGGCCAAGGCAAGCAGCACAAACTGTCTTTAACTGAAGACAATATGCAATATATCCAATGCACCTATAAACGTCAAGATATTAACGAACGGTCTTTCGTACGATAAGATAGGAAAGTAGAACGGGTGGCCTGAACATGCAGAACGGGACACGCCGGAAAAAATTCCGTCCCCACTATTTCCTTCTCGAGATTTTCTCCTCAAACTCGTTCCAGAATGCTTCATCAGGTTTTCGCCAGTATGCACCCCATTGCTTACTGAACACGCCCTCGCACTGTTTCAGTACACGCCGCCACACGCTGCCGTACTCATGAGTGAGCACATCTTCAAGGAAGGGGACGAGCGCACCCAGTCTCTCCTTGGGGAGGTAAGCCCTGGCGCCCAATTCTATGGACTTCTGCATAGACTCGGGTGTCAGGGAATGGGCGGTAAGCATGACCACCGGTATGCGCGTTGAGCGCCCGGCTACCCGCTTGAGGATATCGAAACCCCGCACCCCCATGATATCAAGGATTATCAAGTCATAAGTCCAGGAGGCGAGCAGCTCTATCGCGCGCTCAAAGGAGCCGGCCGTATCGACCGTAGAGCCGGGAGCCGCCATCCGTATCTCCTCCTTCACCACCTCCAGGACATCCGCCTCATCGTCCACCGCCAGAATTCTCTTCTTTTCTAATACCGATGTCTTTGCCATACTTCCTTTCCTGTAGATTTTTGGCCGCTCAGACGCCCAAATAGGCGCTCTTTACGGCATCGTCCTGCAACAGCTCGTCCGCTGCCCCGCCAAGGACAATGCGTCCGGTCTCGAGCACGTACCCCCTATGCGCCAGTTTCAACGCCAATTTTGCATTCTGCTCCACGAGAAGGATACTCACGCCCTCTTGATTGATCACGCCTATGATCTTTGCTATGGTCTGGCTCATGAGGGGAGAGAGACCTATGGAGGGCTCATCGAGCAGCATGAGCCGAGGTCTGGCCATGAGCGATCTCCCTATTGCGAGCATCTGCTGTTCGCCGCCGCTCAGGCTACCCGCGCGCTGTTTTCTACGATCGCCGAGTACAGGAAAATATTTAAAGACCCGCGTAAAGTCCTCTTCCACGTCCTTGGTGCTGCTCCGCAGATAGGCGCCCATCTCGAGGTTTTCCATCACGGTCATACTAGGGAAGAGTTTTCTTCCCTCAGGAACGTGACTTACTCCTATCTTCACGATATCCTGGGTCAATAACCGGTCAATCCTCTTCCCCTTGAAATAGATCTCTCCCGAAGCGGTTTTATTAAGACCAGAAATCGTCTTCAAAATCGTGCTTTTACCGGCGCCGTTGGCGCCTATGAGCGTCACGATCTCGCCCTCCTCAACGCCAAAGGAGACGTCTCTTACCGCGGCCACCTTGCCGTGGTTCACGGTTATGTTCTTGACACTAAGCATCATTCCTCAACCCCTAGGTATGCTTCAATGACCTGGGTGTTCTTCATGACGTCCCGGGGCAAACCCTCGGCAATCTTCTCGCCGAAGTTCAAGACTACGACCCTGTCGCACGTGCTCGTGACGGCTTTCATGTTATGCTCCACCAAGAGGATGGTGATCCCTCCGTTGCGTATTCTCCCTATCCGGTCGAGCATGTCCGCGAGCTCTTCGTGGTTCATCCCTTGGAGCGGCTCATCGAGCAAGAGCAAGGTAGGTTTGGTCGCGAGCGCGATGGCAACTTCAAGGCACCTCTGCTGCCCGTGGGGCAGGTTCTTTGCGAGCTCATTCCTCTGGTCCTTCAATCCCATGAATTCAAGGATCCTCAAAGCCTCCTCCCGGCTCCCGGCTGCCCTATTTCTCGCCCCACCTGTATGCAATAGGGACGCCCACAGTCCGATCCCGGCCCGGCAATGGTTGCCGAGGATCACATTTTCCAGTACGGTCATGTTGCCGAAATGGGTGCTCAACTGAAAGGTCCTGACCACACCCAGCGCTGCGATCTTGTTTGTCTTGAGATTGCTGATCTTTTTGTCCATGAACCGGATTTCGCCGGTAGTCGGCCTCATTGTTCCGGCTATCATGTTGAACGCTGTTGTTTTTCCCGCCCCGTTCGGCCCGATAAGCCCTATGATCTCCCCTTTCTTCACGTCGAACTCCAACTGGCTTACCGCAACCAATCCGCCGAAGCGCTTTGTAATGTGCTTGACCTCCAGCAAAGACATTCGCTTTAGCCTTTAACCACGCTCACGATTTTCTCATTCTTGAAAACAACAACCGGGGCGCGTTGATGATGCCTTCCGGCATGAACCTGATTATGAGGACGATGATGATCCCGTACAACAAAAGCTCAAAAAATCCGAACTGCCGGAGGAAGAAATTGGATAGCATCATGAGGGCCGCGGTCCCGATCACCGGTCCAAAGACGTTGCCTATACCGCCTACGACCACATAGGCAATCGGTGCAAACACGGAATGTATGGCGAAATCGCCCGGCGTGATGATGCCCACAAAGTGGGCGTAAAGGCTACCCGACAGACCGGCAAAAAGGCATCCTATCGCGCATCCGAGGATCTTGAACTTCATGGTGCTTATCCCTATCGATTCAACGAGCACGTCCGACTGCCTGATGGCAGTGAATATCATGCCGATTCGTGACTTATCTACCCTCCTCAACACAATGATCGTAAAGACCACGAGGCTGACAATGAGGTAATAGAAAGCCACCTTCGAACTGAAATCTACGTTGACCAGGTTCCCTATGTGGATCGAGGGTTTCGGAATGTTCGTTAAGCCCGGGATACCGCCAAAAAGCCCCACACCGAAGTTGCTCAGGAGCACCCTCATCAGTTCGGCAAAAAGGAAGGTGAAGAGGAGGAAATAGGCCCCCTTGAACCTGAGGGTGAGGAAGCCGATCAGAAGTGAGACTATGGACGTGACAAGCATGGCAAGGGGCATGGCGATCCAGAAGCTGAGGTGGAGACGCATCACCATTACAGTCGATGCGTAAGCCCCGATGCCCATGAACGCGGACTGTGCCAGGTTGAGCTCCCCGATGTTGAGGATCGCGTTCAAGCTGCATGCAAAGATCACATTGATACCGATAAGGCAGAGTATGTGGATCATATATTCCTGCCGACTGATGAAAGGTATGAAGAATAGGAGCAATAAGAGGCCCGCATAAGAAATATATTTCATGATGGTTGTCCTACTCACGGCCAAGCAACCCCTGGGGCCTCACGATGAGGATGAGAATAATGAGGATAAAGGTGATGACGCTCATGACCGGCACGGAAAAGAAAAGGCCCCCATAGCTTTCGAGGAAACCAAGGACGAGCCCCCCGAGCATCGCACCCGGTATGCTCCCCATCCCACCAAGGATCACGACAAGGAAGGCCTTCAGTATTACTTCTCCGCCCATAGAGGGGCTGACGATAAAAATGGGGGCAATGATGGCACCTGCCGCGGCGGCCAAGCCGCTCCCTATGCCAAAGGAAAGGGAGCTTATGCGTGCCACCTGTATACCTTGCAGCGCGGCAGCCTCTTTATCCTCTGCGACCGCGCGGATGGCTTTACCGAATTTGGTTTTCAGCAGAAACAGGTTGAGTAGGAGCACGAGCCCGATACCGATAAGGATCGCTGCGAACCGCTCCCACGTGATCATCAGACCGCCAAGCCTGATAATGCCCTTGAAGACAGTAGGGATATCCTTATCCTGTTCTCCGAAAAATATGACGGCAAGCATCTGGAACACCCATGCCAACCCCACTGCGGCGATCAGGGATGTCAACGCGACTTCGGGACGGTTTGTAAGAGGGCGAAAGATTGCTTTCTCGAGAATCATGCCCAGCAATCCGATTATGAACACGGCTGTCATGAGGGTCGCAAAGTAATTGATCCCGTAGACGCCGAACAGGTAGTACGTAATATATCCACCGAGCATGAACATCTCGCCGTGCGCAAAATTGACTATGCGCATGATGCCGAAGATCAGGCTCAGGCCTAGGGCGACAAGCGCATAAGAGAGCCCGAGCATGACGCCGTTCAGCGCCCCTTGAGCAAGGATTGTCGCATCCATCTAATCCCCCTCTGCACATCTTCTTGACCTGCGATGGGCCGATCGCTCATCGGCCCATCCTCCCTGCTTTCAATACGCGGGTAGACCTAAGCCCGGCAAAGGCAGCCATTCTATCTCAACCAGTTTTCCTCCCCTTGCCTGACCGAGCATCATGCGGTGTACGAACTGCCGGTCAATCCCGTACTTCTGTTTACCCACGAGGACAAAAGGACCGAAGGAGGTGTTGAATTTCTTGGTCTTCTCCACGATCTTCACGACCGCCTCCGTATCGGTGGTTTTGGCCTGGACCATGGCCCTCGTAAATATCTCGCACATTGCATATGAGGTGACGTGGTGGGGGGCAAGAACCGCATTATATTTTGCAAGGTACCGCTTCGCAAGGGCTCTTGTTTCCGGAGTGCTGCTTGGACCGTCCAGTATCTGGCCATAGGCGAACCACAAGCCCTCGGCTGCTTCCTGCCCGCACAGCTTGATGATCTCAGTGGGGTTCGTGCCGCACGTCCATGCCTTCGCGCCCTTATAACCCAGCTCAAAGAGCTGCTTCACGATGCCTGCGCCGTCCCCCGGGGCGGTGACCGCAACGTCGATCAGATCGGGCTTCTTCGCTAGCATCCTTGTGAGGAAGGGGTACATATCCTTCGTGCCCCTCTCGAAAAACTCCGACGCCACCACCTTGATGCCTTGGGCCTCAGCAGCCTCCTTGCATGCTGCCGCGGTATCCCAGCCGCTCGTGTCATTGGGGTTTATCAACGCGACGGTCTTTATATTCGGATTGTTCTTTTTTATCCATGTATACATGGCCGGCGCTATCTCTATCTGGGAGATGGTCTGACGGAACGAATAAGGTTTGTCCGGACCGAGGATCCCCTTGCCCCACCACAAACTCGTGGTCACTACCTTAGCAGGCTGCGTGACCGGAAGAACAGCCATGCCAACCGCGGCAATGACACCGCCGATAAGGTACTGGATCCTGTCCTGGGAGACCAGCCTCGTCGCATTCGCGGCCGCCTCCGATGGAGCCCCCTTGTTGTCATACGCGATAGCCTGGATCTTAAACACATCATTCCCTATCTTGAGGCCTCCCGCCTTGTTCACATCTTCAGCGAAGAACTCGTTCATGCGGGCGAGACCGAGACCCCAGTCCGCGGCAGGGCCGGAGAGCGGCTCTGTCGTTCCGATCTTCAAGACCTTATCGGCCCCTGACGCTTCCCGGAAGCCCCCGTTTGCCATAACAAGTACTGCACACGCGAATAACAAAAATAACGCCCTCATAGTTTTATTCCTCATGAATACCCCCCTTTTTTGTTATTTGCCGATCTTCCCGGATCGACTATTCCCAGAAGATTGGGCCTTGCAATATTGTTTCCCGCCTTTCCGTTCACAGATTCGTCTACTTCCCGCGCACTCGCATCAACGGTGTTTTATACTGGGTCCTCTGCAGTGTACCAGGTCCGACAAAGGTTACATCAATCCGCACTGTCAGAAGGTCTCTCACCCTGTTCTCAATATCACGTTTCAGCTTGTTGGGATCGCCCGCGTCGGGCTTCAGCTCCACATCCACCGGGATCGCATCGTCGAAACGCACCTGCTCGGGCGTATCCTTCACCACCTGCATATATCCGGTCAGCACCGGCTCGAAGTATTTCATGATAACATCCCTGATCGCCGACGGGAACACATTCATTGCCTTGTAGATGAGCATGTCGTCCACACGCCCGATGCACCTTATCTTTGGAGAGGTCCTACCGCACTTGCAACCCACACCCTCCACACGCACATAATCATGCGAGGCATATCTCACCATGGGCGTTGCCTCTCGCCCTATGGTCGTGTATATCGGTTCGCCGCACACCCCCGGCTCCCACGGCAGGTGTTCTCCTGTATCAGGATTGATTAATTCCACCATCACATATTTCTGCGAGTTGAAGTGCATCCCTGACTCATCCTCGCACTCGGACCACATGCCGGGCATCACATCGGCCAGACCCATAACTTCCCGGACTGTGTCGGCCGCCCACAGTTCCCTTATCCTCCGCCGGATCGGCTCCTCTCCAAGGCCCGCCTCACCCCCGCCCAACATCGTTTTGATCCCGAGGGTTCTTGCGTCTACACCGATAAGGTCCCTACAGGCCTCACCCAGGTAGAGGTCGAAAGAGGTAGTCCCGAGAATGGCCGT
>Ga0187886_1001943_pt1 | contig 17463 bp, 14 predicted proteins | sample June2016WEW_20_1_FD_133001 | JGI IMG/M metagenome (GOLD analysis project Ga0187886, IMG submission 133001) | Peatland microbial communities from SPRUCE experiment site at the Marcell Experimental Forest, Minnesota, USA - June2016WEW_20_150 | ecosystem: Environmental > Terrestrial > Soil >... | reverse complement strand
CCTCGCCAAGAAAGGCGAGATGATCGGCGCGCTGCTGATCGTCGGCGGCCACGAGGTGATCCCGTTCCATCTGCTTCCCAACCCGACCGACGACGGCGATCCCGATGTTCCCTCCGACAATCCGTATGCCTCGCGCGACGAAAATTATTTCGTCCCCGAATGGCCTGTCGGACGCATTCCGACCCCCTCGGACACGCATGCCACTTTTCTGTTGGGCGTTTTGCGCCGGATCGCAGATGAGTCCGCTCCGATCCGCGTCACGCTTCTGCAAAATCTGCTCTCCATCATCCGTAATTTTTTTCCTGCGCCGGCATCTCGCTTCCGCACTGGGTCCGGATGTACCGCCGCGGTCTGGCAAAAAGCATCCACCGAGGTATTCCGGCTCATCGGGCCGTCCAATGGATTGCTGGTTTGCCCTCCCGTAAACAGCGGGAACCTGCCGTCGGATCTCCTTTCGGGTCCGAAATATTCCTACTTCAACCTGCACGGGATGGAAAACGGGCCGCAATGGCTGGGCCAGCGGAATGTCAAAGGAAAGAGCCCGGAGGATGTGGAGTTCCCGATCGCGTTGCTTCCTTCGCAGGTGGCTGGCGCCCGGAAGACACCCGACGTCGTGTTTACCGAGGCCTGCTATGGAGCGAATATTCTAAGGAAAGGCGTGGGGGATTCCATTTCGCTGGAGTTCCTCGCTTCCGGAACCCGTACGCTGGTCGGATCAACCAAGATTTGCTACGGCGCTGCATCTACTCCGCTCATTGCAGCCGATCTGCTTGCACGCCTGTTTTTGCAGAACTGCCTGGCTGGAATCCCAATCGGCGAGGCGCTGCGTCAAGCCAAGCTTTCTTCCGCGTCGGAGATGAATCGCCGTCAGAGTTACCTGGACCCGGAGGATCAAAAAACCCTGATCTCCTTCCTTCTTCTCGGAGATCCGCTGCATGTTTCGGTGACGGCTACGGGCAAACGCGTGGATCCGGAGATCATCCGCTGGAGGAAGTCTGCACCGGCCATCCAAACCCTGCAAGCCAAGGGCGACCTTCTCGAGAACGGGTCGGTCCCTTCCGAAAATGTTCAAACGTCCCTGAAGAAAGCCATGCACCAGTATCTGCCGGGGATGAGCGATAGCCGCCTACGCTACCTGCATCCGCGCCCCGAGACGCCTGCTGAGACCGCGGGATCCCGCGGGAAAAAAGGACGAGGCGTACCGCGTTCACCGGCTTGGGTGGTGGCACTGGATAGAAAATATGAAGCCCACGGGCAATCGCTCACCCAATATGCCAAGATCAGCATGGATTCTTCCGGGCGGGTGATCAAGGTTACGGTATCGCATTAGATATCAACCGGGGAGAAAAAAACGGGATCGAAAATGAAAAACCCTCGAAATCTTTAGGATTTCAAGGGTTTTTTCGCGATTTTACCGGAAGAGGAACAATCGCCGTTCACCGTTATTCATATTGAAGGGTTTTCAGGCTTTGATCGACAATCGAGTCCTGTTCCTTGTTCAGTTCTGCAAGACGAAGATATACCGCTTGAATTTGAAATCCCCGTTTTTGAAAAAAATAAACAACCAACTGGAGATTCTGCCCCTGACTTGAAATAACGATCACCACTTTGTAAGCATCCAACCCCGCGTCACTGATAAACTTGCCTTGCGAGAGTATTTTCACCCCACCTCCCGGTGTTAATGAATCCAGCAATTCCTTGGCGGCCTCCGCGGCCGATAGATCCGATTGCTCGACATTGAAGACAAGCATGCACTCTACACCGCCTGTTTGCATCGGCCCATTCCAGGATGTCAGACTGGATTTCGAGGCCGGCACTTTTTTCCATCCCAGTGGAGGAATGTAGGAAAATTTTGTTATTCCGGCAGATTCGGTAAAACGATTCGGTTGCAAATCCGAAGGCCCGGTCTGCGTCAAGGTCCGTAAATTCGGCGCCGGCGGAGTTCCCGAACCTTCCGCGAATGTTTCGATAAGCAGTGGGGTATTGGTCGGGCGAAGTGTTTTCGTTTTGGTTCGCGTTTGAGTAAGCGTGACGCTCGGGGTCCGCGTCCGGGTCGGCCGGCGCGTATTGGTGTTGGTTGCCGTCGGGGTGAACATCGTCGCCGTGGCCGTCTCCCGGTCGGATTCCCGTGTGGAGAGGTAATTCTGGATCGGATTGCTGCATGCCAGGGAAATGAGTACGAGCACAAGAACAACCCGGAAGGAAACGGCACTCGGCGTTCTACTTCCCATGATTCCTCCTAAGCCAATACCGGTTTGATCTCGATTATATCCATAGGCATAAATTTTCGTTGCCATCCTTCATAGGTCATCTCAGTAGATGGGACCAATTCGTCAGCGGTCTTCGGGAAAAGCCGTACCTGGAGATCAAGCCATATTCACAAGAAGACGGACGCATCGCATGGAAAAAGACTGTTTTGGCATATAAATTGCATCTACTACGGTCAGGAATACTGCCATGATGACCATGAAGGCTCCCGCCGGTTTGGGCATTCACTACTTTTCCGACGACCGCCATTTCCGGTTAAAGGACTTGGATCTTTGGGTCCCCGAACTGCAATCACTTGGTTTCCGCTGGTTGGTTCTCTCCGGGTCGCTTGCCTGTGCCATCCCGGAGGCCTTCCTTAAGAGATTGGTGGATGCAGAGATCGAACCCGTCCTGATCCTGGACCGCGACCCTATCACCGCGCCGTCGGAAATTCTGCCTTGGATGCTCCGCTCCTACCGCCGCGCGGGCGTACGTTTCATCGCGCCCTTCGCCGCGCCCAACGCCGATACTTCTTGGCCGGGCGCGGATTGGCAGAACGCTTCGCCGGTGGATCAGTTCCTGCAGATATTTCCTCCCGTCGCGGAAGCGATCCTCGCCGAAGGCATGACACCCGTTTTCCCGATGTTAGATCCAAACGGAAGCTATTGGAGTCTGGCATACCTTGAAGCATACCTTGCGGGGTTGGATCGTTGCGGCAAGGGCGACCTGGCCCGCAAGCTGGTGCTGGCAGTAAGTTTCTCGGCCTACAACCGACCCCTGGATTGGGGAGCAGGCGGTCCGAGCCGCTGGCCGAACGTTCGACCGTATATGACACCGCCTGATTCCCAGGATCACCTCGGGTTCCAGGGTTATCTCTGGGTGGATGATATCGTCCGTCGAACGCTGGGTGAAAGCCTTCCGATGATCGGCCTGAAAGCCGGAGCGACGGTCGGGGATCTGACGGATCCGCAATATCCGCCGGTGGATCCCATCCGCCAGGCCGACGTCAACCTGCAGGTCGCTCAGATCGCTGCTGGGTCGCGGTTCTCCGCGCCGGTGCTGTGCCTGTGCTACTGGGTGATGGCTGCCGACGAAGGCGATCCGACGGCATCCGAAGCCTGGTATCGGAATGACGGATCCACCCTGCCCATCGTCGATTCGCTCAAACGCAGATCCCTCTCCAAGAATCTGCAACATGCTCCGGTCATTCAAAAATCTCTGCGCCATTATTTGCTCCTGCCCCAGGATCCGGTTTCGATTTCCGGTCACGCCTGGGAATCGGTTCGTAATTATCTACTGGCCTTCCAACCTGTCTGCGGCTTCTCGATCGACGAAGCCTGCCAGGCGGAGAAGGTGACCATCCTCGGCGACCTTCCTTTCACGATCACCGCCCTACGGTTGCGGGATTGCGGGTGTCGCGTGGAATATCTCGCCGCCGAACGCCTTTAAAAGGAGAACGCCATGTTGTATCCAAACCTCCCCGAGATCCCCGAAAGTGAAACTTTTTCCCGCCCCAAGACGGTGATTAAAGTTGTCGGCTTGGGCGGAGGCGGCTCCAACGCCGTCAACCGGATGATCGAGCTTGGTGTCGGCGGCGTGGAATTCATCGCCTGCAATACCGACCATCAGGCCCTGAGCAGCTCGCTGGCAAAATGCCAGGTGGCGCTCGGTCCACGAACCACGCGCGGGTTGGGAGCCGGCGGCGATCCGTCCATTGGGCGTGCCGCTGCGGAAGAAAGTTCGCGCGAACTGGCGGAGGCGATGCAGGGCGCGGACATGGTGTTCCTCACCGCGGGTATGGGCGGCGGCACCGGCACCGGGACGATCCCCATCGCCGCGGAGATCGCGCGGGCCCAGGGGGCGATCGTGGTGGCCATCGTCACCCTCCCCTTCTCGTTTGAAGGCAAGCGGCGCATGCAGGCCGCGCAGGATGGGATCGAAAGCATGCATCCGTTCTGCAACACGCTCATTACCATCCCCAACGACCGGCTGCTCGATGTGGCGCCCAAGCAAACTACCTTCGACGTGGCGCTGCGACTGGCCGACGATGTGCTGCGCCAGGGCGTCCAGGCGATCGCCGAACTGATCACGCGGCCGGGTTTGGTGAATGTCGATTTCTCGCACGTCCGCTCGCTGATGCAGTTGGCGGGCGGCGCCTGCCTCGCGGTTGGCCACGGCACCGGACCCGATAAGGCGATCCAGGCGGTGCGTTCGGCGCTGCATAACCCGATGCTGGAAATCGGTTCGCTTGAATCCGCCGCCGGATTGCTGGTTCACTTCACCGGCGGGGAGGATTTGGAGCTGGCCGAATTGCACCGCGCGATGCAGGAAGTTTCGGCGGGTGCGACGAACGCGGAAATTTTCTTCGGCGCGGCGATCGATCCGTCGATGAAAGGCCGGGTCCAGGTGATCATCGTCGCCACCGGCGTGGGCGGACAACCGCTGGGGAGCGTGATCGCCGGCGCGTCACACATCCTGCTTAAGCATACGGCTCCGGACGCGGCCCAAAATACATCGGTCGCCGTGCCCTTCTCGCGGCTGGCGGTGGGTTCCTCCGCTCAGCCTGCGCCCATTCTGCGTAAACCGATTGCGTCAACCCAGCCGCCGGCACGCATTCCCACTGTTGCGCGATCCGTCGCCGCGGCGTCTGTTTCCTCCGCGGATTCACCTGATGGATATTCATCCCCCACCGCCCGGAACATCGCAATTCCTTCGGCCGTCACCGAGGAGGATGATCTGAATGCGGTTTACTCCATGGAGGAATTGGAGATCCCGGCATTTCTGCGGCGGCGAATGCATCCGCAGGAGACCCAATCCGCGTCCCGCGCTTTTCACGGCGCCGGATAACCGCGATTTCCTTTCCGGAGGCGAGCATGGCGATCGATTCTTCCACCATCGAAAAAATCAACCAGCGCGTGTACCGGGAATATCCCGAGATGCGCGGCGCGCGCCCGTCGATCACGCCGAGCGGCAAAGGCTACACACTGGTCTACAAGGCCACGGCGCAGACGCCCGCCGGCCCGATCGCGCGCGTCGTGCGCGTCGTGACGGACGAACGCGGCAAAGTGAATCGCCTGAGCACTTCCAAGTAGGAGCTGGCCATGTATATCGTCAAGAAATTATCCCTTCTGACCGCGCTGCGAACGCTGCAGACCATCGAACAAATGCTGCACGGGTTGATCCTCGCCCGCCCGTACCTGCCCTTCGCCGCGCTGAGCCTCACCGGCGGGTTCGTTATCGGGATCATCATCACACGCATTTAGAAACTATTACGGGGTCATCTTCCACATAAATAAACCCTTAGGGTCTTGCAGACCCTAAGGGTTTTCGATTTTATTTCCTTCGCTCCATCGCAAGCGGATAAAATAATCCTGAGGATTTATTCCGATTCGCGATCCGCAATCGGCACTATAATCGTCTCATGCCGGACGAAATCCACCGTTACGATAAATCCACCGTCGAGGGCGCGCAGGATGTGCTTTCCGGGCGAAGCCGGAAAAGCTTTTTGCTGCGGCTGCTGCCTTTCCTGGGACCGGCGTTCATCGCCAGCGTGGCGTACATGGATCCGGGCAACTTTGCCGCCAACCTGCAGGGGGGCGCGCAGTTTGGGTACACGCTGTTGTGGGTTGTGGTCGCCAGCGACCTGGTGGGGGTCGTGATCCAGACCCTCTCGGCCAAACTCGGGATCGCTACCGGAAGGAACCTGGCCGAGCTTTGCCGCGACACATTCCCGCGGCCGGTGGTCGTTTCGCTGTGGGTGCTGATGGAGCTCGTCGCGATGGCCACTGATCTGGCGGAGTTCATCGGCGCCGCGGTCGGGTTCAACCTGCTGCTCGGCATCCCGCTCTGGCTGGCCGGACTGTTGACCGCCGCCGCAACGATTATCATCCTCGGTTTGGAGCGCTTCGGCTTCCGGCCGTTGGAAGCGGTGATCACCGCATTCGTGGGCGTGATATCGGTTTGCTACCTTATCGAGACGGTCCTGGACCGGCCGGACTGGGGGAATGTGTTGCTTCATGCTGTGAAGCCGGAGCTTGCCGGCCCCGAGAGCGTGCTGCTCGCAGCGGGGATCCTCGGCGCAACCGTGATGCCTCACGCAATCTTCCTGCACTCGGCGCTCACCCAGGGGCGGATCTCCGTCCGCGAACCGGCCCAGCTTCGCCGGTTGTATCGCTACGAACACATCGACGTGCTGATTGCGATGGGGATGGCGGGTCTCATCAACGCGGCGATGCTGATCATGGCCGCCTCAACTTTCCACCGCGCCGGGATGACCAGCGTGGGGACGCTAGCCGAGGCGCACCATACTCTCGAACCTCTGCTGGGACCGGCTGCCAGCCTGATCTTCGCGCTCTCACTTTTGGCCTCCGGTCTTTCTTCCGCGTCGGTAGGGACGATGGCCGGCCAGATCATCATGCAGGGTTTTCTGCACCGGCAGATTCCCCCCTGGATCCGCCGTCTGGTGACAATGGTTCCTTCTTTGATCGTTCTCTTCGCCGGATGGGAGCCGACCCGCGTTCTGGTTATCAGCCAGGTCGCGCTCAGCTTCGGCCTTCCGTTTGCCATCCTGCCGCTGGCGTACTTCACCTCAAATGCTTCGCTCATGGGCGAACTGGTCAACCGTCGCGTCACCACGCTTGCCACTTGGGCGGTGACGGCGATGATCATCGCGTTGAATCTGTATTTGTTATACGCAACTTTCTTGGGAGGACGATTATGACCATCAAATGTCTCTTTCTCCCTTTGGACGGTTCGGATCTGGCGGAGAGCGCTCTGCCGGCGGGTCTGTATTTCGCGCAATTGTTCGGCGCATCGATCAGGCTTTTTCATGTCATCGAAAAAAACGCTCCCGATCATGTCCACACCTCGCGCCATTTGACCAACGCCGGGGAAGCCGAAATCTACCTCAAGGACACCGTCGCACGGTACATTCCCGCAGGCATAACTGTGGAGCAGCACGTGCATTCCTCAGCCGCCCGTGACGTGGCCCGCAGCATCGTCGAGCACGCCGCGGAACTGCAGCCAGACCTGATCATCCTGTGCGCGCACGGATACGGCGGTGCGCGCGACTGGCTGATCGGGAACATCGCTCAGCAGGTGATCTCCCGCGGTTCGACACCCGTCCTGCTTTTGCATCCGCATCAGCCGCCTCAGCCCGGGGAAGTCTTCGCCTGCCGGTCGATCCTCTTGCCGATGGACGGGGTTCCGGAACACGAACGTAGCGCGGCATTGGCCGAGGAGATCGCGGTGCAAAGCGGCGCCACGGTGCATCTGGCGACGGTCGTTCCCACACCGGATACGCTCAGCGGCGAACGGGCGGCCACCGGACGACTGCTGCCGGTCTCGACGGCGGCGGCTCTGGACTTGGCAGAGGAAGGCGCCGGGAAATACTTGGCGGACCAATGCGAGCGGCTGAAAGGCATGGGTTTGAACACCGGCGCGCAGGTGCTGCGCGGCGATCCAGCGACCGAACTGGCCAACCTGGCTCGCGGCCGAAAGGATGATATGATCGTGCTCGGAACCCACGGGAAAGCGGGATCCTCAGCCTTTTGGAACCGCAGCGTGACGGCGAGGGTTCTCGGAAAGATCGATACACCGGCACTGTTGATACCGGTGCGGTGAGGAGTTTTTTCCGTCAGTTTTGCGGATGCCCAGCGCCATCCGCCATGGCCGCGTGCGATAAATGCGGTGTTCGTAGAGCCTGGAATACAAACGCCCGGGGAGGAGAGCCATGTTCAATCAAATTGTTGGATATGTATTTTGTTTTGCAACGGGAATATTATTCAATATGAGTTTCCTTCATCTTTTTGATTTCTATGAAACCCAAAACCATGCAATGATTGCCAAAGCCAAACGACCGTATTTAGCCAGCAAACTCTGGGGAGTTTTTCAACTTGCCGTCGGGGCAATTCTGATGGCATTGGTAAAATTCAATCTTGGATATAATCCAAACACGGTGTCCTTATTACTTGGCTTTTGTTTTTGGTCGATACTGCTCGGAATAATCACGAAGCGTTATGATAAAAACCAAAAGGGATAAGGATCAAACCAGCGTATTGTCCAATTGACAATATCGTCTCACTTCGATTCCGTTCGGCCCGTATTCCTCTTTGGATTGTCCAATGGTGCCATTCCCGTGGAACCGATTGCCATTCCCCTGCCCTGCATCTACGACCAGTCTTACGCCGACATGCAATCCTTTCTGCAAGAAACGAAGGAACCGGCTTTCCGCGCCAAACAGATCTGGCGGAATCTATATCGTGTCCTGGAGGAGGATTCGCGCCGCATGACGGACCTCCCGTCCTCACTCCGGGATGAACTCGGGCGGAGATTCGATTTTCACCCGCTGCGCCTGGATGTGCAGGTCGCGTCCGCCGACCGCAAGACGCGAAAGTTCCTCTTTCTGCTTGCGGACGGATCGCCGGTGGAAACCGTGCTGATGCTCTACGACCGGCGTCAAACCGGATGTCTCTCCACACAATCAGGCTGCGGCATCGGTTGCCGGTTTTGCGCCACTGGGCAGATGGGATTCCGCCGGTCGCTCACCGCCGGCGAAATCGCGGCCCAGGCGTTGTACCTGGCGCGTATCCTTCGCGCCGAGGGCAAGACACTGACCAACCTGGTGCTGATGGGGATGGGCGAGCCTTTTCTTAACTACGACGCCACGCTCGCGGCCATCGCGCGGCTCACCGATCCGGAGGGTTTCGGCTTCGGCGCCCGCCGCATCACCGTCTCCACCGTCGGGATCATCCCCGGCATCGAACGCTTCACCCGGGAACACAGCCAGGTGAACCTCGCGCTCTCGCTGCACGCCGCCGACGACGACCTGCGCGATCGGCTGGTGCCGATCAACCGCACCTACCCGTTGGCGGATTTATTCCAGGCCTGCGATGGGTACATCCAACAGACGAATCGCCGGCTCTCCCTGGAGTGGGCGCTTATCGACGGGGTGAATGACTCCCCCGCCCAAGCCCGCCGTCTGGCCGCGCGCATCCGCAAATCGCTTTCCAAACCGCTCGTGCATGTCAATTTGATCCCGCTCAACCGGACCAGAAAATTCGATGGCGCCCCTTCCCAGGCCGAACGCATTGCCGCGTTTCGCGCCGTCTTGGAAGAAGAAGGGCTGGCGTGCACCGTGCGCGTTCCGCGCGGCGTGGATATTGCCGCCGGGTGCGGGCAACTTGCGGGGTTGAAAAATAATTTGGCGGATGGAGATCCGAACAAGCAAACGGGAAGTAAAACATAGGTCCGCCCCGACGGGGCGGACCTATCCCGATTGAAATAAACGTCGGTCACATTACAAACCCGCAAACACCATAATCCGGTTGTTGTCGGTATCCGTGATAAATAGGTTTCCTTTGGAATCGACCGCGATGCCCGAGGGCATCGCAAAGGAGGAACTGTCCTTGCCGAACGCGCCGAAGGTGAAGAGAAATTTGCCCTCGGCGTCGAACACCAGCACCCGCGCATTGCCCGGGTCGGTGACCCACACACGCCCGTCGCTCGAGACGGCCAGATACGGTTTCATGTCGGTGGATTGGCCTTCCCATCCGGCGATTGGCCATTCCTTTTGATACTGCCATGTGCCATTAGTCTCCTGGAATACCTGCACGCGCTGGTTCCAGGTGTCGGCCACATAGAGCCTGCCGTCCGGACCGATCGCCACGCCCACCGGCTCATCAAATTGTCCGGAGTCAAACCCGGCTTCACCTATCTTATCGAGGAATTTCCCCTCTGCATCGTAAATCACGATCCGCTTATTCCCAGTGTCGGCGACAAACACCCGGCCCTGGCTGTCCACTGCCACCGCCCGCGGACCGTAAAGCGCGTAATTCGGATCGGCGCTCGAGGAGGATCCCCAAGTTTTAAGGAAGTTGCCTTTGGCATCGAATTTCTGGATGCGGAAGTTCCAGGTGTCGGCGACGTATACCGATCCGTCGGGACCGACCGCAACACCCCACGGTTCGTTGAACAGCCCGGTCGCAGCCTGCGAGGAATCCGTCCCGCTGAATCCTCCCCAGAAATTAATCAGATTCCCGACCGGATCGAAGTGTTGGATGCGGTGGTTGTTCGTGTCGACCACGTAGATCGACCCGTCCGGCGCGGCGGCGATCCCGCGCGGCCGCTGCAGCGATCCAGGGTCGGTGCCGGCCTGGCTCCAGATCTCAGATGCCGCGACGTTGCGTACGGCGCCCGCGTATGGGTCAACCGCGACGGGCGGGGAAAAGGCTTCCGAGCCATATTGCCACAGCTGCGCGGCGATATCCTTGCGCACGTACAACCGCATGCGTTCCCCGCTGGGCCATCCGGAGAGCGTCAGGTTTTCGCCGGTAAGCGTCGCGTACGCCGAGTAATCCCGGTTCCACCAGATGTCCCAGAGCGCAGTCCAGTATTCCGGACGAGCCAGCGCATACTGGATCCGGTTCCAGGTCAGGTTGAAATAATCCATCATCGGCCACCAAAGGCGCATGTAGGTGAACGCGTAATGGGTTTTGGAGAGCAGCTTGTCCGCCTGCGGCCAGTACATGTCCGCGACGATCACCACCGGATCGTCGACGTACGATCGGTCGAGCGTCTCACCGTAATTGACGGCGTTGGGATAATCCCGCAAATACCAGTTCATCAGCCATCCGGAACGAACGTCGTATGGGACTACGATATTCAGGTCGTCATGCGTTTCGTGTGAGATTTCCTCGATTTGGGAAAGCGCGGTCTTCACGCCGGAAGCGGAGTGCGCATACACGAGAAACTCGGTTGCGTCGTTGTAATTGATGTAGCTGGCCATCCATGCCGTGCGCGCGGTAAGCAGCGCCAGCACGATCACGATCCCCAGGTAGGCGATATGGACAAATCTGCCGGGAAGTATCCCCCTCCACAGCCACACCAACAGGAAAATGCTCACCGCCGCGACGACGAAGTAAGAAACGAAATTCCCAGTGGCGGCAAGCTGATCGAGCGTATTTCCAGAGAAGGGGCGAACCGGCCAAGCCAGAGTTACCAATGTCTGAACCGATGCGATCACCGCGGAAGGCAGCACCAGGAGCCCAATCCAGCGCGGAGAGACCAGCAGCCAGGCCCAATCGATTTTTTCGATCACCTTGCCGATCACCCAGCCGCCCAGAAGGATCATCGGCAGCGTGATGTGCACCGTCAGCCAGGGCATTTTTTCTCCAGCCAGGGTGAATGCGATCAGCGCGCCCACGCACCAGTAGGCGAACATCCACGGGACCGGCGATGCAACGATGGAATGCCAGATTGTCCCATCCCTGGATTCGGGCTCCGCCTCGCCGGTTTGAGGCGACGGTTCTTTATTTTCCAGTGCGACTTGTTTCTTTCGTAACCCCCAGGCCACAAACGGCGAGGAAATCAGGAGAAACGCCGGCAGATATTCATAAACGGGAATTTGCAGAAGAATGTAGTAGTACCAGGGCTGGGTACCGCGATGCACCTCCTGCTGGGCCATCCAATAATTCACCGAGCCGACCAGACCGACAACCACCCCGGCAAAGTTGGTCAGCGCAACGGAGAAGAGTGCGAAATAAATCCCGAAGAAGATCCCGGCACAGATCAACCATAGTTTTCTATTCCATAATAAACCGATCACAATCGCCGGAATGATCACCGCCAGGAGACATGCCAGCGACTCGATGATGTACATAGTGTCGCGGATCTTTACGAATGGGTCCCCGTCGAACGGATTGAGGTTGAATAGCGCCATGGGAAACGCGGCGAGTTGCGGCAGCAGCGTGGTCCCCATCACCACCAGAATATCGACCACGGGCAAGCTCTCGCGCAGGACGGGCAGCGGAAACTCGGAGAGCAACGTCCAAATAGCGGCACCCAACGCCAATAAGCCAAGGATCAGCAAGGCCAATCCGATCTGAACGATCGGGCTGGTAATCAGCATGGCGGTGTGGGTCATCATATCCGGAGGGGTCACCACACCGGACGCCTTCGCCTGTTGGATCAGGTCTCCACGTCCCGCAACGAATAGGGCGGCCGCACCCGCCGCGAGTACAACGGCCAGGAACGAGAAGAACAGATACCGCCCGCGTCGGCCGGAATTTTCCCAATGCTGCAAAATCAGCTGCAGTTGGAGCAATCCGGCCAGAAAGACGATCGCCAGCACAACGTAAATGTACGCAGTTTCCTTGGTGGCATAGTGCAGCGCCGTGGCGGCCGCCAGTAGGTACAGCCAGCGGGGTTGTCGGCTTTCCAAATAGCGGCCGATGGCGTAGAACATCAGCAGCCCCCATACCACGACGAATGATTCGTTTCGGACGTAGCGCGAGTAATACAGCATATAGGGCGAGATCGCCATAAGCGCCCCCGCCGCCAGCGCCCCCGCCCTGCCCAGCCAGCGCCGGAAGAAATACAGGATCATCACCGCCGCCACACCGAACAGCGCGGCGGGAACCCGCGCGGAAAAGTCGTCCGCGCCGAACATGGCGAACGACCCTGTTAAGAGCATGATCTGGAACGGGCCGTGGGTCATCGGGTTGGGTGTGTATCCCCTTCCCTGATAGAGGTACCAGGCTAGCTGTGTATGCTGACTCTCGTCGTGGCTCATCACCCGCGTATCGAGCATCGCAAACCGTGAGCCGATCGCGACGACGCACAACACGGTCCACAGCAGATGCTCCCATCGGATCGGGAATCCGCGGATCACCGCACGGTCCAGCCAAGACGAAGTGGGGAATTGTTGGTCCATCGATTTATCCTTTGGGAGCGCGTCTCCCCGATTTTCGGTACGGCGTAAATCGGTTTTTCCCTGCGGTTTTCCAGTAAGGCGGCTTGGCACCTTCTGCGCGGCGGGATGCAACTTCCGCGGGAATGTGTTTGCCTTTATTTCGGTCGGGGGTGAACCGTTTTTTATCCGCGGATCTTCGTTGAGCCGACTCCGTTCCGGGACCGGCTCGGGAGGCAAGTTCCGCGGGTATGCGTCGGCTTGCGTTTCGGTCGGACGGAAAACGTTTTTTCCACACGTGTTTCCGTGGAGCAGACATCGTTCCGGAACCGCGCAGTGACGTAATTTCCGCCGGAGTTAATTCGCGGTACTGCCCGGGCCGGAGGCCTCCCAGCGTCAGGCTGCCGATTTTTCGGCGGATGATCCGCACGACCGGCAGCCCAATGCACCGGCCGATCTCGCGCAACTCGTGCTTGCGTCCTTCGTGCATCACCACGCGCAACCAGGCGCCGCGTCCTTCCGGGGATTCCACCACAACCTCCATCGGTGACGTGCGGACACCCTCTTCGAGCACGACACCCCTGCGCCAGATCTCCAACTGCTCTTCGGAAGGCCGCCGAGCCACCAGCACGCGATACTCCTTCTCCACCTCGTACCGCGGATGGGAGATGCGCTGGGCCAGCGCACCGTCGTTGGTGAGCAAAATCAATCCTTCGCTGTCTTTGTCCAGACGCCCGACGGGGAAGAACCGGCCCTTGACGGGAAGTAGATCGCGTACGGTTGCGCGGTTCCCCTGCGGTGCGAGCGAGGAAACCACCCCGCGCGGTTTGTGCAATGCAAAGGTTTGCAGCGCCGCGGCCGTCTGAAGGGCCGAACCGTCCACCGTGATTTTATCGGCCGCCGGATCGGCGCTCATTCCCAAAGTGGCGGTTCGTCCATTGACTTGCACCCGGCCCGTCTCGATCAGCTGCTCGCAACTGCGGCGGGAGCCCAAACCCGCCGCGGCCAGCAGCTTTTGCAACCGCTCGGTCGCCATCGGAATCACTCCTTCAGAATCGGCGCCGCGGGCGTGCCGGAGTCGGGGGAAATTTCCTTCAACGGCTCTTCTAAATCCAGCATAGGTAATTCCGCCGTCGACCCCAGTCCGAAATGTCTCAGAAAATCCGCGGTTGTCACGTACAGGATGGGCCGGCCCGGTCCTTCGGTGCGGCCCACTTCATCGACCAATCCCTTGGCCATCAGGTTTTCCAGCACGCTTTCGGTGTTCACCCCACGGACCGAATCGATCTGGGGGCGGGTAAGCGGCTGTCTGTAGGCCAGGATCGCCAGGGTTTCCAGCGCAGCCCGGCTCAAACCGATGGTATGTTCCATGCCGAGAAATTTTTCCACCGTACGGGCGGCACGCGGAGAGGTGGTGATATGGACCCGGTCTCCCATGCGCAGGATCTTCAACCCGCGGGTGCGGTATTCCTGATCCAGGGATTCCAGCGCGTCTTCCACCGCGCGATCGTCGGCATCCAGGGCGGAGGCCAGAACGGGAACCGGCACCGGCTCGGCGGCCACGAAAAGAATGCTTTCAAGGCGCGCCGCTATGGATAACGGTTGCTCGTCGACGTGATTCGTCATGCTATAATCTTCCTCGGAATGGAGAAGTTCGCTTTTCTCAAGGCGGTGCTCCGTGAATGCAACTTTCCGTAAGGTCTTCCCGCCGGTTTTTGGCGTTATCGGCGTAGTCCTGGCGGCCCTGGCCTGTACGGTCTACCTCGGCGGGCCCGAACCGCCCGGACCGGAAATCACCCCGGTGGGTGACGCGCAATCAATCCAGAAAACCTGGTCTGATGCTGTCGCGCTGTCGCCGGATAAGACCGTCGTTGTCGTGTTTTCGGAAGCGGAATTGACCGCTTACCTGCAGCAAAAACTCGAAGCCAATCCCAACAACAGCTTCCATTCGGCGCAGGTATTTTTGCGCGACGGACGAATCCAGATTTACGGGATTTTATCCGCCAGCGACGCCTCCGCTTCCGCGATCCTGCGCTTGCGCCCGGATGTGACCGACCAGGGAAAAATAAATTTCGTTCTCGAGCAGGCTCAGGTCGGGCCGTTGAATTTGCCCGCCGGCCTGCTCTCGGCTGTTTCGGACGTTCTGACCGAAGCATTCACCGGCCAGGTCGGACCGATCGCCACCGGTTTCCTCGCTCAGGAGGTTCTCGTCGGAGATGGACAGATCGCGATCCGCGGGATCCTGCGCTGACTTTCGCCGGAATCTTCCGGCCCCGTCTTCCTTCCGTATGTCCCGAAAGATTATACCAGCGCCTTCCCCCCGCCCACCCGCACGAAAATCCGTCCGGGGCGATCGATTCCCGCATATATCAGCCGCGCTCGTCCTGATTTCCTTCCTGCTCGCAACCTGCGCTTCGCCCCAGGTACGCGCACCCGATGTTACCGTGAGCCTGATCGCCGACAGCGAGCGCCGCGACCTGCGCATTGCGCCGGGCACGACGGTGGCCAACGTCCTGGCACAGGCCGGGATCACGCTCGGTGCACTGGACCGGGTGACCCCGCCGTTGTATTCCTTGCTGGCGGACGGAACCACCATCCGGGTCATCCGGGTGAAGGAATCCTTCGAAGTCCAACAGGTGACGATTCCCTTCGAACGCCGCATCGTCCGCAACGAAGCCCTTCCACCCGACGAGACCCGGCTGGTGCAGGCCGGGCAAAACGGCACGCAGGAAATCACCTATCGGATCCTGTCCGAAGACGGCGTGGAAACCTCCCGCACACCGCTCCGCACAACCATCCTCAAGGATTCAATCCCCGAGATTCTCATGATCGGGGCAACCGCGTCCTTCCATGCCGTCGCGCTGCGCGGGTCGCTTGTCTATGTGGACTCGGGCAACGCCTGGATTCTTTCCCGGGATTCGAGCAACCGTTACCCGCTGGCGGCTTCCGGCGATCTGGACTCGCGGATCTTCTCGCTTTCGCCGGACGGGCAATGGCTGCTGTTCTCCCGCAATCAGGAAGGGCAGATCAATGCGCTTTACGTGGTCGCGGTCCTCGGGGGCGATCCGCCCTTCCCGCTGGCGGTCTCCAACGTGGTGCACTTCGCCGGCTGGTCGCCGACCGATAAACGCACCATCGCCTATTCCACGGTCCAACCGATATCGGCTGCGCCTGGCTGGCAGGCCCTCAACGATCTGCGGATGATCTCCTTCGACGAAAAGAAGAATCCCTCCGCGGAACAAACTCTGCTTGCGCCGCACTCCGAGGGTTCCTATTCATGGTGGGGAATGGAGTTCGCCTGGGCGCCGGACGGATCGCGGTTGGCCTATTCGCGCCCGGATGAAATCGGATGGATCTCCAAAACCGGCGGACTGCTTCACCCGCTCCTGGCCATCACGCCGTTCCGCACCCTGGCGGATTGGGTCTGGCTCCCACCGATTTACTGGTCGTCCGACGGCGCCTTTCTTTTCACGGTGCGCCATGGGGAGATGGCCGCCGCGGAATCTCCGGAGGAAAGCCCGGTGTTCGATTTGATAGCGGTTCCCGCGGATGGGAGCACCCCGATCCTGCTGTCCGAGCGCGCGGGAATGTTCGCCTTTCCCGTTCCCGGCCCGCTGCAGAACCTGTCGTACGAGCAAGGGTATAATGTGGCGTTTCTCCAGGCCGTCCGTCCGCTCGAAAGCGATCGCAGCAAGTACCGCCTGATGATGGCAGACCGGGATGGCAGCAATCTCCGCGCTCTCTTCCCACCGGAGGGCGAAACCGGCCTGAGCCCGCAGGATACCGGCGAAGTTAAATGGTCCCCCGACGGATCACAAATCGCGCTGATCTACGAAGGCAACCTTTGGATCGTTGATGTGGCGACGGGCCAGGGATCGCAACTTACCGGGGACGGCCAGGTGACGGCGGTGGATTGGCGGTAGACCTCACAGCAGCGGATCCCCTCGGGGGGCTGGGATCATTCAGGAGAGTTCATGCGTATTGTATTAAGCGGGGCAGCAGGGTTTATCGGGTCGCATCTATGCGACCGATTACTGGCCGAAGGCCACGAGGTGGTCGGGCTGGATAACTTCATCACCGGTTCGAAAGAAAATATCGCACACCTCGCCTCCAACCCGCGCTTCCGGTTAATCGAACACGATGTCTCCAAAACCATCGAGGTTTCGGGAAAGGTGGACGCGGTCATGCATTTCGCGTCCCCAGCCAGCCCCAATTCCGAAAGCCCATATGGGTATCCGCAATTGCCAATTCAAACCCTAAAAGCCGGCGCGCTCGGAACGCACAACATGCTCGGGGTGGCCAAAGCGAACGGCGCCCGGTTCCTGCTCGCGTCGACATCGGAAATCTACGGCGACCCGCTTGAGCATCCGCAAAAGGAAACCTATTGGGGGCACGTCGACCCGGTCGGTCCGCGGTCGGTCTACGATGAAGCGAAACGATTCGCCGAAGCGATGACCATGGCCTATTACCGGTATCATAATCTGGATACGAAGATCGTCCGCATCTTCAATACCTACGGCCCGCGGATG
>Ga0187886_1001942_pt1 | contig 17463 bp, 14 predicted proteins | sample June2016WEW_20_1_FD_133001 | JGI IMG/M metagenome (GOLD analysis project Ga0187886, IMG submission 133001) | Peatland microbial communities from SPRUCE experiment site at the Marcell Experimental Forest, Minnesota, USA - June2016WEW_20_150 | ecosystem: Environmental > Terrestrial > Soil >... | reverse complement strand
ATCAGGCGTCACGTAATTCTCATACGCAGCCAAAGCAGCTGAGGCATTAAACTGGAAAAGCCAAGCATCCCCAACTTCCTTTGCCAGAGTAAAATAAGGAGTCGAGAGAAATTGAGTAGCATTAAAATGCCTACGGTAGGAATATTCAAGAGAAATCGTTGTAGCAGTAGTCGAACAGTATCATGCTTTGGCAATGCTTTCCACGCGCTTGCTGAGCAAAAATAGTATTTATCTTTGGATTTCTTTTCCGAATTGTTCAGGATCACGCTTCAGGAATGAATTGTAAATAGGGCGAATGACATTGTTATACTTCAAATTAGCGAGAAGTTTTCTGGTTCGGGTACCCCCAATGAGAAAACACATCCCACGAAATAAGGGCATTAGAGTAGGGTAATCGGTCCTCACATACGATTCCATTGAAACCTTGTTAAATTTATCATAGAACTGAAGGATTTGTTTGTGAGTTATCGTAGACATATTCAGAAGCGATTTGGCTTCAAGGTAGCTATTTGTACTGTCTCTGGTTAGCCAACCATTCTCTTTGCAGATTTCGTATAGTTCAGTACTTGGATAAGGATAATAGATAAAAACGACAATGTAACTTGGCTTAATCTTTTTATTCAGATCAATTGTTTCCTGTATCATTTTAGGGGTTTCAAAAGGCAGACCTATCATATTATAACTAAAAGTTCTAATTCCAGAATCGTTAACTAGCCTAAATGCTTCTTCGATTTTTTGGTTTGAAAAGGTGCCTTTTTTAAGGATTTCTTTTCTTAGCCATTCGCTGCCTGATTCTATTCCAAAACTCATCATCTCGCATCCAGAACTTTTCAGGTCTTTAATCAGGTCAGGTGTGACGTTTTCAACTCTTGCATTACAATTGTATGGGAAAGAAAATCGTGCAGGATATTTCTGCGAAAAATCTTTTATCCATTTTCGATTTAGAGTAAAGGTGTCATCGCAAAAAGCCAGCTTCGAAAACTTGTACTTCGATTTATAATGTTCAATTTCTTCCAGCAGATAATCAACCGACTTGTATCTTACATATTCTCCTTTACCTGAGTAAATTTTACGAATGGCATGGTTACTGCAATACGTACAAGGATAAGGGCAACCTCTCCCGGCTAATAACGGCAACTCACCATCAATTTCTTTGAGGAGAGAGGTTATGTCGAAAAGATCATAATCGGGAAATGGGAGGCTATCGAGGTTATCTATTAAGGGTCTAATTGGATTTTTCCTGCCTTTTGACCAGATATTCTGAATCTCAGGGTTATTGGCGCCTTTTTCTAACAATTCTAAGAGAGGATATTCGCCTTCGCCAATACAAACGAAGTCAATGTTTTTATCCTGAATTACATTGTCTGGTGCTAGTGTAGCATGAACTCCACCCACAACTATAGGGATTTTGGGAAACTCTTCTTTGATCCATTTTGAGATTAATTCGACATAATGGAATTGGTTTGTTGTAGACGAGAATCCGATAAAATCCGGCGATTTTTGAGAAATCTCTTTCAGTATATCTTTTTTGGAGGGTTCTTTTGTCAGATGGGTTAGTGCGACTTCGTGTTGGTTCTTCTTTAGGACAGCTGAAATGGAGGCTAACCCTAGGTTCAATTGGTGGGTAACCCCTGTCGAAATATCAGGATAAATAAAATGTATTTTCAATTTCTTACTCGAAACATGACTTTGCTCAGAATCCCCGCAGGAACGGTCGCAACTAAGGCTCGCCATATTTTTAATTCTTAAAGCGGAATATTTAACATTTGTCACATGGTCCTGAAGTTTCTAATGTCATACTCGGTAAGGTCTGCCGGAGAACACTTTTACGCCTCTGCATAAACGTAAATAATTTGAGTTTTTTAGAGTGAAAAAAATTGAGATTACTATCGCTTTCTTGATACAAAGATTTGTTAATTCTTGATTAATGCAGGAATGCAGGTATTAGGTAAGTAAAGCTGTTACGTTAATGAGTCGAATGTCTGCAGACGAGTACGCTAACACAGCACGATTGCTTGCTATAAGCAGATTAAACTGGGATTGAGCATCTAGAGGTTGCAACTGATACTTGTAAATAACAATATAACTAGCGTTATATCTATTGATAAGCCATTCAATCTGGGTAACATTAGCTTTTTCTGATTGCAGATACATGCTTGGTAAGCCTGTCTGCAAGTATGTGATTAAAGGCTCATTTGTCAGCAAAACAGTTCCTGGCTTTTGTTGTTTCAACAGATATGCGACTTGCAATTCATCGCTAGTTGCTGCATATTGCTTATTCGTGTTATCTAATTGAACAGCAAAGGAGAGAAGACTTACCAACATTACAATTAGTAGCAATAAAACAGCACTAATACTAGCCATCTTAGTAAGGTTAAAACGCGGTTTTAGCCTGAAAAGACCTGTTAGTCTGCTTTCTAATTTAGAAAACCCAACATTAACAGTTTTAATAAAACCATATATCGACAAGGGCAACAATACTATGAATGAGGCCATCAGGTATCTCGTTTCAGGCATTGCTCTGTTAGTAGTGAAGGCTAATTGGACATAACCCACAATTGAGAGAATAATAAAAATAAACTGAGGAGTAAGCAGTCTTTTATTACGATACCAATAGAAACCACAAATTGCGAAAAACACCAAAAGCACAATATAGCCCATGTTATAGAGATTAGTTAACTCCAGGTACATGTTAGATAATACTTGAAGAATTGTAAAATTCGCTGTAACACCTGAACCAGCTAATGATGAGGTGCTTACCCCATACTTTATTCCAAACCAACCAAAAATGCTGGAAGCTGGGATGCTTGTACCTAAGCTAAAATCGCCAAAAATTAACTGATTTCTAATAAACCAAGGAAGCATTAGGCTTAAGTAAGAAATCATTAGGAAGAAGCTGTCTTTAAAGCGTCTCTCAACGAGACACCACAAGAAGAGGGTTCCGATAAGCAAAATTCCTGATCCATGAGTTAAATGGGCGACGGCGGCAAATGCCCCGACAAGAAGCCAGCCTTTAGGTCCAGAGGCTTTACTAGCCACAATAAAGGTGATTATTAGCAATAGATAGAAAAGGGGTAAAGGGTCAGACTGCAGGGAGTACCAGTACAATGAAGGCAGCAAAATAATTGCAAACGCGGTTAATATAGCAGTTTTACGGTCAAACAGTTTGAAAGCAAACAGAGAAGCGGCAATTACTACAATTAAGGTTATAATTATATTGACAATCACCGCTAGGAAGTACCAGTCAGGAGGACTAGCCGAAAATATCGTAAATACCCCAGCAAGAACTGCAGGATAAACGAAGCCAACGTTATTTACTGGATGAAATACGGTTGGCCATTCCTGATAGCGATAGATGGTTTGTCCTGTAGGACTGCTTGATAAAATTTGAGTCCATGCCACTAGGTCACTTGCTAATCCCGTTCCTTTTCTTAAGTTTTCAGCCAAGTTTACATACAACAAGTCGTCGCCAAGCCATGACCTGTTAGCTAAAGATGCAAGCGGATAATGTACCACAACGAAAAGCGTGAGAAGTAACAAAATAACGCTAATGGTTACAGTTCTCTTTTTTGGGGCAAACAGCTTATGCTTAAGTTGTTTAATGTCAATTTTCACTGGTTACTAAAACCTCAATAGACCTTTTAAAATAGTTATAGTTTGGTTAAATATCATTACGGCAAGTACAAGAAAGATCACAATTCCACAAAAAAAGGCAATATATTTTATAGATTTTTTTGCTTTGATATACCTATGTCTGGACTGTTTAGCAATTACCACCGGTCTAATTATGGGCTGCTTAATTTCTTTCAATCCAGCATATGCCATTACACACATGAGTGAGCCGACGGTTATCCCGGAAAAAGCAAGAGCATTATCTATCTTAAAACAGTTAATTAATCCTATAAAAATCAATGCTGAACCAACGATAAATACAAAACCCATTAGAAACCGGTCTATCCATCGCTGTAGCAGCCTTTTCCCCCCAAGTTAATCTAACGTGGATAACATTATAAAATATATGATTTATGCTTAATCATAAGTTTAGGCAATAATTTTGTTAGAACCAGTATTGCCAAAACAAAAGAACCCAAGTGTATACTATGGCTAACGCTTAAGATATAGTGTGGAAATATTTTTTGAAAAAGTGATTGAATCTTAGCAAAGAATTATGCTACCAATTCCCAAGTTAATGGAGTGCCTTCATCAATATTTTTCTTAGCTTTCTTACCAATAACACTATTTAGGTACTTAGGAGAAAGCCCAAATGCAGGTCTAATAGAACGTAAATTGTCATAAGTGAACTTATCGCCATCTTTCATATCTTTTACGACAAAAAGGGAACGTCGGAAAGTTAAACATCCTTTCTCTCCATCGGTTGCTGCGTACTTTGGAGCCCCAAAAGTTGTCTCAACTAAACGGATCGCCTGCACCAACTCTTTGAATTCAGCAGGTTCCAGAGAAAACTTGCTATCAAGCCCAGAAGTACGTCTTGAAAGGGTCAGATGCTTTTCAACAATACAAGCCCCTAAGGCTATAGCAGTCGTAGCAACTACAGAACATAGTGTGTGATCTGAAAGACCCACAGGCACCCCAAAAGCCTTTGACATATCTGGTATAACCCGTAGATTCATTTCCTTTGGCGACGCAGGATAAGCACTAGTGCACTTTAACAACGCAATCTGTTTTGCTCCTGCATTTCGCGCAGCATCAACCGCTTCCTTAATCTCGTCAAATGTCGCCATTCCCGTTGACAAAATTAATGGCTTTTTGGTTTGCGCTATTTTTTGAATAAGAGGAATGTCTACGAGCTCAAAAGATGCCACTTTGTAGGCAGGAACATTCATTTTTTCAAGAAAATCAACTGATGAAGAATCAAACGCTGTAGAAAAAAAGTCTAATCCCAATTCATTAGCTATAACCTTAAGCTTGGGCTGCCAATCCCAAGGCATACTAGCTTCTCTATAAAGGTCATAAAGCATACGTCCGTTCCATGGTGTACCATCCTTAACAAGAAAGTATTCTTTGTTGGATCGCATTGTCAAAGTATCAGCAGTAAAGGTTTGAACTTTGACAGCATCAGCACCCACAGCTTTAGCCGCATGAACCAGCTGAACCGCTTGGTTAAAGTCTTGATTGTGATTGGCTGATAATTCAGCTATAATATAAACTGGAAAGCCTACGCCGATAGCTCGCTTATTTATTTCAATAGAGTGAGTCATTTACTTCTCTCTTTAACTAAATGCATTGCTTCCTGGTTTTCAATATTAGCTTGTCCGATAAGCTTAAAGTTTGCTTTAAGGAAAGCGGAGATTGATGATTGATTGTTATTTTTTACGTAAGCATGAATTTTAACGATATCAGTGTTGTCAAGCACTTTCTTACTTGACACTTGAATCAAGTTAGTTCCATAACTTTTTCCCCTGTATTCTTTTTTGATGCTTACTGAGATAACAGCCTCTTTGTTCGTTATGTCAAAACGGACTTGACCTATGGGAGCATTATCCTCGTTGAGTGCAATGAAGAAAATGCAGGATGGATCATCAAGCCGCATTCTTAGCCATTTAAGATGGTCATCCCAAGGTATAGGAGCTGTAGAGAAGGAAGCTGCTCTGACGACTGGGTCATTTGCTAAATGCCAAAGAAAATCAGCGTCAGCCTCAACGACTTTCCGTAACTTTATTTGCTCTCTTCCTTTTGTCATAAACATTTCCTAATTTCTTCCAAGACTCTGTCAGCACCTTTACCGTCCACAAGAGCTCGAGCGCATTCTGACATTTTATTTCTCAAATTAGCATCTTTTCCTAGTTGTGTGATAGTTTTAGCAATTACGGCTGGTGTGACATTCTTATGCCAACCAAGGTTTAATGCTATTCCTTCTTTGCTTAGTTCCTCAACTATTTGACATTGATTGTCAGCGATTGCAGTCATAACCATTGGCACTCCCATGAAGGCTAATTCCCAAGTTGAAGTCCCACCCGCCGATACAACCATGTCAGCCCACGCCATTAATTCAGACATGTGAAGTACATTCTTCTTGAGCTGTATATTTACGCTGGATTTTTTGACAAAAGCTTCCAACTGCTCAAAATACTGGTTATTTGGCGCCACTATAACAACATTAAATTCGTGGAATTCTGTTTGTTGAATGCCCTCAATAACTTTCAATGTTACATTATCCGAGTCAGTGCCGCCTAACGTTACCAGAAGGCTTTGAGCGGTCTTAGGGATTTCTCTTTTCCAACCCTGCCAGCTTACAAATTCTTCTCGCAACAGGACGTAACGCGTGCCCAAAAGGAGGCGAGTGTGGGGTCCTCTGTTTGAATACAGCTTCTCAGATGCATGGATGTTTTGATTAAGAATAATGTCCGCATAATAATGGCTTGCATAACCGTTATCATCGATGAGCAACAACTTGAGACCTGAGTCCTTCATCGTCTTCTGATAATCAGGGCTAAAATTGTACCCGTCTAAGACTACCCAAGACGCAGATAGCTTCTTCGCCAATGCAACCGTCTGATTGGCATCCTCAATGCTCCCAATATTGGTAGACAATTCTATTGTCTCTATGTCCTCTGACTGCAACCTTGTTTTAATGTACGGTGTATTGGTACAGGTAATAAAAACCGAGCGCCCGCCTGCCGAACGCCACCGTTGTGCAAGCGATAGACAACGCATTACGTGACCTGTGCCAATTTGAGGGCTGGCATCAGCCCTAAAAATAATCAATTATCAACCCTTCTCGAGTGCTTTCTGTTTTATTTGACGGTTTAATTCAGTTAGCTCTGGTTCTCTTTTGCATAGTTCTATCACATCGCACCAATCAAAGTCTTTACGTCCAAATGACTCGTATACTCTTCGTATAAACTGCAGATCTTCATTGGTGTCCACAGTCCAGCGATAACAACTATAATCAGGTGAGCTGGTTATTGACAGAAGCCTAAAGGAATTAGCATTCTCATAAAGATACGGCGTCACATGAGCCCTCTGATAAGGCTTATTCGCTTCACGGCAAGCAGTAGCCAATGCAGAAGAACTAATCACTTCAACATCCAAGCCACGAGGATACGTTCGAACAAGAGTATTGCTTGCATAATCGACATTTGAACTTAAAAAAGCACTAACAACCTTGTCAATGATTGTTGGCTCAATCAAAGGGCAATCCGCGGTTATCCGAACGATAACTTCAGCCTTACAAAAAAGCGAAGCCTGATAAAAACGGTCTAAAACATCATTTTCATTACCACGAAAAACATTTACCTGCAACTTTTTGCATTCTTTCTCAATTACATCATCTGAATCGGCGTCGCTCGTCGCAACAATAACTTCGTTTAATGTGGACGCTTGTCTTACTCGATGCACTACACGGCTGAGCATTGTTTGCCCAAAAATGTCTAACAGTACTTTTCCAGGCAATCGTGTGCTACCCATCCGAGCTTGAATTATCGCGACAATTCTCAAGCAGAACAAGTCTCCAAGACTTCTTTAACAGAAGCTATAACTCTGTTAACGTCATCGTTGGTCATGGCTGGAAACATTGGCAACGAAATAATTCTTTCATACGCCGATTCCGCAACCGGACATAGGCCTTGTTTTGTGCCAAAGGTCTTTTGGTAATATGGATGCAAATGCACTGGAATATAGTGCACGTTTACCCCAATACCAGCTTTCCGTAAATTTGAAAAAACCTCTGCTCTATCAACCTTTAACCGTTCAAGCATTAACTTAACTACGTATAAATGGTAGACGTGAAAAGCGTTTTTATCTACTTCCAGCGCCTTTATGCATGGTTCTTTGGCGAACGCTTCATCATACCGTTTAGCAATTTCTCGGCGTCTTTCAATCCAAGCAGGAAGTTTCCGTAGCTGACTCAGCCCTAGTGCACATTGAATATCGGTTAAACGGTAGTTATAGCCTAGATCAAGCATTTCATAATACCAAGTACCCTTTTCAGCCCTCTGACGGTGATCAGATTCAATTCCATGATTACGAAAACGTTTCATTCGAGTAGCATAGTCCAGATTGTCTGTAACCACCATTCCGCCTTCACCCGTAGTTATGTGTTTAACTGGATGAAAACTGAAGACGGTAAGATCAGCCAAAGTTCCTACCTTTTGGTCACAGTACTTTGCCCCTAGAGCATGACAAGCATCAGAAATCAAAGTTAGGTTATTTTCTTTCGCTATCTCATGCAAAGCAGTATAATTGCAAGGTTGCCCAGCATAATCAACAGCAATTATAGCGCCAGTTTTACTATTGATTTTACCTCTCAACTTAGAGGTATCTAATAGCAGAGTATCAGAATCCACATCAACAAAAACTGGAGTGCCACCTTGATAGACTACAGAATTTGCAGTTGCAACAAAAGTCATTGGAGGTACAAGCACTTCAGTGTTTTTAGCAATACCTGCAGCAAACATGGCTCCATGGAGGGCAGCTGTTCCGCTTGAAAAAGCCACTGCATATTTGGCACCGACAAACTCGGCTATGGCCTTTTCAAAGGCTTCAACCATTGGACCAGTCGTAAGCCAATCCGAACGTAAGGTATTTACAACCGCCTGAATGTCTTCCTCATCAACCCATTGTCGACCATATGGTAAAACATCAGGCATTGGAGGTCTCCACCGATTACTCTCGTGTCAGCTTTCTTAGTTCTTCAACTGAAAGCTTTAAATTATTAGTGTTGCTGCAATAACGGAATCCTTCAGGCAACTTTTTGCCATTGGACCAATTTTCTGAGTCCCACCAGGTGTGAAGCGGTTCTATGACATACATATCATCTAATTCTACAGTATGCCATGATTCATCTTCGCCAACCAAGGTTTCGTGAAGTTTTTCACCTGGACGAATACCAATTAATTCAACCTTACAATTAGGTGCCACTGCCTTAACAAGATCCATAATATTCATGCTTGGAATCTTCGGAATAAACACTTCGCCCCCATGCATTTTTTCAATGCAGTTAATTACAAACCGAACACCTTGTTCTAGGTCTATCCAAAACCTAGTCATACGTTGATCTGTGACAGTTACTTTGCCATTACTACGTTGCTCTTGAAAAAGTGGAATCACACTTCCTCTGCTTCCCACAACATTTCCATAACGCACACATGCAAATCGGGTTGGCCTATCTCCGCTGTAAGAATTTGCTTGAACAAAAAGTTTTTCAGCCACTAGTTTTGTAGCACCATACAAATTTACTGGATTCACAGCCTTGTCAGTACTGAGACCAATAACTCTTTCCACATTTTCGTTTAAAGCTGCGTCAATTACATTTCTCGCTCCCATGACGTTAGTCATTACCGCTTCTATAGGATTATACTCACAAGCAGGAACTTGTTTTAAAGCTGCGGCATGGACAACAACATCCACGCCATGCATTGCACGGCTAAGTCTTGATAAGTCTCTTACGTCACCAATGAAAAAACGTAGTGAGGGATCATCATATCCTGTGGTTTGCATTTCGTGTTGCTTTAGCTCATCCCTACTAAAAATAATGAGTTTCTTTGGATGAAAATCCCTCAGCATAACTTTAACAAACATTTTTCCAAATGAACCGGTCCCGCCGGTTACTAAAACAGTTTTATCTTGCCAAAACATTTAATCGCCTCAAATAGTAAATTTGCCAGGGAGACTTATTTCTCAAATAACCACCAATGCGTTCTGTCAAATCCATCTGCCTTGTCCCAATAACCAGATTTCAGCAATTTCATTTTTGGAAAGCGTTCTTCAAAGTGCTTCTTAAAATCCCTTTTCCAAAGCATGTTGTTATGCCCATGATAAGGAATAACGGTTTCTTTTTCAGCAAAATACTCTACGACCAGAAGATACCTATTTGATACTCTGTACATTTCATCCATTGCTTTGGGCAAATCTTCGATGCTAATGTGAATCAAAACCCCGCAGCTGAAAACTAAGTCGAAGTAGCCATCCTTAAATGGGATATCAAAGATATTTCCTTCAAGGATTGAGATAAGATTAGTCGATGACCTTCCCTGCAAGACAGCATACTTTGAAGGCTCTAATCCTACCAATTGATAATCCTTAATTCTTGAAAGCGAAACAAGATTATGACCAACATTAGAACCTACTTCAAGGATCTTAGAAATATTTAAGTCACCGATCATTTGGCGAAAAGCGTTTACTCGAATCTCAGGATTAAGCACATTTCTATTTGTATAATCAACCCCAAAATTGGACCGCCAAGTTTTTATTCTTTCTTCTATTGCTAAATCCCCCGAATCAGTGCATTATTGAAAAGTTAACTATTTTATTCTTTCCCCTAATTTTCAAAAAATGAAAGACAAATTTCACATTGCAAGAAAAAAATGAAGCTCTCTCCATCCCGTAATTTAGGATAGGGGTCATTTCAAGCGCTGTTTATCGACTTAGCTTTCCTTTACATCCACATAGGGTGGAAGGGAAAGGTAACTCGTTGGATTTTCCAGTTTCCATAAGGGGTTCTTAAGTTTCCATGCGCCGTTAACGTATTCAAACAAGTCCTTATTCCAGAACTTCTCAACAATGTCCCAGAATTGCCTAGCGTCATAGCCCATAAAAGCTATGAAGTCTTCCATTGATCGCTTATCCAGCCTGTGGTCATATTTCATTACTAGTTTTATTCCTTCTTCCCTTGTTATTTTGCCGCTTCTTATCCACCTGCACGCTATGTCCGTTGCTCTGCCAAAACCGAATTTAGGATACTTCATCCAAAGATGAACAATGTATGAGATAGAATCTATCTGACCGTAATCCTCAATGTTGCCTTCTCTTCGCCATTCACCAACCAAATCCGTGAATCCATAGCGTTTTGCAATTTGATAGTTACGTTCATCATCCCAAGGTGTAAAGTAACTCATGAAAATCGGTTCGGGTTTCACTTTTTCCAAAAGTTCACGTGATGGAGGGATAATAGCGTTCATTTCTTTCAGTGGTATACCTCGTTTCAACCAAAAGTCAGTAATTTCTGTTCCTAGTTTCTCTGCTGCTGCGCTATGTCCTGCCTCAATGTATTTTTTGGCGCTATAATCTTCTTGGGTTGTTGTTCCATATTCATAGGCAGCATTTTCGCCAAAAACAATTAATGGTATGCCTAAGGCTACAGCCAACTTGTAAGGAGCTGTATATATTGCTGCTTCGATAAAACGTAATGGTTCGCCAAGTTCTTCGAAACCTATCTTGGTTACTCTTCTAAAGAAATCGATGCTTAAGTTAAATACAACCATGTCACAATTGAAAGCGGTTCCTAAGTTTGCAAAATTTTTCTGGCCCGCTATGGTCTTTGTAAACGGGTCAGCGACCGTAATTAATAACGGATTCATCCCCATTTGCTCTTTCATTATATAAGTCAAATAATGGCTATCTTTGCCACCACTTACCGGTATAACACAATCGTAAGATCCATCTGTTCTTCTATACTTATCACATAAAGCTTTAAGCTCAGACCATCTTTTGTCCCAGTCAACCTTTTTCTTTTCCTCGTAGTTTACGCAGGCTTGACAGAGACCATCTTTGTTGAAAATTGTGTGTGGACGCGTATCAGGCATTAAACATCGTTTACAATATTTCATTTTTTTCAACCTTCATCTCACGTTTTGTTATATACCATTTGGATTTTTGAACTAATGTCTAGTTAATCCTTATTAAACTTTGCGCATATCGTTTTTTATAATGAATAGTTCGACAGTTTTCACAAAACGTCAAAATTTAAAAAACAATCACTCAAAAGCTATCACTTAGATAGCGCCAGAATTAAATCAGCAATCCTTAAAGCCGCCTTTCCATCAAGGTTACATCCATTATTCCTAAGGAATAAATCAATATTCTTTAGAAGCTGTTCCCTCGTAGGTACATCGTCAGCTATTTTTTCTACAGTTTCCTTCAAGTTTTCGATATTATAAACGCCAGTAGCAAGACCCATTTCAACGTAAGGAAGATATTCAGGGGAACCGAATAGATTAAGAATAATTACTGGTTTTCTAAGCGCACAAGCTTGAAGCACTGTTGTGGAGTAGCCTGCCATGACAACATCACTTATTGCGATAGCATCAGTTAACTTCAAATCCTTGTAAAGTTGGACTCGTTTATTTTCTAAACCCAATATTTTACGATAGACATCCAAGTTTTCAACTGGATGTATCTTAATAATTAAACGAAAAGAATCATTTAGAAGAGAATTTACAGAATTTATAATGCTTTTAATAAAATCAGTGCGCATTTCTTCAGTCCAGAATCCATGCTCTACTAAAGCTGACGTTAATAACAAGATGACTTTTTCTTCAGGTTTAATGCCTAAGCTCTGACGTAGATCAACAGTAGGACAACTATTTTCAGCAATTGGTGAAATAGAAAATTCAGGATTCCCGGTCATAAAAATTTTGTTCGCACTTACGCCTCTTTCCATTAGCACAGATTTTTCCCAAGGACCTGCTATGGCAATTGCTCGGCAACCAAATTTTCCAGAAGCATCATATACTGAAAACGCCATCCAAATGTCAGTTGTTATCTCTCGCAATATTTTGAAGGGATTATATCCTGAGCCGATCATGGTCCTAACTTTATACGCATATTTCCTCAGGATATTAATTGAGTTGTGAGCAAGGCGGTGCGTACTACTGTTGAATGCCATACGTGGAACGTTTACGATGTTAGTGCTAATACCCAATCTTAGTAAAAGGGTTGGAATGTTCAGCCTGTTGGCGGCGTAAATAAACGCCTGACTTAGAAACTCTTGATCACTACCTAATACAACTACGTCAGGAGCCTCTTTCTTCAAAACCTTTGTTATATCAAGTGTTTTATAATCTGCCAACCTCTTAAAGGGAAGCCCAAACGTCGCCAGAGCTTCTTCAGGCGCTTGGTCCGATTTTTCTCGGCTTATTGAGCCAGTTGAAATATTTATAATCCTAACCATAGCTTGGCTCTTTAATGATTGCCAAATAAAATTAACCAACCTAGCTTCCGCACCGTTGCAAACTAAAAACATTATTTTTTTCTCAGTCATTTGATTAACCTTATTTGTCGCTCAGTAAAGGGAACTTTTCAATTTTATAACAGCGTATATTCTCGCTTGAATAAACTAATCTGATATTACTGTCAGTGAATACTTTATTTAGCTCTGATAAAGCGTTCTCGCCGATTGAAGGATAATGATATATAACAATGTAATTAACGGTATATCTATCAATAAGCCAATTTATTTGCACGGAACGCAATATCTACTGCTCTCTTGTGTTGAAAGAGTTTTGTTATGAAATTGTTATGTATATTAGAAGCTTCCAGAAGGTTAAGCCAACTAAGCGCTTTTTTGATTCTTAGCCATTTCCATTATTAAATTGGCGATTCTGCTTGCGGCTTTGCCATCTTGGATGTAAGCTTGCTGATACACATATTTATCCGCTTTCTCCTTCATGACATTGTCCAAACCTTCGCAGACGACCACCTTTAACGCTGGCAATAAACCTTCTTTTTTACGCACTACAACCGCACCGCCATTCTCATTAAAGGGGCTTAAGTTGTTAAAGAGATTGACAACCATCAATATCTTGCCCATTGCCATTGCTTCAAGTCCTGCCGTCGACATTACAGTGATTGCCAAATTACAAGTATTCAGCAGTTCTGGCAGGGAAACATTGCGGCAAATTATCGGTTGGATAGAATCGTTTTTAACAATTTTTAAATAGTCTTCCTCATTTTCAGAAAGAGGATGGATTTTTATGACTAGTTTGCACATCGGAAGCTTATTAACTGCTTCAACAATGGCCATGATAAACTGTTCCCTTTGCTTTACAGTCCAAAGGCCAATCTCAACGAGATAATCAGTAAGAAGAACAATCACCTTTTCATCATTTGAAATGCCTAATGTTTGTCTCAACTTTGAGTTATTACCACTTGCCTTGACACTATATAAGATATCGAATTTGGGATTTCCAGTTACATTAATACTACTAGGATTTACTCCTTCGGAAATAAGAAGCTCTTTAATAGCATTTCCAAAAACTGCTATTTTTGAGCAACCACCGTGCCCATCAAACGTGGGCTTAGGTTTAAGATCACGTCGCAAATAAAACAAACCGCTTGAAATTAGGTAACGACAAGAAAAACCCCCAGTTTTTATTAATCGAATTCCCTGAAGTTCCAGCTCATGAACGTGTTTGATCCAAGCAGACGCTCTCCCTACTGCCCAGATTTTACGTTCTTCTGGAGACCACACGCCATGAGGAACTAATAAGGTTGGAATATGCATAGACCTACAATATTTAACGAAATCTTCTTCTGCGCTTGAAGTAGTATCGCGAGATAGAACGACAATATTTGGTTTCTCTTGTAGCAAAAGCTTTTCTATGTCGTGCAAGCGATCGACGTCAATAGTCTTTAAGCTCATCTTTTTTAAGAATTGTTCAATCTCCTCTTGCCCTTTCTTGTTCCAAACATAATAGTTAACTGCAAGGATATCCCAAGTTACGGGCAGCTTCCTTATTATGGGTATGAACATTTCTATAGCTGGTATGTTATCAACTAGAAAAATTGCTTTCAATTTTGGAAAATCCTAAACCTTTGATAATTTTGCTGTAACTATATTTTCGTAATATTGCATTTCAGTATTTCCGTCATTTTTAGACCAATAGCTTCTATTGACGCCTCGCGTTCGACATATTCTCTTCCATTTTTACTCATTATCGAAGCCGTATTTTGATTTAATTTCAGCTCGACTACAGCTTTAGCTAGAGCTTCAGCATCTCCCGGGTCAACAACTAATCCTGACTGAGTATCTTTTACATAGGTTGATGGAACTCCTTTACTACAGCAAATTATAGGTTTGCCTACCGCTTGATATTCATAAAGTTTAGATGACATGCCACGGTAAGGCGTCTTAAAATCAGCGAGCGGCAAAATCAAAACATCTGCTTGACTTAAAAGGATACCAACAGCCTCCCTGTTTAATAGCCTATCAATAATTCGTACATTTTTTAATTTCAACTCATCAACTCTGGAACGCATAGAACCCAAAAGTTCGCCTTTCCCCTGAATAACAAATTCAACGTTAGCATATAGCTCTTGGATTATCTTTGCGGCTTGGAATATTTGCTCGAAATCATATGCTATCGAAAAACCTCCTGAATACAAAACTACAAATTTGTCACTACCTTTGCGTGTGGGGCGTGGCTTGAAAATATCCAAATCAACGCCTCCTCTCACTACTTGAATCTTACGCTTGTCTACTCCGTACCTTGCTATAGGTGCGATGTATCCAGGGCTTATCGGTGTGGCTGCCTTAACTTTGGCAAAAAGAACCCTTGCAAAAAATTCTGCCAATTTTGATACATAGGAACCTCTTTTCACCAAATTTAAATCGTATAAATCTTCAATTATCAAGTCGTCCACATTGGATACTATAGGCTTTCTTTTCATGCCGCCGTAGGCAATAGCTGGCACCAGCACAAACACATCAGGGTTTGCCGCCCAAACCACATCAATTTTTCCAACAATCGGCAAGGCAAATAAAGACGATACCATAAACGACCCAAAAATGAGCAGCCTATTAAACAACCCCTTCGATTCTAACGGAAGAACAAAGGTCCTGATAACTCTAGACTTCCCAACATACTCGACCTTTAACAGCTTATACTTATACTCTTTTGGTATCTTTCCAGTAGGATAATGTGGAAAAGCAGTAACAACAGTGGCATTGCAACCATTCAAGGAAAGCCCCTTAGCAACATTACTTGCTCTAGTTGCCGCACCACCTAAATCTGGAGGAAAATATTCACCTATAATCAGGACGTTCAAACCGGATGACTTTTTCTTATCCTGAAATTTTAGGGAATTCAAGTTTTTTCTTCTCAATGAAGCCTATGATTATTCTTGAAAAGCAATTGTTTTACTTAGCTTTCTCATAAAGCCTTGGTGCCGAATTGATTGTCTCTATAGCCTTATTCATGTTGAAATTAATTGCTTGGCCATACCACTCAATGGATTTGAAACGAGGCTTGTTTTCTTCTTTTATAATTTTGTAAGCTTGTTCTCTGGTAAGTTTGCCTTCACGTATCTGGTGGCTTCTAAAAATATCAAACTCGGTGAACCCAGCCATCGTCATGTAAATATAATTATAGAATGGGGCTGTGCCGTCATCTGTGCGCCAAGTCGCTATCGTATCAGCCTCTCTTTCCCAATTGAACTTCTCAGTTATGCTATTTAGTATTCTGTTTTCATCCCAATCCAAGTAATGAAACAGATACAGGTAATCGTCAGGCAACACGTAAGAAGAATAGTAAGCGAATAACGTGTCGAATATTGACTTGTTAATATACGCGGGATTTTTGACAAATTGCTTTAGGTAATAGTACATAATCTTCAATTTGTTCACAGTAGAGATGCCCGTCATCCTTTTCAATGCATTCTTGCTGCCCTGAGTAGTAACATTACAAAAGCCATACTTGAAAAGTCCAGTTCCTTCTTCGCCTTCATAGCCTCCACAGAATATGAACAACTTTATTCCAGTTTGCTTGCGAACTTTGTGGAAGTAATAGTAGAATTGTTTATCTCCTGCCATGAGTATCGGAACCATGCCTAAATCGGGCTTTTTCAGCCAAGCCTTAAGGTTCTTGCGAATGTTGACTCTTTTTGTTCTGATGTCAGCGGAAATAACTATGTGTTCAATGCCCAGCTTGCCAACTACTCTTGCTTGGTTTCTACGTGCAAGGTCATTGACCATTCCCCAGTCATAGGTGAAAGTTGTAGGATGCAATCCTAGATGATTCTTAATATAATCCAATCCAAATGTGCTGTCTCTTCCGCCACTGAAACCTAAAAGAACATCTGGTTCGCCTGAATTGCTCCGGTACTTTGAGACAAACTCTTCAAGCGCTTTTTCACCCTTAAGATAACTGCCTCTCCCCTCGTAATCTCTGCAGAAGCTACATACGCCTTCTTCATCAAAGCTTATGAAAGGCATCGTTTCAGGCAAAAGACACCGAGTGCATCTTTTCAGCACATTTTCGCTTGAGTAAAGTGCCTCCCAGTTCTGAATCATGGTTTGCTTGATATCTTCGCGTAAGAGGTACTGGCTTGGGTCTGGAAGCGCTTGTGCTTGCTGGTCATAAAGTTCAAAGATGCTAACTTTTGATTTTAGGGGTTCACTATAGCTATTGTCAACTGCGCGGTCTTTCAAAAGGAACATTTGCTTTCTTAATAGGTTAAAATTTAGTAGGTAGCCTTGACCTGCTTTGACTTGCGTTATCGATTTTCCAGCGAATAAGTTTTTCAGGAATTTGTTATTGAGAGTTTGTTGGAGAATATATTTTTCTGAAGCAAAAACTAAAATTTTCTCGTTTATGCTCAGATTCATGTAGAGTGAACCTGTGTTTGTTGCGAGCACAAGGTTATTTGCATCGTCAAATTGAACAGCTACAGAGGCCGAACCTTCGATATTATCGAAAACAAGCCTGACAGCTTCCACCATGGATT
>Ga0187886_1001941_pt1 | contig 17473 bp, 19 predicted proteins | sample June2016WEW_20_1_FD_133001 | JGI IMG/M metagenome (GOLD analysis project Ga0187886, IMG submission 133001) | Peatland microbial communities from SPRUCE experiment site at the Marcell Experimental Forest, Minnesota, USA - June2016WEW_20_150 | ecosystem: Environmental > Terrestrial > Soil >... | reverse complement strand
GCCGGGCATCCCTCTGTCCCTCTATTCGGTCTTGCTCCGGATGGGGTTTGCACAGCCGACCGGTCACCCGGTCGCTGGTGAGCTCTTACCTCGCCATTTCACCCTTGTCCTTCAGCTGAAGGACGGTATGTTTCTGTGGCACTTTCCGTAGGGTCGCCCCTCCTGGGTGTTACCCAGCATCCTGCCCGGGGGAGCTCGGACTTTCCTCTCCTTCCCTGGAAGGAGCGGTCACCCGGTTTACTTGACCCGATTACAGTGTAGTAGAGAGATAGGGGATAGTCAACAGCCTGAGGGTAGAGAGAGTTAAATATTATCCAGGGCTTTATTCGCCAGGGCGTCGGCGACGGCGTTCTGCTCGCGGGGAATATAGGAAACAGAAAAGCTTTCCAGAGAGCCGATGAGCTGGACGACTCTTTGATAAAGAGCGCGAAGACCCGTATTCTTTATCTTGTACTGGCCGTTGATTTGCTTCACCACCAGCTCCGAATCAGATTTTAGTACCACCTGCCGCCCGCTAAGGCTGATAGCCTTTTCGAGGGCGGTGATGATGGCCTGGTATTCCGCTTGGTTATTGGTGGTTACACCGATGCAGCGCGAAATACGGGCTAAAAGGTTGCCTTTTTCGTCTTTAATGATAATGCCGATAGCTGCCGGTCCGGGATTGCCCCGGGCAGCGCCGTCAGTATGTATTATGACTTTATTTACGTTCAAAATATCCTTCAGGAAATAAACAGGATACGACCGCAACTGCCGCATTGCACCGGCTGGCCGCTGCGGGCCTTCTGGAGGGCACTGGCCGAAAGCGAAATACGGCAGGCACGGCATATTCCCTGTTCCACCTTGGCCACGGCCTGCTTCTTCTGTTGCCTGATTCTTTCATATAGCTCAACGGCCGGCGGTTCGATTTGCTCAACCAGTTGCTGACGTTTTTCAGTGAGGTTGGCCAGGTTTTTCTTGAGGAGTTCTATTTCATCGGTAAGTTGCTGTTGCTGGCGGAGCCATTCTCCTTCGAGCTTCTCGTATTCAGTGCTGGCGTCGGTCACGCTTTGTTCTGCCGTCTCTGCCTGTTCGATTATTTCCAGAGCTTTATTCTCCAGTTGGTCGCGCTTGGCTTTCATCGTATTTATCTCGTGCTGAAGGCTGGATAGCTCCTTGGGGTTGGTGATTCTCCCTCCGTACAACTGCTTTTCGGCGGCAGCGATTTTATTCAGCAGGTCGTCTACCTCCCATTCGGCATTATGGCGCTCGTGTTTTAGCTTGTCCAGATGCTGTCGTTCGGAGGCCAGACGGCTCCGGGCGTTATCCAGCGCTTCCCTCTTTCCCAGCTGGCTGGTTTTCAGGCTCAGGGACTGCTCTGTCTGCTCGAGCTCTATATCCAGTTCCTGTAACTGGTAGAGTTGTTTGGTAATGGTCATAGCTACCTCTGAAACTTATTCTATAATGAGCAGGGCATAATATCAAACACGATGAGGAATAGCGACAAAAACCGGAAGTTAATATAGAACATATGTGCTATTATCTTCGGTAGGCTTTAAAGATAGGGAGGAGTATGAGGCTTTTAAAGACAGCTTTAAGGAAGGAGAAATGGGACTTGGCGGCGCACGTCATAATACTGGCGACCGTCCGGGTACTGAATCAGGGGGTGAAGCCGGATGGAAGAGAAAACCAAACAAAAAAAGGGCGGGCAAAAAGGTAACCGGAATGCCGCAAAACATGGTTTTTATTCCAGGATATTCGATGAGGCGGAGAGATTCGACTTTAATTATGCTGCCGGTATCGAAGGTATCGATGAGGAGATAGCCTTGATAAGGCTGGAGATAAAGAAAGCGATTTCTGGCGGAGACGATAGGAATTTATTATTACTGGTGAAAGCAGCGAGCGCTCTTGAGAAGTTGATTCGCACGCGCTATCAGATTACAGCAGCCCAGCGTAAGGGACTCAAGGAGGCAATCGGGAACGTTATTAAAGACATTTTTATCCCGCTTGGTATAAACATCGGCAGTACGGTGATAACGAAGAAAATTTCAGGGTAATTTAACATAAAGTGAAAAACGAATACCTGAAAATTGAAGCTAAATTACCATAAAATGAAAACGAATAATTACGAACAAATTATACGTAGAAATGAATAAAAAAATTAAAAATACGAAAAACGAATAATGGTAGATATAATGGAAGAAAATTCAGGCATAAATCAGTTAAGGCCATACCAGAAGGAAGTCGCGACGGCGATACTCGATAGCGTTTTCGGGAAGAAGGGATTGACCTTCTCCGTGGAAATCGCGCGGCAGGGCGGGAAAAACGAGCTTTCGGCCCAGCTCGAACTGCTGCTATTGACCTTGCACACGGCTGAGCCAAAAAACCTAGTGAAATGCTCACCGACGTTCAAACCGCAGACGGTCATCTCCATGATGAGGTTGAAGGATAGGCTGAACAACGCCGGTTTTGACGGCATCTGGACGGCGGAGCTCGGCTACATCGTCCGGCTGGGGAACGCCAGGGCGATATTCCTATCGGCGGACGAATCGGCCAATGTCGTCGGCAATACAGCCCATATTTTACTCGAAATCGACGAATCGCAGGACGTGAACAAGGAAAAATACAGCAAAGAGTTCAAGCCGATGGGAGCGACCACGAATGTGACGACCGTCCACTACGGAACGACCTGGGACGATGCTACGCTGCTGGAGGAGGTGAAGCAGACCAACCTGGAGCTGGAGGGGCGGGACGGCATCAAGCGGCATTTCCGTTATGACTGGGAAGAGGTGGCGCAGTACAATCCGGACTACCTAGCTTACGTCCAGGCGGAGAGGGAAAGGCTCGGGGAGAACCATCCGCTTTTCCTGACGCAGTACCGCCTTTTGCCGATACATGGCGGCGGCGGCTTTCTGAGTGCCCAGCAGAGGGCTCAGTTGCAGGGTGAACATGAAAGGAAACGGAGGGGGGAGACGGGGAAGGTCTACGTGGCGGGCATCGACCTGGCGGGAGAGGCAGAGGAGGTCGACGGAGAATATTTAATGAAACTAAATCCTAAAAGGGATTCAACGGTGGTCACCATAGGAGAGGTGGAGTTTCCGGAAGAAAACAACGTCGTCAGGGAGCCATCTATCAAAATAGTCGAGCATTACCGATGGACGGGGAAAAAGCATACTGAGCTTTACACGCAGCTAGTGGATATCCTGAAGAATGTCTGGCGGTGCCGCAGGGTCGTGGTGGACGCCACTGGGGTGGGGGAGCCGGTGGCATCGTTTCTGAGAAAGGCGCTGGGTTCCAGGGTAACGCCGTTCACCTTCACGCAGAAATCGAAATCGGAGCTCGGATTTAATTTGCTGGCGGTGGTGAACTCCGGCCGGCTCAAGGTCTATAAAGGCGACGGTTCGGCGGAATATCAGGAGTTCTGGGGGGAGATGGAGAAGGCGAGGAGCCAGTACCGCCCCAGCCAGACGATGAACTTTTACGTGGAGCCGGCGCAGGGGCACGACGACTTTTTAATGAGCCTGGCGCTGCTGGTCGAGGCGGGGAACAGCTATGAGCTAAGAAGCGCCAGAGGGGGAGAGAGGGAATGAGGGGTGGTTATTGGAAGGACAGATGGGTATTTGTTTTTAGTTATTTTACTTTTTGATAATAACGCCAAAAACCTAATGTCTCAAGCAGGAGACGTCTAGCTAGATGCTGGACGTTTGCTACGTCATATATTGTTAATGATTTTGCTAGATGCGATAACCTATGAGCAGAGACGGTACTTCGGAGCCAACTTGTATTAGCTATGGCATCAATAATATTAACATACATATCTCTGACCTTATAAGTAGACCATTCAGTTTTCCTAAGGCTAGTAGGCTTTCTTTCTCTTTCGATTCTAGTAGGTGTATCTCGAAGATTCCATATTAATTTTTCTGATAAGTCTATACCTGCCGCGATAAGGCGTTCTTCAAGTTCCTGTTTAATTTCAGGATTCCATTTACCATTTATCATGCTTGGTTTTTTCGTTGAAGCACGTATTTCAAGAGAGAGTTCTTCAAGAACAGAATAAGCTTGGGTAATTGCGTTTGCGTAAAAAACATGTTCTTTGGTTGACATCATAATTGCTTTACCAGGTATCCATTCACTCTGAGGATCTAGAGAACGACTCCACAATGGCACAGTACGGCAACTTAGCAAGTACTTAAAAATAGCGTATTGGTGTATGTATCTGTGAGAAGCTTTGGCAGCGATTAGACATGAAACAGGCAGATGATTAACACCTATACCGTTATGACCACCAGCCATTAATTGTTCATAAATCTCATCTGTTGTATTTGCACGATATGTAAAAACTGTCCTATCTTCATCTGTTAGTAGATCGCCGGTATAAAGACAATAAGCGGCTAATATCAAGTTAGCAACATATTGAGCTCGTTCTTCTGATTTAGCATATATAATAATTTCTTTGGCAGGCTCGGGCGGTTCACCGACGAGAGTGTGACTTGATGGATTAGGTTCAAAGAAAATTTGCCATCCTCTACCTTTACAGAAGAAACCAGATTTCTGGTGATGTTCAAGAACACTTAAATTTGAGTAATATTTTTGCAGTTTATTCATACAAAGCTCGTGACATAATTATATTTGTCTTAGGTAGGGAAAACAAACGATATAAATATAATACAAACTGGCGTCCTATGAGGAGGTGGAGGGAAAAAGGGGGCGTTAGCGCTCCCCTTATTTTTTATGCTATCATGTAGTCAATTAACAGGAGAAAAGGAGAGAGTACATGGTGAAAATAGGCATAATACGTTGCTACGAGAACAGCGAAAGGTGCGGGGGGTGGAACTGTTTCCCGGCGATGGCCAATAAGACGGGAAAGTTCGAGGGGTATGACACGATAGAAATCGTGGGGTTCGATACGTGCGGGGGCTGCGGGCACGGCAAAGCCGATAAGATAGTAAAGCAGGCGAAGCGTCTGGTACAGCACGGCGCCGAAGTCATACATCTGGGCAACTGCCTGGCAAGCGATTGTCCATCGAAAGACATTTACATAACAGCGCTGCGAAAGCGTATTAAAGTACCGATAGTGGAAAAGACACACGGGGGGCCGTCTCCCGAGCAAATGGCAGCCTATAGAGCGGCCGCGGAGGCGAAGAAGGCAAAAGCCGCGGAAGCCAGGAAAGCACGGCGGGCGAAGGCGAAAAAATAGGCGGCTATGAGGAGCGGGAAAAGGGGAGCGGTAGCGCTCCCCTTGTTTTTTACCAAATATTATCAGGTTCAGGCCGGTTTAAGTTCCGAGGTGCAATTGGGGCACCGCAGGGCCTTCAAGGGAATGGCCGTGGCACAGTAAGGACATTCTTTCGTCGGGGGGACGGCGGCGGCAGCCTCGGTCTCCTTCTTTTTTTCCAGGGCTTTTCTGGCCTTGTTCACCAGGCGCACAATCATGAAGACGGCAAAGGCAACAATAATGAAGGCGATTATGGCGTTGATAAAAACACCGTAGTTAAAAGTCACCGCGCCGGCAGCCTGGGCATTGGCCAGGGTGTGATAGGGCGGAGGGATGGTCGCGCCATTTCTAAATACCACAAACAGGTTCACGAAATCTACTTTGCCTAATAACAAGCCAATGGGCGGCATGATAATATCTTTAACCAGGGAATTTACGATCGTACCGAAAGCGGCACCGATGACAATACCAACGGCCAGGTCGAGGACATTGCCACGCATAACAAAGTCTCTGAAATCTTTAAACATGATTAATCCTCCTTATCACATTTAGTCACTCTATCGTAAATATTCTGTTATATATTGTCAAATCTTTAGTGGTCCTCGTTGTAAGTAGCGCTTACCTTCTTTTTTGTGTATTATTGAGTCGATTGGAAGTTTAATAAGGAGGATTTCATGACGGCAAAAGAACTGGAAGCAAAAGTCGCCGCGATGGAAAAAGAACTCACCAGGCTCAAGGACATCGAGGCAATACGGAAGCTGGAGCACGCTTATAGCTATTACCTCGTTATGTGGATGCCCGATGAGATAATCGACCTGTTTTCCGAGAAGGATGACACGACGTTAGAATGGCCGGAAGGGACGTTCTATGGTAAGAACGGCCTGAAGCGGTTCTTCGGGAGAATTAATGCGAAGCAAGACCCGGAGTTCATGCACCAGATGATGCACCTCTCCGACGTCATCGACATCGCCGCTGACGGAAAAACGGGTAAGGGGCGCTGGTGGGGTTTCGGGGCGATGGCCATTCCCATGGGCGATGCGGGCATCAACCAGGCTTTAGCCTGCGGCATCTATGAGAACGACTTCATTAAGGAGGAAGGCGTCTGGAAGCTCTGGAAAATCAAGTGGGTGCCTGTTTACGCCGGAACTCCGGCCACGGGGTGGGTAAAGCCGGAAAGGCTCGCCAAGGCGGGACCACCCAGAGAAGGCAGAGCCACAGGCAGGTCACCCGACTGGTGGCAGCCCGATAAGCCATCTAAAGGCATCAGCTATTCATATCCCTCGGGATACATACTGCCGTTCCACTTCAAGCACCCGGTGACGGGGAAGAAGACGACGGAAGAAAAAAGAAATGCCAGGGTGAAGGGAGTTAAGAAATAAAGCTCTAAGAACTAAAATCTAAATACTAAAACCCCGCCTTAACCCGGGCGGGGGAAAAGGGGAGGGGGGGATTCGTTTTCGTTTTTATTTTTATTTTAGAACTTTTACGTACGGTTTGTGCGTAATTATTCGTTATTCGTTTTATGGTAAATCAGCATTAAAACCCGGCTATTCGATTTTCGTTTTATGGTAAGTAAACCGACCTCTACCTTTTTACCAATAATACAGGCTGAAATGTTACCGAGACAATCTACTACATGATACGCCCAAAAGCACCATGAAGCAATATGATATTGTCGTAAAGGCGAAAAGGTGGTAGTGGGGCTGGGGGGAGAGATGGGGAAAATACTAAGAACTAAGCACCAAATACTAAATAAAAAGCACGAAATTCTAAGCACTAAATACTAAGGGAGGAAAAGGCGAAACATCAAAGCCACAAATTAAAAGTCAAAGCTCAAAGGTCAAAGCTAAAGCTAAAAGGTTAAAAGTGGGGGGAAAAGGGGAGGGGGTTAGATAGGAAAAAGATATTGTACTAATACATGAGTTCTTCTTGTTCTAAAAAGCCTTCAAGATTTTTACACCGAATATCCATTTCGTTACATAAATGGGGTATTCTAGCACCGCTTTTCATAGATTCTTGTGTAATAACACATGCTCCAAAAAATTTTCCTGCTGCAACAATAAATGGGTCTGCAACAGGTAGTCCTCTAATGATATTTTGCCTTCTAACAAGACCACGATACTGTTCTTTTTGGAATATTTCTCTTATGATAATCAATTCTGCCTCAGTTGGAATCATAAAAATATCATGGTGTTCACTTACCCATTCTGCAATATGTTCAAAAGGGCAATTAGTTTCGATTTCTCTTCTTACTTCTCTTACCGAACGCAATGTACCACTATCAGCTAATTCGTTAACCCTTTTCCATATTGTTGGGAATCTCTTAGGATAGTAGTGACCTAAAGCTAAAAAAACATTTTTATCAAAAATGTACATCTATCTATCCATATATGATTCCAATTTTTCTATGTTTTTAGAATTTACATTAAGGTGTTGAGCAAGCTGTTCAATTGATAAAAGACCACTACGATAATATTCGAAGGCTAAACGTGTAAACCCTTCACCCAAATACGATAATTGAGTTAAATACCAATCACCACCTTTTCTTTCTTCACCACGCAGGAAATCCCTGTTCCATTCAAGTGATTTTAAAGAGTAATATTCTTGAGAAATGACATCATTATCCATAAACTTCCTTAATATCACTTCCCGGCTAACAGAATATTTTTCAGCCAGGAATGGCACTATTTCGGGTTCGAATTCATGCGGAATATCATTTTTAAAAACTTCTAATGGTACAAGTATTTCTGAAGCTAATTTATTGCAGTTTATCTCAAGTGATTTTTCTTGCCCATCCATATATTCAATATATTGATCCTCAATGTCCGTTATTCCATTAACTTTATAAATAATATGACCAAGTTCGTGCATCAGTGTAAATATTTGCCGAGAAAAAGAGTTGGAATTGTTTACAACGATTATTGGGAACTGTGGATGGAGTAAACAAAAGCCAGAAACGAATCTATCTTTGAAAGAGTTCTTAAAAGTAAAGACACCAGAATTTTCAATTACATGTCGCCAAGCTTTAAAAGCCGATTCTATTCCTGTGAATCTGAATTGTTGTTCAATTGTAATACCAAGATACTCCCTTATTTTTCTTGCTAGATAGATTATGTCTTCGTTTTCAACGTGAATATCATTAAATATACGTCTTTTTATAGATTCAGGTGGTATTAATTCTAAAAGAGATTCTTGAAATCCTTCAGAGGAACGCATTATTTTAATTGTGTCGGGTGATAGCCTTGACAGTTCATATTCAGGTAGTCTTCTAAATTTGTGCTTAGTATCTTCAATATCCGGTGGCTCTGGGAAAAAGAATAAAGCTAGAGGTATCTTGAAGTATTTATATGCTAGATTTTCGAGCATTAGATAGGACGGGCATTTTTCACCGGATTCCCACATCCGTATTTCATCTGGGTCTATTTTCATTGTGGATGCGAGATTTTCAACAGAATAACCACTACGCTCTCTAGCCCATGCAATTATTTTTCGATTTGCAGATGATGTCATAAAAAAACCTTAACTTTGTATATACATTTTATGGTATTGTATCACTAATCAATAACAAGTCCAATTCTATTAAACATACCGTCCCAGCAGCATTTTCAGTCGGAGTTTGAGCATGTTCCAGCGGCCAACTTTGCCAGCCATGATTTTCATAAAGGTAGTATTTTTGTCCCTCGGGGGGACGAAAGCATCTTCTTTTTTATGGAGGCGGCTGGCGTGAGATTCGCAGGTGACGACACAGTTGCCGCAGCCGATACAGCGGTCGAGGTTGACGGTGGCTAAACCGTTAACGATGGTGCGGGCCTGCAATTGACAGCGCTTAACGCATGTGCCGCAGCCTTTACATAATGAGGCATCGACTTCAGCATAGTAGTTGGTGGCATAGAGGTCGGCGGGGCGGGGCGATTTGATGACGGCGGAGAGGAGCGCACAGCAGTCGCCGCAGCAGCAGCAGATGGCCTCGGGCCGCCGCGAGTTTTCCGGCTGGAGGATAAATCCGGCCTGCTGCGCTCTATCCAGAACGGCAAAGGCTTCCTCTTTAGTAATATATCGGGCAATACCCATTTCAACGTACTGGCGGGCGTGGTCCGGACCTATCTGAAGGCAGGTCTCGCGGATATCAGAGTGGGTGCAGGACTGTCCCTGGATATCTTTAGTCTGGCGGCAGACGCAATTGGCCACGGCGATAGGCCCGCTGGTGTTTTCCACGAGGTGCCGGACGTCGTCATAAGTGCTGACCAGGTGTTTTTCCGGGACGGGGATGCTTTTTTCTACGGGAATGGTACGCAGCTGCGGGACTCCCCGCGAGCCGGTCATCTCCGCCCTGGCAAATACCTCGACGTGATACTGATGAAAGGTATCCACCAGGTCTCTGGTAAGGCGGTTTACCTGAAAGTCCACGATACCGCCGGCGGTAACCCCGGCGTTTTTATAGTGTTTTTCCTTAAAGCCTTCCCGGTAAACCAGGATGGTGCCTTTATAAGCCATGCGGTCGAGTACTTGCTGGAGCTCATCGAGGGATTTCACCGGGCCGCTTTTTTTGGCGCGACGGTAAATGCTTTTGGCCGGTTCCAGTTTTATCGTGGAAAGCTGGGTGGCTATCTGCGCTTCTTCCGGGGTGAAAAGCTGTTGCAGCAGGCTGATATCGACGCCGGAACCGGTGGCAGGATAGCCGACCGGCCCTTTATCCAGATGCTGTTGTAATTTCCGATATATCTCAATGTCCGTATTAAAGATATTCTCCCTCAAGAAATGAACTCGTGATATCGGCGGTTACTGGATACTGTAGGCAGTTGAGATAACTTTGTCAAATCCTGCAAGGATTAGACAAAGATAGATTCTGAGAATAATATGGCCCGATAAATAATACCCCCTCTCTCCGGGAGGCAGGTCCGAAAGAGAGGGGGCAGCCAAAGTGATGAGGTAAGGGGCAAACAGTATTCAATTAGTAATAGAAAGCGGTCCTCCGGCCCATCCAGAAGCCGAACAGAAAGACGAGCACGGCGCCAATACCGATGGATAAGTACAGCGGCCAACCGGTAAATTTAAACGGCTGGGAGATAGAAAAATCGCCGGCACCGGTCCAATCGCTTTCATTTAAGGCGGCATCGACGGCTTTTACTCTCCAGAATAAGCGGTCCGTCTGACCGGCCAATTTAAGCTCCTCGTCATCAGTTAAAGTATATTCGGATTTGGCAATATCTTTTTTATCCAGAATCAGAGAGCTGCCAGCAAAGTCTGAAGCGGAAGCTACCTGCAAATCATAGGTTACCGGAGAGCTATTATCCGTAACATCTTCCCAGTCGAAAGTGACCGGAGCTTTAACCGTTACTCCCATCTCCGGCTTTACGGGTTGCGGTATTTTGGGCGGCGTCGATTCCACGGTAAAGGTAGCTTTATTTGTGTTGGTCCCGTCGCTGGCGGTAATGGTATGGTCGCCGTGTTTGCTGGGTGGCACCTGGAATGTAATCACGAAGAAACCGTTGGTATCGGTATTTCCCGTAGCTACCTTGTTATCGTCATATGTAACAGTCACCTGGCTGTTGTGCTTGAAACCGGTACCGCCGATACCGATAAGTGAGCCGATGGTATTACCGCTCTGATTGATGCTGATGGCGGTGGTGGATGGCGGCGGTGTTGGCGTAGGAGTGGGTGTTGGTGTAGGAGTGGGTGTTGGTGTAGGTGTGGGTGTTGGCGCAGGTGTGGTGGTTTCTGTAACGGTGAAAGTGGCCGTGGCGGTGCCGCTGCCTACGGTAACAGTGATAGTATGAGCACCGGCGGTACTTGAAGGTATAGTGATAGTGCTGAGAAAGATTCCACTGGCGCGTGTTGAGGCATCCCCCGATGCTGGTGTTATTGTCGTGGTATCAAATTTGAATACGATTGGAGTGCTGATAGGAAAACTGGAACCGCTAATGGTCACATTAGTGCCTACCGGGCCTGAGGTGGGTACAAGCGGGTCAAGGGCGGCGCTGGCGGTTACATTAAAGGTGGCGGTAGTGGTACTGGTGCCTGCGGTAATAGAGATGGTATGGGTGCCGGGGGTGCTCGATGATGGTATCGTGATGGTGGTGATAAGGATGCCACTGCTTTTAGTCACCGTATCGCCGCTTGTTATCGGGATTACCGTATCATCATATTTGATGACAAGAGTGGCATTGGCGGGGAAATTGCTGCCGGTAATCTGAACCTGAGTGCCGGCCGGGCCGGTGGCGGGTGAAAGAGGGTCGAGAGTGGCGCCGGGTGTTACCGTGAAAGTGGCGACAGACTTGATGACGGTGGATGTTGAAGTACCGCTCATCATAATAACATATACGTAGTAGGTGCCGGGGGCTACATTTGCATCAACGCTGCCATCTGTCAGAGATGAAGGCACTATGAAGGTGGTACTGAACTCTCCCTCATCGTCATCACCTGAATAGCCGATGATAGCGTCCCCGACAATTTTATAAGTAACGACAGTGGTATCAATATATTCACCGGTAACAGCCTGCTGCGATGAGAAGATAACCCTGGCATGTTTCTCGCTACTGTCGGTACTCGGAGTAAAGCTGGACCCATTGATGTGAATGGTATCACCTATCTTGCCCTGAGTCGGGGATAGTGAAACAGTGTAATCGTAGGCAAGAGCCGGTACGGCAGGTATGGCCGCCATCAAAAGGGACAGGACAAGTGCCGCCCCGAATATCCTAAGAATTCTCGTGTATTTCATCATAGCCTCCTGAAATAAAGTAGTCGTTCTAGCAGTTTATGGACACTTCCTCCCGCCAAGGAATCAATGACTCAATAATTATAACGTTTAAGGCAGGAAAAAGTTTCTAAAACGACTTTTTTCTCCTTTCATTTTATTAATCTTTTTCGGGCACCGCGACTCGGATTATAGGTACCGGCGAAATTATCCAGAGTGTCCTTGTTGATGAGCCAGGTGTTATGAATCTTGTGCGCTGGCAGGTCGCCCTGGCGGCACAACCTCTTCACCGTTTCTGGATGAACCTTTAAACGGCGGCTGGCCTCGATGACACCAAGATAGTTATCCCATACCGGCATATCGTTCTCTTAACAATTCCTTAATAATATTGCTTTATCAAAGCAATTATAACAATCAGGAGCACAAATGTCAAGAGTTACCGCCAAAAAAGTGACAAAACTCCATTGACGGCAATAGAACATATGTGCTATTATTTCTCCGTTTGGGTTTAAAGGTGCTCTATGGATATGGTGCGTGAGATTGGCGGAGATACCCCGGAAAAGACAGACGAGGAAATAAACCAGAATGAAACAGATTTACCGCCGGAATATTGCCGCTATAAAGATAAGGGATGCGAGTATGCTCAATCCTGTCTTGCCTGTCCATTTCCTCAGTGCCTTTACGATGAACCCAGAGGGAGGCAGCGCTGGCTGAAAGAATTGCGAAACAAGGAGATAAACAAACTTTTTAATAGCGGTTGGAAGATAAAAGAACTGGCGTTGCTTTTCGGTGTCAGCCTGAGAACGATACAGAGGGCGTTGAAGAGTGAGGTAAGCGGGAAATAATCAGTTGTAAGGGTAAATGGCATGATGGTAATCAAAGGAGCATGAAAAACGATGAATGAAGCAGTGGTTTCACAGTTAGCCCGCCTTGACCTCGAAAGGATGAAAGGCTATAAAGAGTCTCTTGATTTCTACTACGGACAGCAATGGGAGGGTCGGGGGAGGCGGGGTGAAAGGCGCCTGACATTCAACTATGCCAAGGTTTTTGTGGAGAAAATAACATCATATTTAATGGCCGGCATCAGCTTTGATGTCGAGCCACTCGAAGATTCGGATAAGGCGAGAGACAGCGCCAGGAGGGCAGAGGCGGCAATAAATAAAGCCTACAGCGAAAATCACCTTGAGCAACTCGACCTTGAGACAGAAATCGACTGCGCGGTGCTGGGGGATGGCTGCTATAAAGTCATCTGGGATTCGATTGAGAAAAGGATAAGGGTGACCGCCCCTGACGTCCAGGGTATCTATGCCTGGAGTTCCGGGGACGATACCTCGCGGATATGGAGGATAGCCTCACGATACAGGCTATCGAGCGAAGAGGTTGAATATATTTACAATATCAAAACCAAAAATAAGACGGCAGTGATAGTGGAGCTGTGGACGGACCGCGACTTTGAACTGTACCTGGACAACGCTTTGCTGGAAGCCAAGCCCAATCCCTATGGTTTTATCCCCTTTATTGTTTTCCCCAATCTTCGTGAACCCAAGAGGTTCTGGGGCATCTCCGATTTGCCCCAGATAATGGAGAGCCAGCGGGAGTTAAACCGAGCTATGAGCCAGCTATCACGCATACTGGAGCTGTCCGGGAACCCCATTGCCGTTCTGGAGAATGTAGAGGAGTCCGAGGATATCGCCATCCGGCCGGGGGTGGTGTGGAGCATCCCGGAGGATGCCAAAGCATATCTGCTCGACCTGCTCCAGGGGGGTGGCATAAACCTTCATATCAATTATATCGACCTGATTTACCGCGCCCTGCACGATTTATCGGAATCCCCGAGGTCGGCCTTCGGCGGTATTGAAAGGAACCTGTCCGGGGTGGCTCTGGAGATTGAGCTCCAGCCGTTGCTGCAGAAGGTCAGAAGAAAGAGGATTATCAGGACGGCTGCCTATAATCGGCGTAACGAGATGGTTCTCAAGCTTCTGGAGAGGTATTCGGGTGAGGATTTCGGAGAAAAACATTTGCGAGTTATCTGGGGGCCGGTACTGCCCAGTGACATGGAGAAAAAAGTGAACAGTGAACAGGTCATGGTGCAGACCGGGATTCACTCCCGAAGGACAGCCATGGGGGAGGTCGGCGTCCGGGACCCCGATTATGAATTCCAGCAGTGGCTGGAGGAGAGGGAATCCATTCTCCAGATGAATAAGGAGCTTAATGCCAAGTCCGCCAGGAGCGGAGCGAGAGAGGGTGCTTTAACGTCCCAGGCGGAAGGCATTGGGAGTAATCAGCAGGAGGCATGACAGATATGGAAGAAGAACAGGGTAAGGTCGATGAGGTTGAGGAAGCGGTAAGCGAGGTTGACGGTCTCAAGCTGGAGAAAGAATCGCTTGTCCGCGAGCTTAAGTCCAGGGATGCCGCCATCGCCAGGCTGGAAAAAGCGCTGGTCGATAAGGACGGCGAAATGACAACGATGAAGCAGGGTTTGGACGATTCCAAACGGATGCTGGATGAAATCGGGAAGTCCTTACCGCAGGCGGTATCCGCCTACAGGGAACTTGCGGTCCAGGCGAACCCCGGTCTGCCGGCCGAGATGGTTAAAGGGAACACTATCGATGAAATAAACGAGTCCCTGAAGTGTGCCCGGGCCATAGTGGACAAAGTCAGGCAGGAAATGGACACGGAAGCGGCCAGGGTAAGAGTACCGGCCGGCGCTCCTCAGAGGGTACCGCTGGACCTATCGGCTCTATCCCCAAGGGAAAAGATTCAATACGCCATAGGAGGCTCTTCGTCCTGAATCCGCCCGGGCGGAAGGCGTGAAGAAAAACAAATGATTGGAAACCATAATATACAGGAGGTGACATAAAATGGCTTTAACTTTAGCCGAAGCATCCAAACTTTCTAACGATATATTAATGCAGGGGGTAGTGGAGACTATCGTCAAGGACTCACCGGTTCTCCAGAAGCTCCCCTTTATAGAAATCGTGGGCAACGGCCTGACTTATAACCGGGAAAACACCCTGCCCAATATCGATTTCTATGACGTGGGGGATACGTGGTCTGAGTCGACACCGACTTTTACCCAGGTTACGGCCAACCTGAAAATCATGGGCGGCGATGCCGATGTGGACAACTTCCTCAAGGCCACCCGCAACAATGTCCAGGACCTGGAGGCAGCCGTCATTGAACTGAAGGCCAAGGCGCTCCAGCAAAAATTCGAGGATACCTTTATCTACGGTGACAGCTCAGTTAACAGCAAGCAGTATGACGGGCTTAAGAAAATAATCAATACCGGTACGGCGGGTAGCCAGGTAATAGCGATGGGGGCTACCGGCGCCACGCTGACCCTTGCCAAGCTGGACGAGCTGATTGACGCCATCAAGGGCGGCAAGCCCGATATGCTGGTGATGAGCCGCAGGTCCCGGCGTAAAATTAATGTCCTGGTCAGGGCGGCCGGCGGCATGATTGAGACCAACCAGGATAAATGGGGTAACTTCATCCAGCTCTGGGACGGCGTACCCATCGGCGTCAATGACTACATTCTGGACACGCATGTCCTCAGCGGCAGTGTGGAGACCGCCACTACCGGCGGCACGTGTTCCACCATATATGCCGTCCAGTTCGGGGAGGGGGGTCTTTGTGGCCTGACCAGCCCCGGCTACCTGCAGGCTGAGCCTATCGGCTCACTGGAGACCAAGGACGCTTCCAGGACCAGGGTGAAGTGGTATGTCTCGATGGCCCTGTTCAGTACGATAAAGGCGGCTGCTCTTATCGGTGTGCAGGACTAATGCGACGGAGGCGGATGCTATTAAGAAGAGAACGGGGAGAGGGACTACCCTCTCCCCCCTTGAGGAGGTAAAAATGGTTCACCACAACAGTTCACCACGATTGGAAAGGCATGAATCAGCCAGATGGCTATGCCGGTTCCGGCTCAGCAAATATCAAGAAGATATTGAGCCGTACCGGGGCAGAGAAGATGAGTTTCATCGGCTTTTTTCGCCTCATAAGGTTATTGAAGGCAAGGGGAATTGTCTGCTCAATACCGGCATTGACGAGATGTGGGATTTGATAGTCGGTGATTCAGCCAATCACTTCAATAATGCCAGCGCCCAGGTTGGCATCGGCGATTCCAACACAGCGGCCTCTCCTTCCCAGACAGATTTGCAGGCGGCTACCAACAAGACCTATAAGGGCATGGAGTCCGGTTATCCTACATCCACAAGTCAGAAGGCAACCTTTAAGGCCAGCTTCGGGGCCAGCGATGCCAACTACGCCTGGAACGAGTGGGTGGTCAAGCAGTCGACCAGCGCCAAATGCCTGAACAGGAAGGTCGAGTCTCTGGGGACCAAATCCGGCGGCACCTGGACGCTGGAAGTGAACATAACTTTATCGTAATGACAGGAGACGACATTGGCCGAAATCCAGAAGGTAACCGACCCAGCTAAAATAGTCACTGACCCTGTGCTTATCAGCGCTTTGGCGACGCAGGGCATAGACAAAGACTATGTTGAATTGACACAGGACTATGGCAAGCAGGTTAAGGGTGAAAGTTCCCCCTATGCCAAGTTCTTCCGTGACCTTAAGTCGGACAAAAGGTTTATGGTTATCTCCCAGCTTCCGATGATAGATGCCGATGGCCTGGTTGTTGAGGTTGGATGGAATTACGAGAAGGGAATCTATACCTCCAAGAATAATTTGTTCTCGGCCACCGTTGATGGTACTCAAGTTACGCTAATAGTCAAAAATGACCAGCCAGACAGCACGAAGGCGGGGGCTACTCTTACCACCAGTCCGCAACTGTATCTTGATGGAATAGAGCAGAAGGCGGGAGATGTCACTCTCTTAGCAATCGACCCTGTGAGCTCCAATTACGCTAACAATACGCTGGAGTGGGATTACGGATTCTGTCTACGCAGGGTCAGGGTGGTTGAAGGTAGGATACATGGCTACTGGATATTCACCTCAAATCCCAGAGCTGATGTAAGGATACGGTATAACCAGAGCGGGGATTTAAACCTAAAACTGGGTCAGTTCAAGGTCAGTTCGGACGAGGAGTTCATCCCCGCTTCTGTGTTTGACGCGCCTGAGGCGAGTTATCCGTTTGTGATAAGCGATAGCGCCACTTTCTATCCCGATGCTAATCCGGAGTCATCCAGCGTGGATGGCTATACGTTCAATAATGGTACATCCCAAACGTGGTCGAATATAAGGACAGTTGCAGGGGGTTATGCTTATCCTTCTGCTACTTATGGTGAGGTTGTAGAATTTTGTTCAAGTGCTACTACTAACCAATGGTCGTGGTTAACAAGAGCTATCTATTTGTTTGATACTTCGGCATTACCTGACGATGCGACAATTACAGATGCCACTCTCTCAATTTACGGGTATGCTAAGCAAGACCCTGTTGGTCGTTCGCTAGATGTTAATACCTATGCTTCTAATCCCGCCTCCAATACAGACCTGGTACCCGCTGACCTTACCCCGGAATTAGTCACACCACGGACTAGAGTCCGATCGCTACTTCAGCATACTCCTTCGGGGTAATTCCTTTCAACGAGCTGTGTGGCCTGACCTCGTTGTAATCCATCCTCCAG
>Ga0187886_1001940_pt1 | contig 17477 bp, 21 predicted proteins | sample June2016WEW_20_1_FD_133001 | JGI IMG/M metagenome (GOLD analysis project Ga0187886, IMG submission 133001) | Peatland microbial communities from SPRUCE experiment site at the Marcell Experimental Forest, Minnesota, USA - June2016WEW_20_150 | ecosystem: Environmental > Terrestrial > Soil >... | reverse complement strand
TGACTCATGCCGGAATTGAACACGAGCACACGCGGCGACAAAAGCGAAAAGTTCCGTTTGCCCCGGAGCGCGGACAGCTTGTCCGCGTGCCTAAGGCGAGAGCCACGCAAACGCCGGCAAATTTCGCAACACGGTGAATACAAACACGGTTATGAGAAGCGCCCACAACATTATGGGCGATATAATGAACGCGACCGGTTGGTTTCGGGTTTTTTGCACGACAAACCATGCGCTCTGCGCCGTCAATGCCGTGAGCACCAGTACAAGCAGCGCGTTGTCATGCAGCGCGAGCAAAACGTGGCCGTGCAACAATTGATACACCGCCCGCGTCCCGCCGCAGCCCGGACAATACAAACCCGTCAGCGCGTGAAACAGACACACGGGATAAAAACCGTGCGTAGCCGGGTTGAAGAAAAACAAAACGGCCAGCGCGCAAAGAATGGCAAAACTCAAAACCGCGCCCGCAAAAAATTTTAGCGAAGAAATCGTCGAAATTTTCGGCGGAATGGTTCGTGGTCCGGCGCGCATGCTTTTTCAAAAATCAGAATTGCCTTCCGTTGAATATGACGTCGGTGTGGCCGGACGCGATTGCGAACATCAAAAACAAAAGGCCGATGGCCGAAAGAATCAATCCGGCGATGGCGAGTCCGCGGCCTGTATAAAGTCCCGGCCGCTCGCTGATTTGCGCCAGCGCGATGATCGAAAAAATGAGGCCGAGAATGTTGAACGGGAATCCGCCGCAACAGCAAAGGCATGTCACCGACAAAATGCCGAAAAGCAGTCCTGCCGTCGCAAAGGAATTGGTTCTGGGCACCAAGCCCGCCATGGAAATCCCCGGCCTCAGCGGCCCAATCACCGGTGGAATCAGCGGCGCGAAATGTCCCGCAAATTCCGGCAACGCGCCGAGCGCCTTCCATCCCGTCGCGCCTTCCGCCAGCGTTTGTGTTTGTGCGTTGGCGCGGCCCTCGGCAATCCACTGTCGCAGTTGCTCAACTGCCGCCGGGCCATAGGTTCTGCCGTCCGCTCCAATGATTTTATACATGGCGCACCCTTCTATTCGTCCTCATTTTCGTCGCTTGCATGAGCGACATCTGTGCACACGCCGCGTTTTGTTTCGGTAATGAAGTCCAGTAAAATATTTGCCGGAGTGCTGGCGTTTTTTCCCCGCGCCTCCGCGATTGCCGCCCGCAAATTCTTTCCGCTGCGAAACAACAAGTGATAAAGCCGTTTCAATTCCAGCCGCTGTTCCGCTGTAAATCCCGCGCGGCGCAGGCCGATGCTGTTCAACCCGCAAAGCTCATTCACCCGATGCACCATCGTGAACGGCGGCAAATCCTGGGTAATGACCGAGCCGCCCTGCATCAGCGCCAGCGTGCCGACGCGGCAAAACTGGTGCACGCAGCAGTTGCCGGAAATGAACGCACGGTCGCCCACTTCCACGTGCCCCGCCAGCAACGCGCCATTGGCCAAAATCACGTGGTCGCCGACCACGCAATTGTGCGCCACGTGGGCATTGGCCATGAAAAAATTGTGCGAGCCGATGATCGTTTCTGCGTCCGGTTTGTTCGAGCGGTGCGCCGTGAAATGTTCGCGGAACACGTTGTGGTCGCCGATGCGCAGGCGCGTCGGTTCGCCCTTGTATTTCAAATCCTGCGGCGCGTCGCCGATGACGCAGCCGGCGTGAAACTGGTTGTGCGCGCCAATCGTCGTCAGCCCCGTGAAATAAACGTGCGGCCCGACGACGCAGTCCGCGCCCAACTCCACACCGTCGTCAATCACGGCATAAGGCCCTACGCGAACCGTGGAGTCCAGTTTCGCTTTCGGATGAATGATTGCAGTTGGGTGAATCATGTTTTATTCGTTGAACCGTCTAATCGAGTTTTGCTCGGTGAACGGCAACAATTCAACGGTTTAATGCATTGCATCAAAATCAAAAAGGATTTTCAGCAGCTTTATTTTTTTAGGCCGTACTTGCGCAGCAATTCGGCAAAAGGCGTCGAACCATTCCACGCCGGTTTTGGTTTTAAGCCAAGCCGTTGCCAAAGCGCATCGAAAAAATCAGGCTGCGGTTCGCCCGTCTTGGGATCCAGTTTGATTCCCGCCCGCCGCCACATCTCATGCCACAAATGGATGGCATAGGATTCGTTTGTAAACAGCTGCCTTGGCGGATTTGCATTTTCGGCCAGCAACCGTTTCCAGTCCCAAAAATCGAGCGGGCAAAAAACTTCGGGCGGTTTGACGAATTGCTGCAATCCGTTTTCGCGCACGATGCGGTCAATCAAAAGCGGGCCGGTTTTTCCCCACGTCAGTTGTGTCCGGTTTTCACGGCTGGCCGCCTCGTAACATTGGCGGACCACCGCGTGGCCTGGGGGAAACTTGAGTGCCGCACCCGTGGCTTGGGTCCCGGTCCGGGTTCGCTCGCTCGCAATGATCACCGGATCCACAAAATCGAACCGTCGGAGACAAACCATGTCGGTGTCAACCCACCATCCGCCTCTCTCCAGCAGAAACTTGAAGTGAAAAAGATTGGCAAAGGCTGACACACTGCCTCTGCCTGGGCCGCGGGGGTAATAAAAAATCTCGGAGGCCGGAATAATTTCCGCCGCGTTGCGCAAAACCGTCCCACGGGGAACATTTGCGATTTCGTCGTAGCAATACAAATGATACTCGTAGCCGTTTTTCAAAAAAGAGGTGATGGACAGTTGCTCCAGCAACAACAATGGCCGGCCAATCCACAAGCTGTTGATGACTTCTGACATGTCTTTTACGAATAAAAATGCCCCAACTCGCGCAACGAAACGTAATCCTTTGGCCGTTCCGGCGTCGCGCGGCCAATGATGACGTGGTCGAGCACTTCAATTTTCAAAAGCTGACCGGCACGGATCAAATCGCGCGTTACCTTGATGTCGGCCTCGCTCGGCGTCGGGTCGCCACTCGGATGATTGTGCGCCAGCACCACAGCTGCGGCATTGGCGGCAATGGCAGACCTGAATACCTCGCGCGGATGCACCAAAAGCGTGTCAAGCGTGCCTTCTGTGATTTTTTCGTCCACGCGGATGAGACGGTGCCGCGTGTTCAACAGCAGCACCTGTAACGTTTCCACGTTTTTGACCAGGTTCATTTCGCGCAGCAACCGCACAACGTTTTCAGGATTATCGAGCACGGGTGATTCGTGCTGGAGTTCGCCCGCCATCTTCCGCGCCAGCGCAAACGCGGCCACCAGCGTCACCGCCTTGTCACGCCCGATACCTTTGACCTTTTGCAAATCGGCGATGGATGCCTGCGCCAGCGCCTGAAGCGTGCCGAACTTCTGCAAAAGCTGCCTGCCGATTTCGACCGCATTCACGCCTTTTAAACCGGTGCGTAGCAGAATGGCTATTAATTCCGCATGGCTCAAGGCGTCCGCGCCATGCTCGACGAGTCGCTCGCGTGGACGTTCACTGACAGGCTGATCCTTGAGGCGCATGGATTTGTTCACACCGATTGATTTAACCGCGAAACACACGAAACACACGAAAAAATTTGTCGAAAATCTTAATTTCCCCTTCAACCTTCTTCGCGCGGCATTTACAGCCCCGTTAGGGGCGAAATCTTTGTAGCAACGCCTACGCAAAATAATTCCGAGCCCCGTCAGGAGCGGCATATTCCGATGTCGCTCCGCTGGAGCTTGAATTTGTTTTGATGCGGATTTCTACAAATATGGCGCACCTCCGGCGCTTTCTTTTACGCGACAAATCTGTGTTTCATCTGCGTTCATCTGTGGCTAAAGTTTCCGCCAGATGGAATCCGCACGCACCCAGAACGATTCGCTCACGCCGTCTCAACGGCAGGCGGTCGCCACGCGCGGCAATGTGCTCGTCATGGCCGGCGCGGGCACGGGAAAAACGCACACGCTCGTCCAGCGCTATCTGGATTGCCTCTGCAATGAACGCGCGTCGCTCGACGAAATCCTTGTTGTCACCTTCACCGAAGCCGCCGCCACCGAAATGAAGCAGCGGTTGCGCCGTGCGATGGAAGAGAAACAACAGGAAAATCCCGGTGATTCGTTTTGCCTTGAGCAGCTCGCGCTCTTCGATACCGCGCATATCGGCACGCTCCACAGCTTTTGCCTCAAGCTGGTGCGCGAACATTTTTACGAACTCGGCCTCGACCCTCAAATGGCCGTGCTCGACGAAGGCGAAACGCGCCTGCTCGCCGACGAAACCCTTGATGAAGAATTGCAGGAACACTACGCCGGGCAGAATGAACTCGCCGGATCGGTCCAAAAATTGATTCAAGTTTACGGTGGCGGGCGCGATGAGAAAATCCGCCAACTCGTTTCGCGGCTGCATCATTACGCGCAAACGCGGCCCGACGCCGAAGGCTGGCTTACGCGCCAAATCGAGAAATTCAACTCACCTGAATCGGGCCAATGGCACGCCTGGCTGCTCGACGGCATTAAAGCCTGGCGCGACGAATGGCTGCCTGTGCTTGAAAAATTGCGCGCGGAAAACGTCAAGGCCGCCGAATGTCTGGAAATCCTGAAAAATCTGCCGGAAACATTTTCCCGCGAACAGGCCGCGACAGTTTTGGGCAAAATCCAAGCTACTGATGAGGACTGGCCTTCACGTCAAAAAACTGTCTTGCGAAAACCGCTGGAGAAATTTTATGCCGATGCCGCGTTTTTGAATTCGCTCGCAGCCATTGAAAATGGCCGTGACCCGCTTGCGGAAGACTGGGATTGGGTACGCGGTCATATGAGCGCGCTGCTGCGGCTGACACAACATTTTGCCGCGCGATTCGCCGCGCGCAAACGCGACGACGGGGTTTTGGACTTCCACGATATGGAGCAGTTCGCCTTGAAGCTGCTTTGGGATTTCGGCGCGGACAAACCAACGCCGATTGCCCGGCATTGGCGCGAAAAAATCCGGTTCGTGTTCGTGGACGAATATCAGGACATCAACGCCGCGCAGGACAAAATCATACAAGCGCTCGGACGCGACGGCGCGGTGGCAAACCGTTTCCTCGTCGGTGACGTGAAACAGAGCATTTACCGTTTCCGGTTGGCCGACCCGAAAATCTTTCGCGATTACGCCAAAATCTGGCGCGGCAAAGATGGCCGGGTGATTCCTCTTGCCGAAAATTTTCGCAGTCGCGAGAGCCTGCTCCATTTCGTGAATTCAGTTTTCGAGCAGCTCATGCGCGATGAAATCGGTGGCGTGGATTATGACACCGAAGCGCACCTGCAATTCGGCGCACCCGAAACGCGCGTGGAATTGGGCATGGCGAAAGACCCGTCGCCGCGCGCGGAATTGCTTTTGCGTTTCAAAAGCAGTTCTAAAAACAACGCGGAAACGGACGATGAATCCGGTGCGGACGATTTGGCAGACTTGGAAGAGACGGCAAAAGAGGCGCGACTGCTCGCGTTGCGATTGAAGGAATTGAAAAAATCGCGGCACGCGGTTTGGGACGAAGAACAAACAGGGTTTCGCGCGGTTGAATGGCGTGACATGGCCGTGTTGCTGCGCGCGCCATCGAACAAGGTCGAGGTTTACGCGAAGGAATTCGCACGCGCGGACGTGCCGCTTGTTGCCGAGCGCGGCGGATTTTATGACAGCCCGGAAATTCTGGATTTGCTGTGCCTGTTGCAACTGCTCGACAACCCGTTGCAGGACGTTCCGGTCATGGCCGTGTTGCGTTCGCCGTTCGTCGGCTGCTCGCTGGATGAACTGGCCCAAATCCGGCTTACCGCAACGCACCAGCATTTTTGGACGGCGCTGGCCAGAAGTCAGAAGTCAGAAGTCAGAAGTCAGAACGAAACGGCACGGAAAATTGAGAGGTTTCTCGAACGGTTCTCCCGCTGGCGGCAACTGGCGCGGCAGGCGTCGTTGTCACAGTGCCTGGAAGACGTGCTGGCCGAAACGCATTATGCCGACTGGCTGTTTTCGCAGTCCCGCGGCGCGCAGCGGCGCGCAAACGTTGAACGATTTTTGGGGCTTGCGCAAAAGTTCGACCAATTTCAACGGCAGGGATTGTCCCGGTTCCTGAAATTCATCGAGGCGCAACGCGAAACCGGGGCCGAGCCGGAAGTCGCGCCGGTCTCGGGCGAAAACGCCGTGCGGCTGATGAGCATTCATCAAAGCAAAGGGTTGGAATTTCCCGTGGTAGCCGTCGCCGATCTTGCGAAGCCGTTCAACACGCAAGACCTGCGCGGTGAAATTATTTTCGATGAGGAACTCGGCTTGTGTCCACGCGTCAAACCGCCGCAAACGGGCCGCCGTTATCCGAGTTTGCCGCATTGGCTCGCGCAACAACACCAGCGCCGCGAACAGTGGGGCGAGGAACTGCGCCTGCTTTACGTGACGATGACGCGCGCCCGCGACACATTGATTCTCACCGCCACCGTTACGCAAAAAAAATGGGAAACGCTTTGGACAAAACCGGGCGCGATCACAACACAAGCCATCGTCACGGCAAAAAGTTACGCCGACTGGCTCGCTCTCTGGTTTGCGCAGCAGGCAAATGGGTTGAGTTCACAGCGAACTGAAGGCCAACTGCCGCATTTGCGCTGGCGAATTGCGGATGACGCGGAACTGACGAGTGAGTTGGCGACAAAAAAAGGCGGGCTCGAAATGGAGTCGTCCGTGCTCGACGAAAAATCAAAACGAAGACTTCGCAACGTGTTGACATGGCGATATGAATTTAGCGCGGCAACGCGGCGCGCGGCCAAGTCATCCGTCACGGCGTTGCGGCGGCAGGCGGCGGAATTGGATGATGAAGCGGAACAGGTTTTTAGTCTCCAGTTTTCAGCAAAACGGCTCGCGAGGATCGGCCTTCGTCAGACTTCGGCCAGACGAGCGCTCGCCCCACCAGCCCGAAATCTGCAATTGAATGCGGCGGACGTGGGCACGGCGCATCACAAATTTCTTCAGCATGTCTCGCTTGAAAAAGCAGGGGATGGCGCAGCGCTCGAAGTGGAGGCAAAACGCCTGGAGCACGAAAAAGTCCTGTCCGCCGATGAGCGTGCAGTGTTGAGTTTGAAGGATGTCGCTGCATTTTGGAGTTCGGATGTCGGACGGAAAATTCGCGAGCAAGTGGCTCATGTGCGGCGCGAACTGGCATTCACGGCAAAATTCAGTCCGAAGGAATTGGATGAAATTTTAGGAACGAAGTCGGAATCGAAACTCGACGGCGAATTTGTCGTCGTGCAGGGCGTCGCGGATGTGGTCGTGCTGTTGCCGAAGGAAATCTGGCTGGCCGATTTCAAGACGGATGAAGTTCACGCAAATGAATTGCCGGAGAAAATGCGGCTCTATGCGCCACAAATGAAACTTTACGCGCGTGCGCTGGCGAAAATTCATTCACGCCCCGTCACAAATTGCTGGCTGCATTTTTTGTCGGCGCGGAAAACAGTAAGTGTGGAAATTTGACCGGGGGAGGGACGGTTTGCCACCCCTCCCGGAACCAAATTTAATCAGGCGATTGCAACGGAAGTTGATCTCCCGCATTTTCCTGCGCGGGCGGATCAGCGGGAACAGGTTTTTCAGCGGCCGGCGCGGCAGGCGGGTTTGCTTCGCGCAGGCGCACCAGCACGGGGCGCAACAGCCTTCCTTGAAATGTGTAGCCCAAGCCGACGGTTTCGGCGACGACAGCGTCGGCTGGCGGTTTCGACTCAATGTCCATGGCCTGGTGCCGCTCGGCATTGAACGGTTCATCCGGCGCGGCGGCGAATGGCGTGAGGCCGATGCGACGCGCGGCATCACGACAGACGTTTTGGAATTGCGTGAGTTGTTCGACCAAACGCGGCTGGCCGGAATGCGCGGCGGCGGTGTGCAGCGCGAAAATATGGTCGAGAATGCGCACGAGCACTTGCAGCCATTCGGCTTCCCCGCGGCGGAACTTTTCAGCTTCGAGCCGGAGCGCGGCCTTCTCGCTATCGTTCATTTTTTGCATGAACCCGGAGAATTCACGGACTTCGGCGGCCATTTTATCGGCAATTTCCTTTGCACCGGCGGAAGTTTTTTCGGCCTGCACCTGTGCGTTCGTCCATTCGTTCGTTGCGGAAGAGATTTGCGCAACGAGGCGTTCGAGATTTTGTATTTTCTCGGCGATGGCACCGACTGCGCTGGCGTCAACCACCTTGATGATGGCGTGATAATCGAGAAAGAACGGCATCGCGCCAAGAATGGCTCCCAGCGCAACGCAGGCCGCGGCAGTGACAATTTCCCAGCGGCCGACAGGACGTGGCGATTGCCAGAAAAGAAAGCCGGCGACCGCGAGCAGCAGCGCGGTACCGAGCAGAAAAGGCCACTTGGTAACCTTCCAACCTGTCGTGTCTTTCATTGTGACCCAGTTTCAGGGAAACACGCCGCGAGCGCAAGCAAACGCCTTGCTTTCTACCCGACGAACCGTGCGTGTGGCACAAATCATCCGTTGAGCGGGAATGATTGCGGGTTGTTGCTCCTTAAACGGCTTAATCCCAAATTCGAAAGGGCTTTCCGCTGGGTCCCAGGTACATTCCACATTTTGGGCATTTGTCCGGCTGTTTCCATACACGGACGCAATGCAATGGCGAGATGGGACAGGCTAATTTCAGCTTAATCCACTTTCGCGCGCCGCGCGGCGGCAATCGGTTCAATAAAACGGCAAATCTCGGTGCGGTCTTTGGATTACTCCCATTTCGCAATGCCTTGAATTCGATCACCGCGTCGTAAAGTTCCCTGCAATCGGCGCATAATATGGTTTGGACAGCAATGTGTTCGCCGCGATCCACGCCGCCGGACACGCGGGCACGATAACCGCACTCGGAACATTCGAAGAAATATGTGCGACCCATAAGAGAGTTTGCCGAGCCGTAGCTTGCCGCGTCGCTAAGAGTGTAAGCCGACAGCCCGCCTACACTCTGTTACGGCGCAGCAGTCCTCACTCTCCGCTTGCACTCCGAGCGAAGCTTAGTCAAAGTCGTTTCTTTGCAAAAGCACGGCCCGATGATGATTTCAAGTAACGTTCAAATTTAGCGGCTTGCTCCTGTTCTGTAAAAGCAATCGCGGTTTTCACGCGCCACGGACGAAATTTGGCGGTATGCGGAACTTCACCGGCATTGTGCTTTTTCAAACGTGACTGTAAATCTTCAGTGAATCCAGAGTAAAAACGCCCTTTGTCACCTTCACTCTGAAGAATGTAAACGTAGAAGAATTTCATTTTTACTGGCTTGCCGGGTCGTAGCTCGGAGCGCATCAGTTAAATCGGTACTCGCCCGCCTACGCTCTTCGAGCTTCGGCGCGGCAGTCTTCGCTCTCCGCTTACGCTCCGAGCGAAGACTGGTGGGTTGGCCGGGACTCGAACCCGGGACCAATGCCTTAAAAGGGCACTGCTCTACCAACTGAGCTACCAACCCGTCAAAGGCAATCATCGTAAAATAGCCGCGAAAACACACAAGGTTTTTCAAATGTCAACCGGCTTGGCAACTTCATCGTTTTTCTCCGTAATTAATTGCCATCGCGCCGCCAAGCAGATTGATGACGCGCACGTTCGTGAGTTTCAGTCCGCGCATTTTGTCCGCAACGGCCTGCTGCGCCGGATAATGTTTCAGTGATTCGAGGATGTAGGCATAGGCGCCAGCGTTGCCGCAAAACAACCGGCCGATGAGCGGCACGGAGCAGCGCAAATGGGTCAAATAAATCGCGCGCCACAGGGCGTTCGCCGGCTTGCCGAAATCGAGCACAACGAGCCGCGCGCCGGGCCTGGCCACGCGGCGCATTTCGGCAAGGCCGGTTTCCCAACTCGCCAAACTTCGCAAACCGTAGCCGACGGTGACGATGTCGAATGAAGCGTCGGAAAACGGAATTTGCTGTGCATCACCCGGAATGAATTTCGGATTGGCGATTGCGGATTGCGGATTGTTTCCCTGACCTCCGACTTCCGACTTCCGACTTCTGCTTTTTGCGATTTCGAGCATCGCTTCGCTGAAATCCAGTCCAATCACTTCCGCGCCACGTTGTGCGAGCGCGAATGCGATGTCACCGGTGCCACAGCACAAATCGAGCGCGCGGTCTCCGGACTTCACGGCGGCCAGTTCGGCGACGCGGCGTTTCCAGCGCCGGTGGAGGCCGAAGCTTTGGAGATCGTTGAGCAAATCGTAGCGCCGGGCAATGGCGGCGAAGAGGTCTTTGACCTTCGCGGCGTGGCGTTCACCCGGAGCGTAAAACACATTGCTCATGGCGACAGTTTAGCAGATTGGCTGGTGGAAAAGTCAAAAAGCATATAAATCAGGCTTGCCATTTCAGGATTTTTTTATAGCCTGTTTTTCCCTTTTCGGAAGCGAGCGTAGCTCAGCCTGGTAGAGCATCACGTTGCCAACGTGAGTGTCGAGGGTTCGAATCCCTTCGCTCGCTCCATTTTAAATATTTTTCCGCCGCGCAGGAAACTGACTTGCTTTCGGCCAATCTTGCGCGATTATTCTGTCGATGCCACTGCCAACCGAACCGGTCACATTAAGCGTGGAACAGATTGGCGAGTTAAACCGGAAACTCGCAGTGTTGCGCCACGACACCAACAATTACGTCTCGGTGATACTCGCGAGTGTCGAACTGCTCCGGCACCGGCCGGAGACTGCCGAGCGGATGCTGGTTGCCCTGGCCGAACAACCCCAAAAAATCACCGTTGCGATTGCGCAATTTTCCCGTGACTTGGAAGCGGCGATTCGCATCACACGGCCCTGAATCGCGCGAATTCAAAAGCGGCTTTTGGCTTTAGCCGTGGGAATTTCCCTGGCAGACTTCCATGCGATGGAACGAACCGAAGCGGAGTTGATTTCCGCGGTGCTCAAGGGGAACGCCGCGAGCTTTGAACCGCTGGTCCAAAAGTATTCGCCGCGCGTCTTTTCCACCGCGCGCCGTTACGCCCGGCGCGAAAGCGAGGTCGAGGACATTGCACAGGAAGCCTGGCTCAAGGCCTTTAAAAAACTCGGAAGTTTCCGCGGCGAAGCGCCATTCGAGCATTGGCTGATGCGATTGACGGTGCGGACGTGCTACGATTTTTTACGCAGGCACCAGCGCAATCGCGAGTCAGCGTTCTCGGATTTGACCGAACCAGAGAGCGATTGGCTGGAGCATTTTATGACGCAGCCCGAGGCCGTTTCTGAAAACACCGACGCGGCGCGATTGCTTGTCGCGCGCATCCTGGAACGGCTTTCGCCGCCGGCGCGGCTGATCATCACGTTGCTGGAAATCGAAGATCGTTCGGTCAAGGAAATTGCCGCGTTGACCGGCTGGTCGGTGCCGCTGGTGAAAGTGCGCGCATTTCGGGCGCGTGCCGAAATGCGAAAAATTCTGGCTAAATTGCCCAAAGACAAATATCTGTAACCCAGTGTCACAAGGTCGCGTCTGATAAAATCGAGCGCATATGAATCTCGCTGAACTGCAAAAGAAATTGATCGCCGCCGCCCGGACGAATACGCCGGGCGATGGCGTGCCGTATGCGTTTGAGAAGCGAATCATGGCGTTGCTGCCGTCGCGTACCACAACGGACAATCTGGTTTTGTGGGCGCGCGGGCTTTGGCAGGCAGCAGCATCGTCCGTAGCCATTGCGCTGATGTTGGGCGCATGGGTTTTCTTCAACCCAACGTCAGGCGCAAACGCAAGCGACCTCTCGCAAAATTTTGAAAACACACTGCTGGCGGCAGTGGACCAAAACCTTCAAACCCAGTGAACTCGTGGAAAGTCATTCTGGCTGCCGTGGTGATTTTTGGCGCGGGTGTTTTAACCGGCGGGCTGCTGGTAAATTACGTTGATCACTCACCTCTGCAAAATGTTCGTCTCCCATTTGTGGGAGCAAGACCGCCGTCGCAAATGGGGGGGCATGGCCAGTTGCATCCAGAAGAATTTCCCCGACCGCGCTCACCGGAAATGTTGAGGAAGGAATTTGTCGAGCATCTTGATGACGCGCTCAAACTCACACCGGCACAACACGACGCCATCCAAAAAATTTTCACCGAGGGGCAGGAGCGGAATCGTGAAATCTGGACAAATTCCGGAATCGCCCCGAAAATGCGCCAGGAAATGGAGCGGGTCCACCAGCGAATCCGGGCGGAACTGACGCCGGACCAGCAAAAAAAGTTTGAAGCGTTGACAAAGCAATTCGCGCCGCACCGGCCGCCACGCGACGAGGCGCCGCCAGGTCCACCCCCGTCCACAAATCCTCCGCCGCCCGCACCGGGCTTTTGAACGATTTTATTTTGCCGCGAGCAGGGCGCGGATTTTTTTTCGCAACTCCCTGGTGATGGAACCGACGGGGCGGTTGCCGTTCACAATCGTGAAGCCGTAATTTTTTCGCAGTTGGCGAAATGCCGCCTGCATCGCGGTCTGATATTTTACGAAGCTGTCGAACATGTCGCGCGAAAAGCCAAGGTCCATGCCGCTTTCCCAATAATCCAGCGCCGCGTTTTTGGCGAGATTGCGCTGCACGAGTTCCTGTGGTTCGACAGAGAGATAAAACACCGCGTCGGGTTCGAGCGCTATGCCATACAAGTTTTTAAGCCACGCCTCGTCCATGCCGCGCACCATGTCGCGTGCCATGAGCGTGTAAATGTAGCGGTCGGCCAGCACGATGAAACCGGCTTTGAGCGCGGGCAAAATTATGTTTTCCAGCTGGTCGGCAAAGTCGGTTGCGTAAAACAAACTCAGCGTTGTGCGGCTTAGAATGTTTCCCTCCTGCGCTCTTTCCAGTTCCGAACTCACCAGCGTGGAACGTTTCAGACCGACCTGTACCGTCGCGTGACCGCAGGTTTCCAGCCAATCAACGAGGCGCACGATTTGTGTGGAACGGCCAGAACCGTCCGCGCCTTCCACAACAATCAATTTGCCGGCAATGTCCTCCAATTTCATGCCGGGAATGCCATGGCCGTAAAAGCGGCGGTGCTTTTTGGCGTCGTTGGGATTTGTCGCCGGCTTTTTCATGCGGCCAAATCTTCCTCGGTTTCCTTCGTCCTGTCGTCCGGTCGAAAGGCCGGTGGCAATGGCAGCGGGCTGCGGCGCTTGAACCGCGCCAGATTGATTCGTTCGCTCACGATCCTGCGCACGAGCGCCTGTTGCCTTTCCACCTGCTGGTTGGCGTCCACCACTATGAAATTGAATTTGGAGCTCATTGCCATGTATTGCTCCAAAATGCGGCCCTGGAAAATGCGAAAACTTTCATAGGGATCATTCGATAGCCGCAAGTCCATGCCCGCCTCGAAAAATTTCAGCTTCGGGCGGCCTTCAAGAATACGGTTGAGCGATACTTCCAAATCCGCTTTGAAGAAAAACGTGATATCGGGCAACGCGGCAAAATTGTAAATACCGCGCACCCACCCCGGCAAGCAGCCGCGCACCACGTCGCGCGCGAACGCGGTAAAAATATAACGGTCACACAACACGACGTAACCCGAGCGCAGCAACGGCAACAAATGGCGCTCGTAACGGTCGGCGAAATCCGTCGCATGAATGAGGCTGAATGTCGTCGGTGTGAGCAGTTCCCGCTTTTTGCCCTTGCTCGTGGCGGATTTTACCAGCTCGGAGGAATTCCACTCGCTGAAATAAACCTTGACGCCCTCGGCTTCGAGCCAGCGCTTGAGCAAATAAATCTGCGTGGACTTGCCTGACCCGTCGAGTCCCTCGACGGCAATGAGTCGACCGGGAAAGTTTAATTCCGCAAAAGTCTTCATAATCCGCCAATCGCGTTTTGTAATTCTACCCAAGTTGCTGCCGGCCACAAGCGGAAGTTGATAACAGGATTACCGCGCCGACTATGTAAAATTGACGTGAATTCCTGCGAAAAAAAACGCAAACTCACTTGCCTGCACTCTGGGCGGTGATTAGGTTGAATTTGAGTTGGTTTTGGCAAATCACATTTATGCAGACCCGAAGCGAAATTGGCTACGATTCCAAGATTGAAGGCGACGCGATTGTCACGCGGGTGGATGCCGCCTTGAACTGGTTTCGCAAAAATTCCATCTGGCCGATGCCAATGGGACTGGCTTGTTGCGCCATTGAATTAATGGCTACCGGCGCGAGCCGGTTCGACATCGCGCGGTTTGGCTCGGAAGTCATGCGTTTTTCACCGCGGCAGGCCGATTGCATGATTGTCGCCGGCACTGTCACCTACAAAATGGCCGGTGCTGTGAAACGAATCTACGACCAGATGCCAGAGCCGAAATGGGTCATCGCCATGGGCGCATGCGCTTCGACCGGCGGCATGTATCGCAGTTACGCCGTGCTGCAGGGCGTGGACAACATCATCCCGGTGGATGTTTATGTTTCCGGCTGTCCGCCGCGGCCGGAAGCCTTGCTCGACGCGCTGATGAAATTGCAAAACAAAGTCGCCAAGGAACCGGTTTTGGAACGACTCACTGCGATTGCAGCACTTAAATCTTAAATTTCAAATCGCCGTGCCTGCTCTCGAATCCGCCCAAAAAATCAAAGCCAGGTTCGGTGATTTAATCTCCGAGCCGACGGAATTTCACGGCGAAATCACCATTAAAATCAGCAACGCGGAACGAATTGTCGAAGTCTGCGAATTTGCCAGGAAGGAGCTGGATTTCAATTATCTCGTGGACATCAGCAGTGTGGACAATCACGGCGAAGACCCGCGTTGGACGGTTGTTTATCATCTGCGCGGCCTTGCGCATGGCGGCGAATTGCGACTCAAAACCGGCGTGAATGAGGAAAAATCCGAATTGCCGAGCGTCACGACAGTTTGGAAAACCGCTGATTGGCACGAACGCGAAATTTACGACATGATGGGCATCCGTTTCCGGGATCATCCGGATTTGCGCCGGATTTTGATGTGGGAAGGTTATCCCTATTTTCCGTTGCGGAAGGATTTCCCGCTGGCCGGCAAGTCAACCGACGTGCCCGGCATCGCTTTCACCAAACCCGCGCCGCTCGAAGGCGGGCCGTTCGTCACGCTGCCCAGCGGTAAGGACGCCATTGAACGGGAACCGCGCGTGCGAAATCCAGAGGGCCCATCTTCATGACTGACGTTCGAAAAACAGAGTTTCACGATCCCGCTGCACGCGTTGCGCAGGCGACGGAAGAGCTTCACGACGTTCAAGGCGAGCGCATGGTCTTGAACATGGGGCCGTCGCATCCGGCCACGCACGGCGTGTTGCGCATCGTGCTGGAACTGGACGGCGAAATCATCACCAAGGCCGATCCAGACATCGGTTATTTGCATCGCGGCGACGAAAAAATCGCCGAGAACATGACTTACACCCAGTTCATCCCTTACACGGACCGGTTGGATTATCTCGCGCCGCTGGCCAATAACGTCGCCTATGCGTTGGCAGTGGAGAAATTGCTCGGCATCGAAAAGGATTTGCCGCCGCGCTGCCAATACATCCGCGTGATGTGCGAGGAACTGGCGCGCATTTCATCGCATCTGCTCGGACTTGGCGCGTTCGCGATGGATTTGGGCGCGGTGACGGTGTTTCTGCTGACGTTCAACGAACGCGAAAAAATTTACAATCTGGCCGAGTCTTTGAGCGGCGCGCGCTTCACAACGAGCTACACACGCATTGGCGGCGTGATGCGCGATTTGCCGCCAGGTTGGACGGACCAATGCCGTAAATTTTGCGAGGAGCTTATTCCAGCGCTCAACGAGGTCGAAACGCTGCTCACTCGCAATCGCATCTGGGTGGACCGCGTCCGGAATCTGGCTGTGATTTCCAAGGAAGACGCCATTGATTACGGCTTAAGCGGGCCGAATTTGCGTGGCAGTGGCATCGAATGGGATTTGCGCAAGAACCAGCCATATCTTTGCTACCCCGATTTGGAATTCGACATCCCCATCGGCTCGGTCGGCGATTGTTACGACCGCTATCTGGTGCGCATCGAAGAAATATACCAAAGCGTGCGTATCCTCCATCAGTGCCTCGACAAAATTCCTGGCGGCGCGGACAACAAGACCGGGGAGCCGGTTAATGTGGCCGACGGCAAAATCGTTTTACCACCGAAGGACAAAGTGATGACAAGCATGGAAGAATTGATCCATCAATTCATGCTCGTCACGGAGGGTGTCAATTGTCCGCCGGGTGAAATTTATTTCGGCCACGAAAATCCGAAGGGTGAACTTGGCTTTTACATCAACAGCCGGGGCGGCGGCACGCCGTATCGGATGAAGATTCGTTCGCCGTCGTTTGTGAATTTGAGCATCATCCCAAAAATTTTCCCGGGCTGCCTCGTGAGCGACATCCTGGCGATTTTGGGCTCGCTCGATTTTGTGATGGGAGAATGCGACCGATGAACGCCACACACACAGAACCCATTCCAAATCCGCTTCAGCGCCAAAGTGGCTTTACTGTGCCCGATGCACTCAAAGTCGGGATTGACGAGTTGATTACGCATTATCCCGAAAAGCGCAGCGCGTCGCTGATGGTGCTGCACGCGATCCAAGAACATTTCGGCTGGATCTCGCAGGAGGCGGTCGAATGGACGGCGCGGAAGCTCGAATTGCAGCCCATCAACATTTACGAACTGGTGACGTTTTATCCGATGCTCCAGCAGGAGCCGATGGGCAAGTATCAAATCAAGGTTTGCCGCACGTTGAGCTGCGCGCTGGGCGGCGCGTATGAACTGCACAAACATTTTTGCGAGAAGCTGGGTCTGGACGCGCATAAACACGGTCCGCAAACGACGAAGGACGGAAAGTTCACGGTCGAGTTCGTCGAATGTCTCGCCAGTTGCGGCACCGCGCCGGTAATGATGGTCAATGACGACTTCCACGAAGCCGTCAGCTACAAAAAGGCGGATGAAATTTTGGGAGGATGCAAATGAAGAATTGGAATTCTGCATTCTGCATTCTGCATTCTGCCTTGGGGAATTGGCTGCCCGACATGGATTTGAACCATGACAAACAGATCCAGAGTCTGCTGTGCTACCGTTACACCATCGGGCAAGCCGGAGCATCGGCAAGGCTAAAGGGTTTCATCGGCCAGTCAAGCCGGCAACGTGGCACAGGCTTCCAGCCTGTGTATCAGTCAATATTTCCATCACAGGCCAGAGGCCTGTGCCACACTTGATATGCCTTCGGAATACCGCCTCATTTTGAAATACGCCGATCAGCCGGGTTACACGCCCGACATCGAATGTTATTTGCGTCATGGCGGCTACGACACGCTCAAGAAGGCGCTCGCCCTTCAGCCGAAAACTTTGCCCAATGGCAAGACCCAGTCGCCGCAGGAACAAATCCGCCATGAAGTGTCGGCATCCGGTTTGCGCGGGCGCGGTGGCGCTGGCTTTTCGTGCGGACTCAAGTGGTCGTTCGTGGACCGCAAGAGCGGCAAGCCAATTTACCTCATTTGCAACGCCGACGAATCCGAGCCGGGCACGTTCAAGGACCGCCAGATCATCTACAAAGACCCGCACCAGTTATTGGAAGGCACGATCATCGCGTGCTTCGCGAACGATGTTCATGTTGCCTACATTTACATTCGCGGCGAAATGTCCGATGGCGCGAAATTG
>Ga0187886_1001939_pt1 | contig 17480 bp, 16 predicted proteins | sample June2016WEW_20_1_FD_133001 | JGI IMG/M metagenome (GOLD analysis project Ga0187886, IMG submission 133001) | Peatland microbial communities from SPRUCE experiment site at the Marcell Experimental Forest, Minnesota, USA - June2016WEW_20_150 | ecosystem: Environmental > Terrestrial > Soil >... | reverse complement strand
CGCCGGAATGCAACCGGCGCTGGCGCCGACCGTCAGCGCACTCTCCGGAACCACGTCGGATTGGTGGGATACCGCCCCTCGGGATGATGCCTGGTGGGACGCGTTCTTCAACGCGTACTCGAACCTCCTATATACCTATGCCGACATTGCTCAGCAAAGCGGCGTGGAAGAGTTAGTGATCGCCCGGTCCGAGGTTTTTCCCGCCCTACCAGGTAATCCGCAAACACCGGCGGACATCGAAACCCGCTGGCGGGTGCTCATCCGCAATGTGCGCTTGCACTATGCCGGGAAGCTCGCGGTGGAGCTTCCGCTCACCGATGCGTTCCCCTCTCTACCGCAATTCTTCGACGAGGTAGATGAATTTATCGTGCGCGTCAGCGGCCCGGTCGCTTCCGGCGCGAATTCTCCCGACGAGATGAAAACCGCCGCCGGAGCGCTCCTCGACGACAAACTGGCCGACCTCCGCGCGCTGGGAAAACCGATCCTCCTGGCTCCGGCCTACGCTTCCCTCAACGGCGCGGACGCCGGCTGCCCACGCGACGCGCTCGGTTCCTGCCTGCCTCTCCAATCCATCTTCCCCGGCCCGGGACTGGCGCTAACGCTGACGCCGGATTTCGATGCGCAGACTCGCGCCTACCAGGCGATGCTGCTGGCGGCGTCTGAACGCGATTGGATTTCCGGATTCTTCCCCTGGGGATATTACGCCCCGGTAGCGCTGCGCGACGCGTCGCCCTCGATTCACGGCAAACCTGTGGAAATTTATCTTGCGGGGATGTTCAACCGATAATATAGACCGGCGCGGACCATAAGACCGCGTCGGTTTCCTCCCAGCCAACCTACATCGAGGCGGTCTTCTAGACCGCCTCGATTTTATAATCTAAACAAATTACTTTCCGGATGTTAGAATGATTCGCGATGATAATTTTTCCGTTCTTTCGCGATCGATTCGGATTGCACCGCGGAGTCTCTCTGGCAGGGCTGCTTCTGCTCCTCTTAACGGGCACAGCCTGTAATTCACAACCGGCGGTCCGGGAAGTCACCGTCCTCCAGACGGTTTTACAAACCCTCGAAGTCACGCGGATCATCGAAGTGCCCGTGACGGTCACCCCCACACCCACCCCCGACTACAGCCCAACCTACACTTCAACCGCCACCGAGACTCCTCCGCCTTTTCCAACCTCGACACCAACCAGCACCCCGACGTATTCGGCACCCAGGGTTAAAGTCCTCATGCACTCCGCATGCCTGAATGGACCGGGGGTCGCCTATCTTTACAAATACGATTTGCTCACCGGCACTCCGATGGAGGTTCTCGGCTGGCAGGAGATCCTCAGCCAAAACAAGCCCGGGGTTTGGGAACCCACGGTGTGGTTGTACATACAAGCCATCGGGGGGACGAATCCATGTTGGATTCTCTCCTCGCTGGTTCAGGTGGTGCACGGAAATATTAACGATACCCCGCAGTACACCTCACGTCTCCCCTATTCCCAACTCTATGAACCGCCGAAAGCCGTCGACGCCTGGCGGAATGGGAACGAGGTCACGGTCATGTGGAGTTCAGTCTGGATGACGGAGGATGACTACCGCGGATATCTAGTCGAGGCTTGGGTATGCCATGCCGGCCAGATCTACTTCACGCCTGTGAGTTGGGTTGGTCTGAACATCGCCAACCCAGCCGTGATCATCCCCGACGAACCCGGTTGTTCGCAAGCATCCTCCGGAAGGGTGTATACCGTCGAGAAACACGGTTACACCCAGTGGCGGATCGTCCCCTGGCCTTCCTTTTAATAATTATCTTCGTGTCTGATCCAGAAGGCCCGCGAGCCAAATCGGATTATTTCATCCCTTTTCCAAGAATGCATATTCCGTGACATTCCCAATCGGCCGGTATCCGATCTTCTGGTAAATACTGTTGGATACAGGGTTCAGAGCATCTGCAAACAATGAACAAAAATCCCGGCCGGTTCGGAGCAGTGTTCGGCTTAATTCTCCGACGCAAGCAGTCGCATATCCCCGGCACCGTGCTTCCGGCGGCGTGTAGACCATACCCACGCTGATTCCATGCCTGGTCGGGCGGGTTTTGCATGCCATGGAAACCGGTCGCCCGTCCTCCCATAAAAACACATCGCCGTCGTCAATTCGGTTTTTCGCCGTCTGACGGTCTTCTTCCGTGTCCGCCTTTCCGAACATATCCATCCGCGCCGCATACCGCCACCCGGCTACCAGTTCGAAATCCTCCTCCACAGCAGCCCGCAACATCCCCCGATCCGGCGCTGGAATTGTCACCTGTTTCAATTCGTACATTATTAATTGTTCCGCCATCTGGGTCTGCGTCCCGGAGACTATCTCCCAATCCACAGCGAATTTTCCAGCCAAATCCACCGGACCCAACACCCCCGGCAATTTTTGCCCCTCCCGAAAAAGGGCTTCCGCAAATTGTTTCACCCCTTCGTCCGAAGCCGCCAAGCGTCCGGATGAAACGATCAGACGATGGGGCGGAGTCATGACCGCTATGAGAACCCACTCGCCGTTCTCCTCAACGGCCTTAAATACCGGCGCGGATTGGAATCTCTCCGGATGTCTCACCAACTGCCCGCAGATTCCGAGCAGCAGATTGTTTGTCGCCTCGCGGAATTCCAGCTCCGCTTGTACCGACTGGAGGAATTCGGATGCGCTCTCGAAGGAAAATATTTTCACCATAGGCCCCTTTTCTTCATCGTGCAAGCAATGTCCTTCGAAGGGAAATTTTGATTATGGCCGGATCCGTGCGGTAGACTCCCGCGCGCGGTGGCCCCTAGTTTATTTCCGGATGAAATAATACCAGGCCGAGGGATGGCCAGTTCCCTGTTCGTACCGTGATAGGTGAAACTCATTTTCGAAAAACCGGATGGTTTTCTCCCTCGATATTCCCCGTCGATCCTCCGCGGAGCCCGGCTGCCAGGCATATAGCAGGAAGACTCCCCCGGATTTCATCCAGCGGGCCAGGCCTTCGGGGTATCCTCTCCGGTCTTCATCCGTCAGGCTATGGAAACAGCCTATGTCGAGGGCAAGATCGTATGGTCCCGGCAAATCCAGTCTCCCGAGTTTCGTCGCATCGGCGACCAGTAGAACAGGCGAATAATTCCGCAGTTTGCGCCGCGCTTTGGCAATCGCGCCGGCTGCATAATCAATCCCGGTGACTGTCCAGCGGTGCTGGGCCAGATACAACAGATTTGTTCCCGTCCCACAACCGATATCAAGGCTATGGCCGGGAGGAAGTTGAACGATCGTCCGGACCAATTCGGGAGCCGGAATGCCGGTATCCCACGCTGGGGTGAAAAAATATTGAAACGAAAACCATAGCCGTCTCATGTGGGATTCTCCGGGTCATCTATTTCGAAAATCCAGAGCTGCGGCTGTATGCCTTGGCCGCTATTAAAATCCATAGGGTCGATGTGCGCCGCCGCATCTCCGTCATCCTCCCGCGAACCAAAATGATCAAGGCTATTCACAACCTGCTGATCTAATTCTACTATTGGATAGCAAGGCAACATTTGATATATATACAGGGATGGTTCTTTCAAGGAATTATCGGCCGACAATCGAAGGAGTGTTAATTTTTCTTGTAACGATTATTAGAAACCTCTGAAAATCATCGTTCGTCCGGAGCTAATCCCGCACTTCGCTCGGGACAGGCGCTCCGAACCTTCAGCAGCCCCCGCAAAAACCGCGAGGGGAGCCGCCCGGCTCTAGGCCGGGCTTTAAAGCCGGATTTATTTTATCCTCGCGAAGCGGGGACCGGCACTGTTAATAGTCGGGGGATTTATCCCCCCCGACGAGCGGACTTTTTCAGAGGTTTCTATTAATAATTGATTATCGGATCATTCTTCTCCGAATATGAGATCGCCACCTGATTACTTTCAAACCTATAAATAAATTATTGGAATTTCAACCTTCATCGCTTCCCATAATCCCCTATACAGATCCTAAACAACTTTCCGATACCCTTTATTATAGTGATCCAAAAGAGGCGACTTGTGAAAACATCCATACTTTCCGAAAAAATCCAATCCTTCATTCGGGACCGCCGCTCGATTGCAACAGCCGCATTGCTGTTGGCGATCCTGCTTCTCGGCGGGTTCCTGCGTTTCTATCACCTCGGGGAAGCGGGCGTCGGAAATACCTACTATGCGGCAACCGTAAAAAGCATGCTGATGTCCTGGAAGAACTTCTTCTTTGCCGCCTTCGATCCGGGGGGTTCACTTAGTGTGGATAAACCGCCGGTTGGATTTTGGGTCCAGGCGATTTCTGCGCGCATCTTCGGGTTGAACGGGTTTGCTTTAGCATTGCCGAACGCGATCGCCGGGATAATCTCCATTGTGATGGTATATCTGCTCATCCGCCGTCCCTTCGGAACCTGGGCTGGCCTGATCGCAGCCCTCGCTTTGGCTCTCATGCCGGTCGCCATTTCCACCGAACGCAACAATACCATCGACGGGCTGCTGGTGATGGTGCTTCTGCTCACAGCGTGGGCCTTTCTGCACGCGGCGAACACAAGCCGCATCCGCTGGCTTCTGGTGGGGACCCTGTTGGTGGGGCTGGGTTTTAATATCAAAATGCTGGAAGCCTATCTGCCACTGCCGGCATTTTACGCAGTGTATTTCTTCGGGGTGAAAAAGATCTGGTGGAAAAAGATATTCCACCTTCTCGCTGCGACGATTATCCTCTTCGCAGTCTCTCTATCCTGGGCGGTAACCGTGGACCTCGTTCCCGCCTCCGACCGACCTTATGTGGACAGCACCGCGGAAAATTCCGTCCTGGAATTGATTTTCGGTCACAATGGAATCGAGCGGTTGATCAATCTGCGGCAAGCCGTTGGGATGGATGATGGAGCGGATGGTTTTCCGATCCCATCCGGAGACAGATTAACCAGGCCTCAAAGCATACCCTTTGACGGGAATCCCCCGCAGCCCCCGGCAGGACAGACTTTTCCCCAACCGCCGATCAGGATCGGAATCATCCCAGGATCGGGTAACGGCATCCGCCCGAACAATCAATCGGGTAGCATGGATTTCGGTACTGCCGGAACCTTGCGCCTTTTCACCGAACCGCTCGCCGGAGAAGCATCGTGGCTGCTGCCGCTGGTCATCGGCGGATTGGCCCTATCGGCCGCCGTACTTTGGAGACGGCCCTTTGGCGGGCAACACCTCTCCCTGATTTTCTTTGCACTCTGGCTGCTCCCTGAGGCCGTCTACTTCACCTATAGCCAGGGTTTAATTCATGCATATTATCTGATCATGATGGGACCGCCCATCGCGGCGCTGACGGCGATAACCATCTGGTCATTGTGGCAAATTCTTCGGGCACATGCTCGCGCGGGATGGATCCTCGCGTTTGGATTGACGGCCGTTACACTGTTTTTTCATGTGAACCTGTTGTGGGGGAAAACAACGGCGGCATCCGGAGCACTCGTGCTTTCCGGATTGATGCTGATTCTGGGAATTGTTTTTGCGTTGCTTGGCAGGTCGCGGGCGGCCTTTCGATCCGCGGCACTGACCGCTTTACTCGCCTCAATGCTAATAGCCCCGGCGCTCTGGTCGGCACTGACTACATTTAATTCCAATCCGAACGGCGGCCTCCCCTATGCCGGTCCTTCCCAGCAGGGAGCAATGCCGGGAGGGCCCGGACAAAATGGCGGAAACGGGAGCGGCATGGCTCTGCTTGCGTATTTGGTTGCGCACACTTCGCCCGACACGTACCTGTTAGCCACGGAGCGCGCCAGCGATTCCGCTCCCTATATTCTCGCAACCGGCAGGCCGGTACTAACCTTCGGCGGATTTCTGGGGGAGTACGACGAAGTGTCGGTGACGCAACTCGCGACGCTCGTCAAAAACGGATTGCTGCGCTTTGTCCTTTTTGGGCAGGAGACTCAAGGGCATCAGGAAATATCGACGTGGGTGCAGCAGAATTGCACCTTAGTGGATGCCGCAGATCTTTCCGGCGCCGGCGGATCGGGCGCGAGTACCCGAATGTATGATTGCGGGGATAAATAGTAGATGATGTGAATAGGATTCAGGAGATTTCCGTGGGCTGAGCCCTACCCCGCGGCCGTCGTCAGATAGAAATAATCGCGGGGCGAAGCGTGGAGATAGCGGTTGATATTGTCTTTCATATCGGGTAGTAACGGCAGCGAGGTGGGAATGTTTTTATCAAAACGAACCGTGCAAAACAGAGTCCAATAATAATTGATGTCTAATTGAATAGCCGCATCCACGCCCGTCGCTTTCAGCGCCTGGGCCAGCGCGGAGATGGTCATACTGGATCCAACGGCGTAGTAAAGCGTCTTTCCGTCGGCGCTGAGTCCGACCGCGGAGCGCCAGGTGGCCACCTCGCCGTGCACGGTGTAGCCCCAATATTCCGGGAGATCTTTGCCAGTCTGCGGGTTGATCTTTCCGCCCTCGATAATCATCGGCCCGTTCTGCCGCAGCACGGCGATCCCGCTGTACGAAGTGAAGTCGGTCCCCCAGACGCCGATCTGCACATGCCCGTCCGGAAAAATCGCCAGTGTCCCCATCCCTTCACGCATCGGCGTCAATATTTTTCCATTCACTATCACACCATATTGACCATGCTCAGTCAGAAAACCCCCATTGAAAACAGCAAGCAAAATACCCGGCTTTTTATCTTCCGCCGGAATCATTCCCGTTCGGTTCGTGATCACTTCCGATAGGGGTTCTTTAAATCCCAACATGTAATGCAGCCGCGTCTGCGTAAGGTCGACGGCTACGATCGCTGCGACCGTGTAGGCTCGGGTGGGGTCCGGTTGCACGAATGTCCGGTAGGCGATCTGATGCCCATATAAATCGGTGAAATACGGAGCCCACTGGCCCTCGCCCGGCATCGTGCCGATGGCCGTGATGGACGCCGGAGGCCAGCGGATGGGAGTGGCGGTGAGAGTGGGCGAAGGTTCGACGCTCGGTACGGGCGTTGTGATTTCCGGCGTTGTGGAGGGAGAGGTGGAGGTGGCGGTCGGGCTCGCGGGAGCAAGGCTGGCGGATGGCGAAGGGATGTTCGGCGATACACCGCTCCAGGGCGCGGCAGGTCTTACACCCAGACTATATTCCCATTGGTGGACCGTATCCTGCACCTGAAAAACCGCGCCTTCCAGTAAAGCGACCGCCTCTTGGCCGAATACGCCGCGCAGCACATCCGCTCCCTGCGCTCCGAGGGACGGTCGGATGTCAATGGCGACATATCCGCCGATGCACATCGCCAGGAGGGCCAGGAATAATATCGACAGGATTTTTACCGGGTGCGGGATTGCCCTTTTCATATCGGAACCGTCCATAGAAGAAAAATTCAGAAAGCGGCCTGAAGATTATAACATCAACAAATCCATTTTCTATTTTTTCTCCAATATTTTTTACATTGGATTGATTTTCTATGATACCGGATTTTTTCAATTAAGGGTTTTTCAACGGCGGCCGCAATCTCAGGAACCCACCGAACACGGCAAATCCAACAAGCGTCCCGAGAAATTCTCCGGAAATAAAGATTCCTGTTACAAGGAGTCCAATAGCCAGGCTGGGCGGAAGCCCTTCTTGAAATTGCGCGATGACGAGCGCAATCCCGACCAGCAGGCCGAGCGCGGCGGCGAACCGCCACGGATGGAGACGCGGGTGAACCCAATGTACTCTGGCAAAAAGCATATCGATCTGGAACCGGTCAACCCAGTCGACAAAACGTCGCGGCATGAGATTGCCCGCTTTTTGGACAGGCACCCGGACCAAGGTCCAAAGGTCGTCGATTGCATCAGCGGGGGTTAAATTGCCGGGCGGCGGGGCCGTCTTCTTCCGTCGCCAGAAAATTATCAACTGGAGAGCACAAATCACGGCCAGCAGGATCATCGCCATCAATTCAGCCAGCAACACACCGCCCCATCCGGAAGTCTGGACGGGATGAAGGATCACGGCTATGGCGTCGGCGGCCAGGGTAATCCCAATCGCCGCGAGCACAAAACCGTTGCCGCGGAGGATCAGGCGACCCTTGGAAGCCTGCTGTGATAAATCGCCCAGCGAGCGCAGCACACGGGCGTAGGTGAGGATCCCGACCAGGAACGCGCCTTGAAAGGCAAACGATCCGACGGCGTCATACGGATCCACGCCGAATGGATTAATCTCGCGGAACGGGCCACCCTTGTTGATTTGAAAGAAGATCCAAAAGACTAGGGCTGCGAAAGTGATCAACCCTGTGAGGTCGTGCAATCGTTGGAAATCGGATTCGCTCATTGTATCGCCATTTCTATCCAGCCCGGACTTGCTGAATAGGGAGCACGCGGAAAAAAACCACGGATGATATCGAAAAAATATTTTCTGGTTATTGGCGAGACATTTTCCCCAAATTCTTTTCGGCGCTCCCGGCACTACCACCGGCGGGCTTCCGTTTTTTTTGGTGCAATCCGTGGATATATTCGGGCAGCCTTCCAGATAAAAACTCCGCCCCAGGAAACCGGGGCGGAAAAGGTTTTAGCCTTGTTCCTTGGTTTGTTTTCGCCTCAACCCAAGGAAAGACAAAAGGTCGAAGCGAGGACGGCTATGTGGAATTTCGGCCCGACGCTGAAAGGTGCCAAACCTTACACCGCAGCCTCCATACATCACCCGCTCATACCGGTCGTGCTCATTATCCGATTCCGGATCGGAGGTATCCACGGGTGAAAGCTTTTCGCCGTATCGATTCATCGCGCACATCGCAGTTCCCATTATACGCCCGGAACAGGGAAAAACCGTATCTCTCGATGGAATCCCGGTGGTAACTGCAAAACAATCGGCGGGAAGAAGATTCCTTCCCGCCGAATATTATCCTGATATCTTGAAGCGATTAACATCATTGACCGAGTCTGACCGGCTTCATCGCAAGTAATTGGGACTTAGGAAGTGACGGTAATCGTTCCTTTCATCGACGGATGGACGCCGCAATGGTAGGCAAAAGTTCCAACTGTGTCAAACACCCGGGTATACGTTTCTCCCTGGGCAATACTGCCCGAATCCCAGACTCCGGTATCGCTGGTAACGCTATGAGTCGCGCTGTCCTGGTTCGTCCATCGTACGGTCGTGCCCACTTTGACTGTAACGCTCGCGGGATCAAAGGCAAAGCCCGCAATTTTGATATCCACTGTACCTGCACCCACCGGCACAGGGGTGTTGGAAGCCGCCGGCGGCAAGGTTTCGGTAGCGCCAGACGGAGGCATGGGTGTGGGTATGACGGTTATATCTGGCAGCGGTGTATTGGACGGATTCGGCGGAATGGGAGTTTGGGTGGAAGCGGGAGTTGTAGCCGCGTTGCAACTTACCATCGCGAAAGTCAGGACCATTAACATCACGGGTATAAAGCTTTTTGTTTTCATCGGATCCTCCTCTCCAAACAATTCTTTCTGGAAACTTAACTTTCCCTGGTAAATATGAACCTCCTGCCATGCGCCATTTATTTAAAGTCTAAAGCTTATATATAAGAGGAACGTAAAATAAAACTAGCACTGTTTTCTATTAACCGGAGATGAGATTCAAAGGATGTTTCGACCATCCCGGACGTGTGGACCATGGCCTTCATGAATTTATTCGCAATTATGAAAGAGATGGAGAAAATGGAATTATCAATTGATAACTCAAAGCAAGATGGCTAAATTGTTTATTTTTTATCGATAGAACGAAATAGAACCGTCTAGGATATTCGGAGAGACCAGTCTGATAAATAACCCCTCTATTATTCTTATCGAAGATTCCACTCTTCCGGATCATCCAACACTGTCCCCGCGGCGATGGATTGCAATGCCTGGGCAGTTTTTCCGGGTATTTGGGCGGTATACACAAGGCCCTCCGGGCTTTCCCGGAATATCGCGGCATAGAATACGCAGGCGGACAGAAAGGTGCCGTTCTTGTTGGGGTGGCTTCCATCCGACTGCCAGAGTTCAATCTCCGGATCCTGTTTCCTGGTACGCCACCAGGCATATCCCGCGGGCGCCACCGGAACACCCAGCTCGCGCGCGATGGTCAGATAGCCGACGACGAGTTGATTTTGCATGCTGTCGTAATCGTTGTATCCGTATTGCTTGTCCCCGTCCCGGTATCCCCAGGTCATGAAGAATATTGGGGCCTCGCCGTTTTCTTCGATCATCCGAACCAAAGTCCTCGCCGCCGGATACATGCTCACCGCGCGGGATTGTTCGAAGGCAGGAATTTCGCTTTGTTCCTGAAGGATGACATAATCCCATTTTACGGATTGGATTGTCGGTTGGGTGTTTTTATCGTTCACATGATCCGCGAGCGTCCACCCGCCCTGGGCCAACGATTGCGTTTCGGCCAGATGCTTACCGGAGCTTGCCAACTCGGTAAACATTCCGGGCAGGTCATTCGCGAAGGTATAACTATTGCCGATAAATAGTATCCGCGTGCATTTCTCGGAAGGGTGCTCGCTGCAGCGGGGTTTTGCGGAGCATGCGCTCAAACCCAACAGTAAAAGGAATATCCAGAAGCGTTTCACGTTGTTTATCCTAATCCGATTTATTTACCATCCAGCGCGCAATTGACGCCGCTCGATGTCGTCTTTGATAATAAGTACACGGAAGCCACGGAATAATACCCGGAAGACACGGATGAAAAATAAATAGGTTCATTCAAGGATATATGATAATTCATATGTTGTCCGGCGCCTTCCGTGCTCAGTGGGTGAATTCCGTGTACCTTAACCCATATTCCGATATTGGCGATCCAAATCCACTTCCCCCTCGATAATAACCGCTCGAGTTTCCGCGCCTTCTTCGCTCAATGTTTCTATCATCTGATATTCCGGCGGGGAAAGCCACCGGTCAATATTCTCTTTTGATGGAAACCCCAGAATAATCATTCTTTCCGGTTTCCATTCCCAAATAGCGGGATGATGTTATTTCCCCTTGCCAAATAACGCCCGCCGAACGGTTTAATGGTACCAGGGACGCTCATAATGTATTGTTGATACTTGGCTTTATCTTTCACTTTGGATTCGATAATCAAATACGTTGGCATGATCGACATCTTCAGGCAGAATATTCGCCCGGTTTGGTGGGTAAAAGTTTGCTGTGGATATTAGGGCAGTTCTATCGCTTCCGGGATGCCTCGGAATCCCGGAGGCGCATTTTCCGCACGCGAAGATTTGGCAAATAATAGGCTTACGATTCCGAGCGCTGCGAGTCCCCCCCAGAAAAGGAACGGTGTTCCGGAGGAGATTTCCGCCAGCTGGTTGCCGATCGGCGGGGCGAGCAGGTTGCCGGCGAAGAAAAAGAACATGACAAAACCGGTGGCCGTCCCCGCGTAGACCGGTCCCACCCCGTCGGTTTCGATGACCATCGTGATAAGCACAGCCGTCGACCCATCCCGCACCATTCCCACCAGAGCGATCGCCCCCCATGCCGCCAACCCATCTGTAATCGAGAGCAGCCCGGTCCCCATAGCGATCGTGATAACCATGGCCACCAACAACCATTTTCTCGTTCTCAGCCGATCGGTCCAGAACATGATCGGCAGGATTAAAATCATGCTCATTGCGTTCAGAAAGGAGAGCGCCCCGTCGGCGCTCGCGCCGGACCAGCCCAACCCGCGCAGGTAGAACGGCAGGTAACCCGCGATGCCCTGGACGCAACCGGCGATCCCCAGGAACGTGATCCCGAGCAGCCAAACGTTTTTCAATTTCACGATCCGCGTCAACGCCTGCCGCATGGGAACGGTCACCAGCTCCGCCGTGCCCGGCTTCGCCGCCGCAGGCGCGGACGGGGTAAATAACCACGGGATGCAGAATAACACGGCGAGGGCGGCATAGAAAAATAAAACGTGACGCCATCCCCCCAAGGCCGGGGAAAGCACCGTGGCGCTCAGCAATGCACCGAGTAGGGCCCCGAACGCCATTCCCATCGCCAGAACGCCGTTGGCCAGCCCCAACTGCCCGTGGGGGAACCAGATGCCGCTAATCTTGTACGAGCTCGTCGTCACCAGGGGCACCAACCCGCCCACCACGACAATGATCAGCAACAGGGACGAAAAGCCGGTCGCCAGGCCGCGCATGCCGGCTGTCAGGCTGACGAGGATAATTCCCGAAATCATCACCCGTTTGGGGCCAAAGCGGTCGTCGAGGGCTCCGCTCAAGGGACTGGAGAGTATGGCAAGCAGCGAGCCGATGCTCCAGATCAGCCCCATTTGCACCAGGTTCAGATGCAGATCGCTTGATATTTCCTTGAACAGGACGGCCAGGCTTGTGGCCGGAGCGCCGATGACGAAAGCGCCCGTCAAGGCGGCCAGAATTAGAATGAACCATTGGTACTTCGAAGGCTTATTCATCGGATGCGTTTATTCAATCCTTCGATTTGAGCATAACCGCGATCCACTCCCTGGCCCGTCGGACGATCTGCGCGGCTTCCGGGTCGCGCGAAGCAAAAGTGCAGCGCATCCGACCGCCGAACGTCGTCACGGCGAGAATGCGGTGGCCGGGCAGCGAGACGTTGAGCGTCGGACCGAAGATCGATTCGAGGTGGAGCGGGCCATACTGATCCGGAATGTCGATCCGCCCCAGGTTGCTGATCGAAAGATCGTAGATGACGTTGATCGGCGGGGCCGAGAGCGGCCGTTCGGCAACGGCCATCAAGATAATCGGAATGGTGAATAGCTGCTCGTCGGTGACGGCCGCGATCGCCCGGCGGGCCTCGCGGGCGATCTCCCATGAATCGCGCCCGGAGGAGCAATCCAGGCCGATCCGTGCGAGCGAAATGTAATTTCCGAAGACTTCGCCGGGCGGCCGCGTGAGACGCGGGCGGATATCGACGGGCGTCTCGACGTAGCGGAACGGCACGTCCGGCTGCCGCTCGGCAAACGGCAACGCGAAGGCCGCGCAGAGGGCGGCTTGCACCGTCACCCCTTCGACGCGGCAACGCGAGACGAGAACCGCGGTTTCATTTTCATCGAATGCAAAAGGGATCACGCGCAAGGGCTGCGCGGGAGCGGCCTCCGGGTGCCAGACATTCATATCCGGAGTTATACCGGGTTCGGCGGAAATGACTTCCGCAATCTTTCCCAGCATAGGCGGCGGAATCAGATCGGCCAACCGCGGCGGCGGCAACGGATCCAACTCGAGGCTATCGTCGGCAAGCAAGCGCAACAGATCGCGCAAGGCGTAAATGCTCGAGCGCCCGTCCGCCGTTATATGATCGAAAACCAGGATCAGGTCCGATGTATCCCGGCCGCGAAGGTCGATGCAGCGGAAAAATGGACCGACGCGGTAATCGAAAGGAATAGCAATTTCGCGTTCCACTTCGCGCAGCCAATCGTCATTCGATGCGCGTTCCGTCACCCGCACCGGGATTGGCGGTACGCCGACGGTTGTGAAACAGTCGCCGCCTTCACCGGCCGCGATTCGTACAGCGATCAGCGGATGGCGTCGGCGTAATCGTTCCAGCGCTCCGTTGAGCTTCTCCGGCGCAAGCGGGCCGTGGATCCGCGCGGCAACCGTGAAGGCGAGACTGAACGGCAGCCCTGAAACCAGCAGGGGACTTTGCGCACCGGAAAGTTTAAATTGCATAACCGGAAATTCCTTTCAGGGAATCCGAATCAGGGAGCATGCGAGGCGACCACAATTAAACAACACCCATCCCCCAAACTTAAATCCCTCGTTCCGCCCCTCCCGCCCTTCCCTTGCGCGGGTCTAGAAGGATCGAGCCGGCTGCTGGCAATTGTTGTACGGCTTGCGCAAAAAAAAACGTTATTGGCCGGATCGGATCAGCACGCCACAATATTCACATTCAACCGTATTTTCATCCACCCAATTGGCCTCGTTGCCATGGATCGGCGCTCCGCACTTGGTGCAGTTCGTCGGCAGGACGCCGTGGTGCGTGGTTTTATCGGCCGCCGGCGCAGCCGGCAACTTCTTCACCTGACCGCCAAATTGCTTTTCCAACTGATCGGCCGCCCCCTGCATGCCGCGGTCGTTCATTTTGCGCGTGATGTTGGTGAAAAACATCGACGTCCGCTGATTCATCTGGTATTGCAGGAACAACTGCAGGGCGGCGCGCGCGTGTTCCGTTGCGCCCTGCTCGGAATTGCTATCGGCAAACGCGTTGGCCGCCATCGCATGGAAGTTGGCGGCGCGGCGGGGATGCTGGTTGGCTTCCATGTGCTGGGCCAATTGCGCAAACAGTGGAGCCGCATCACCTGGCTTCCCGCCCGCCATCGCTCGGTTGGCCTGGATCAGGAGCGCCATGTTTACCGAATTCAGGGGACGGTTTTGAAATCTCATGTGTCGTAACATTTTTCTCTCCGGATTTATCGCGGATCACGGCGGCCAATGGATATCGTATTCGATGTATCCAAGCAAACTACCGCCATTGCGCTTTCATTATATTGCCTTCCATTTTTTATTTCCGGCTATTCTTCCGCCCCAATGGTTGGCATTTTGGGCAGAAGTATGTCGACCGCTGTCCCACGACGATCTGGCGTATTTTCGCGCCGCATTTTTTACAGCGCTCGCCTTCGCGCCCGTAGACCCGGAAGTGATTCTGGGAATTTCCGCCGCGGTAGACCCAGTCGATGCTGGCTCCATCCTGCGCGATCCCGACCCGCAGCGCGGCGCGGATCCCGTGCCACAACCGCGCCACCTCATCCTTTTGCAACGTCTCGCTGCGTCGGAGCGGATGCAGCCGCGCGCGATGCAACGCTTCGTCGGTGTAGATATTTCCAAGCCCGGCTAAAAAAGTTTGATCCAGCAGCAGCGGCTTGAGCAGCCGCTTACGGGCGCGCAGCATTTCCCCCAGCCGCGCCGCGGTAAAATCCGGCGCAAGCGGCTCCGGCCCGAGCGGCCCGAGCACCTCCTGCGGAGATTCCACCAACCAGATCCGGCCGAACCGGCGCGGATCGTGGAAACGCAGGTCCGCATCGCCGGAAAGGTGCCAGATCACGTGATCGTGCTTTCGCGGCGGTTGCCCGGCGGGGAGCACCTGCAAATCTCCGCTCATGCGCAGGTGGATGAGCAAATATCCCTGCGAGAGCCGGCAGACGAGAAATTTCCCCCGACGCGAAATTTCCTCGAACACCAGGCTGCGCATCTGCTCGCGCGCAACCTCCACACCGGGGAATGCAATCGGCTTGGGATGGCGGATCTCCACCGAGCGAATCTCCCGCCCGAGGATCGAGGGTTCCCCGCCGCATCCCTCGCGCAGCTTGCGCGCAATCGTTTCCACTTCGGGTAGTTCGGGCATGGGCGATAGTATAATTCCATCCGTGCCATCCACCACCGAGGACCGCGCGCCCGAATACTTGATCATCGGCCACGTCACCAAAGATATCGTCCCCGGCGGCGAGCGGCAGGGTGGAACGGCCGCTTACGCCGGCCTCACGGCTCTCGCCTGGGGGGCGAGTACGGCGCTGGTGACTTCCTGTTCGCCGGCATGCAACCTCTCCTCGCTCGACGGAATGCTGATCCAGAAGGTCCCCTCCGGCCGCGAGACGATTTTCGAGAACCGCTACCATGACGGAGTACGGGAACAATGGATCCGTTCGGTGGCGGAAAGCCTCGGCCCCGTGCACATCCCCAAAGCTTGGTTAACTCCCTCCATCGTCCATCTGGCGCCCGTCGCCGGCGAGGTCAAACCCGGACTGCTCGTTCTGTTCCCGCATTCGCTGCGCTGCGTGACGCTGCAGGGATGGATGCGTGCATTGGATGAGGACGGAAAAGTGCGCCACGCCGTTAAGCCGGAAGCGGAACTTGCGGCGCGCGGGGCGGATGCGGCGGTATTCAGCGTGGATGACATCGACGGCGACGCGACGGAAGCCGAACGATTGGCGCGGATGTGCCCAGCCTGCGCCGTTACCGACGGAGCGCAGGGCTGCCGCGTTTTTTGGAAGGGCGAGGTGCAGGCCTTCCGGGCGCCGCCGCAGCCGGAGATCGACCCGACCGGCGCAGGCGACATTTTCGCGGCGGTGTTTTTTCTCCGCCTGAAAGAAACCGGTAACGCCTGGGAAGCGGCGCGCATGGCCACCGTTCTGGCTTCGAGTTCGGTCACCCAGTTGGGGCTCTCGGGCGTGCCGACCCGCGAGGAAATCCTGGACCTTAAACGGGCGGAGAAATCTCCGTGACCAGAGTGTATGCGTTCGTCAACCAGAAAGGCGGGGTGGGGAAGACCACCACCACCATCAGCCTGGCGGCCAACTTTGCGGACATGGGCCAGCGCGTGTTGATGGTCGATCTCGACCCGCAGGCCAACGCCACCTCCTGCCTGGGGGTGGACAAACGCGAGGTTCACCGCGGCGCCTACGAGGTGCTGATCGGTTCCTCCACCCCCATGGCCGCCATCCTTCAAAACGAGCAACTCGGACTCAGCCTGCTGCCTTCGTCGCCGAACCTCACCGGTGCGGAGGTGGAGCTAATCGACGAGGAGGGCCGCGAATTCCGGCTGCGCAACGCGCTCAAGGATATCCTCCCCTCGTACGATTACATCCTGGTGGATTCTCCGCCATCGCTGGGAATTCTCACGCTCAACGCACTGGTGGCTGCCGACGGCGGCGCGATCATCCCGGTGCAGTGCGAGTATCTGGCGCTGGAGGGCCTCAGCCAGCTGACCCAAACCGTTGGCCGCGTGCGTTCCTCCTTCAACCCGAAGCTGGAAATCCGCGGCGTGGTGATGACGATGTTCGACGGGCGCGCGAATCTTTCGACCCAAGTGGTCGAGGAAGTGCGCCGGCACTTCCCCGGTAAAATGTTCTCCAGCGTGATACCGCGCAGCATCCGCCTGGCGGAAGCGCCCTCGCACGGGATTCCGATTTCCACGTACGCCCCCTCTTCGATGGGGGCTCTAGCGTACCGTGAATTGGCGGAGGAGATCCTGCGATCCGACGGGGCCCGCATCCGGGCCAAAGGGTGAAACGATGAGCACAAAAAAGCACGGACTGGGGCGCGGATTGGATGCATTGCTTCCGGTGGAAACCACTTCCGCCGATTCAATACTGGTACCGGTTGGGAAGATCCGGCGCAGTCCGCGCCAGCCGCGCGCGACGATCGAAAGCGGGGGACTCGAGGAGCTCGCCGCCTCGATCCGCGAGCACGGCGTGCTGCAGCCGCTGATCGTCACCCGCGGGCCGGAATCTGAATACTATACCTTGATCGCCGGCGAGCGCCGTCTGGAGGCGTCCAAGCTGGCCGGTCTCGAGCGCGTGCCGGTGCTGGTGCGCGACGCCTCCGACCAGCAGCGGTTGGAGCTGGCGCTGATCGAAAACCTGCAGCGCGAAGATCTCTCGCCGCTTGAAACCGCCGAAGCGTACCGGCATCTGCACGAGGAGTTCGGCCTTTCGCACGAGGACGTTTCCCGCCGCGTGGGGAAGAGCCGCGTGTCGGTGACCAACACGCTGCGCCTGCTCAAACTGCCCGAGCGCGTGCGCCAGGCGCTGGGGAGCGGCCAGATTACCGAGGGGCACGCGCGCGCCATCCTCGCGCTG
>Ga0187886_1001938_pt1 | contig 17495 bp, 18 predicted proteins | sample June2016WEW_20_1_FD_133001 | JGI IMG/M metagenome (GOLD analysis project Ga0187886, IMG submission 133001) | Peatland microbial communities from SPRUCE experiment site at the Marcell Experimental Forest, Minnesota, USA - June2016WEW_20_150 | ecosystem: Environmental > Terrestrial > Soil >... | reverse complement strand
AGAGCAGGTCACTCTGGGAACAGTCCTTCTGGAGGTGCCGGCAGCTCCTGTTTCCATTACCTCTCCTCCGCCTGAACCCACTCCCCGGCCGGTCGTCCCCGCCCCTTCCCGGCCTTCGCTGGAGAAGGCCATCCATCCTCCCTCCAGCTTAGGGCGTACGGTTCTTTTCATTGTAATCGGGATCCTCGTCATTTTGGCCATATTATACTTTCAGGGTAAATGGGATCCCAGGAAAATGATTACCCGCGTCCATCCGCCAGGCATCCACTTGGCCATGAGCACTTGTGCTGAAAATAGTGGATTATGATCCTACCCTTTTTCTGGAGACTGGCCTCAGATAGCTGATCCCTATTTTTAGGGCATAGAAAAAACCCTGGTCGGGCCAGGGACTCCCCGTATCTCGCGAGCTCAAGATTTTCCGTCTTCATGGCCCTTCTGCCTGGGCCTGGGAAAAGATTATGGATTTTTTTAGGAACGAACTTTTCATGACTGCTTTGTCACCCGCGAACTAGGAAAATGGCTCTTTCCCCCTCACCCAACCCTCTGCCGCCAGGGGAGAGGGCAAACATATTGAAATATGAAAGGAATTCCCTCCCCCTTGATGGGGGAGGGCGAGGGTGGGGGTGATTTGGGGGATTATTTCACAGCTTCGGGGAAAGGGCGGGGTGAGGGGGTATTTTCTAAGTAATTTAGAGGTGAAGCAAATCTTTTTTGCGAGGATCGGCGAAGATCTGGGTCGGTATTAATTTAGGTGGAGGATTCCATGGAGAAAGTTAGGCTGGGTCGGACGAATCTTAAAGTAACAAGATTGGGATGGGGTGGAATTCCCATCCAGCGAGTAGAAGAGTCGCAAGCGGTTTCCACGGTCGGGGCGGTAGTGGATATGGGTGTGGACCTTTTAGACACAGCTCGCGGCTATACCAACAGCGAGCACCGGATCGGGCTGGCCTTGAAAGAAATAGACAAACCCGTTATCCTTTCATCGAAGTCTCCTGTAAGGACGGATAAGATCTACGACGATGTCCATGAGAGCCTCAGGCAGTTGCAGGTGAAAAAAATCCATATTTACCATCTGCACAACGTTTCCAAATTCGAAGATTATGAGAAAGTCATGGGTCCTGGAGGAGCCTATGAAGGGTTAAAGCGGGCACGCGATGAGAGGCTGATCGACCACATAGGCTTGACCAGCCATAGTTTAGATGTATTAGAACGAGTGCTCGAAGAGAATCATTTTGAGGTCATTATGACCTGTTACAGCTTCCTCGAGCCCGATGCTGCTAAAAAGGTTCTCCCCTTGGCCCGGGCCAAAGATGTGGGAGTTCTAACGATGAAACCCTTTTCCGGCGGAGTGATCGAAGAGGCCGCCCCCGCTTTGCGGTTTGTCCTTTCCACACCGGACGTCGTACCCATCCCCGGCTCGGAAACAGTAGAAAAGGCCCGGGAGAATTGGAGGGTCTTTAGCGGAGGTCTGTCACACCACAAACTCACCGAAGAAGACCAGGCCCGGATTAAACTGCTCCGTGAAGAATTTAACCGGCAATTCTGCCGCCGCTGCGATTATTGTCAACCCTGCTCGGAGGGGATTAACATTCAGCTCATGATGGGTCTAAAGTCAATCATCAAGAGGTTTGGCAATTCGGATGAGATATCCTGGGTCAAAGGGATGGTGGAAAAGGCCCGGAACTGTACAGAATGCGGGGATTGCTTTCCCCGTTGCCCCTATCAATTGCCCATCCCTGAATTAATCAAGAAAAATTTGGCCTGGTATGATAGTTTGAAAAAGTAGGGTTCAATGGGCCCAGGGTCCAAACGCCTCGCTCCTTAGGCCATAAGCAGGATCAAACGTGATCTATTTACTGCCTTTTATCAATCTGATCGTTGCCGTTTGGGTTTTTTACGATTCCCAAAAGTGGGGATTCACCATCTGGCGCGGCCTTCTCTGGGCTGTGGCGGTTTCTCTCGCTCTAATCGTTTTTCTCCCTCTCTACCTCGTCGCGCGGAAGAGAAAGGAGAGGCTCTTGGCCAGGGAACGAGAAACTCAAGCCCCGGCGCCTTTGACTTCCTGTTTTTATTGCGGGCAAGGCTATTCAGGTGAGCCAAAGGTTTGCCCCTATTGCGGGCAGAATTTGAAAATGTGACAAAAGAAATATTGACTTCTTCAGAAATTTTTGTAACTTCGAATTACACCAACACTCCCCCTTTTTTACCCTCAGCTCTCGCCACCCGTCTTGAATCTTTGCAGGAGCCCCAATTACATGGGAAGCCTCCCCAGTCATTTTAACCTCGGCGAATTCCAATTCTTTCTCAAAGGAAAAAATTGCCTCAACCTCCCGCAGTATAAAGGATCAACGCTCCGGGGCGGGTTTGGCTATGCCTTCAAGAAAGTTGCCCGCGCCCTGAGACCCAAAGAATGTTCGGACTGTCTACTGAAAGAGCGGAAGACATATTGGACAATCCAAGAGATCCTCAAGAAACTTGACATATTAGAAGAGAAAGTGATAATGTCCAATTGCCTTCAACAGGGGAGGGATGCCATGCCAGAGGCTAACTCCATACCAATCCCTTCGAATTTAATCCAAACGCAAAAATATTTTTTACATTCTACTCCACTATGCTATCCTCCATCCCTCTCTCCCTGTGGCGGGAGAGGGGAGGGTGAGGGGGCAATTGTCAAGGGATCAAATGCGTTCGTATCGGTTGGACGATACCCGGGCGATGCGCCTGAGCCTGCCCAAAAGCCGAAACTTCTCGACCGCCTTCGTGAAGCCCTGCGCTCCCGTCATTCCTTTGCTACACATTTGCTCGAGGGCGGGTACGATATCCGAACGGTCCAGGAGCTTCTGGGTCATAGCGATGTGAAGACCACGATGATCTACACTCATGTTCTCAACCGTGGCCCGGCTGGTGTTCGCAGCCCTGTGGACGGGCTTTAAAGTTTAGGAAGAGGGTTTTTATGCCGATCCGCATAAGACGCCAGAATAAAAAGCAACAAGGGACGCAAGTGGTTGATATCGAAGTGATTATTGCATTAATATTCGCTGTATCAACGGCGTGTTATACGGATCGGAAACCGATATTCCGCATTTTATGCGGATCCATCTAATCACTGTTCGACGAATGATATGATTTGCTATAAGACAAATATCGGTGAGAGACATTACCCGCATCTTGCGATTGATCTTGGTTACTCGCGTAATATGCCTACGTCTGGAATAATGTTCGAAGGTATCGATCTGCCAATGGAACTACAGTTTGGGAATGCTATCAGCACTGTCGCTCAATGGATTGATCGAAACAATACCTGTATTCTTGTAATTGAGGCCGTTCTTTCGACCTTTCATAATGAATCCGGAAATCCTGACTTCCGCGGTGACTTTGAGCAGGGAAGAGGTTGGTACTACGGTCCTGGTGTAGTAACCTTTGCTGCGGCTATGCGATTTCTTCAGGTTTTACGTCAACAGATTGCAAAAGATGCTTTGGTTTACCTTGCTGAGGCTTTCCTCTCCTTTAAAAAAACCCGTTCCAGACATTCCAAGGATGCTATGATAATTTTCAATCAATTCTGGGATACTCACCCAGAGAAAATAAAGGCAGGAACGGCACCTATTCTCGATTTCATTGACGGGCTACCGAGTGTTCGTGTGTTCCATGAATAGATAGGAGCGTCGAACCTGTCATTCAACCCGACTGCCTACAGCCTTCGGCAGCCGGTTAATTCTTCGTTATGTTTTACGAGAGAGGTGAGAATACCTAAACATGTCTTTGTATATAGTGTTTGATACAAACTACCTTCGCTCTCTTCCGTCTAAAGATTACGTAGAGGGTAAGATACCTCCAAGATTCATAGAGCAATTAGAAATTGCTTTCAAACGGGGTGACATTGTAGCGATCCCAAGAACGGTGCAAATTGAGATCAATGCATGGATACAAGAATTAGCTGAGAGAGAATTAAACAATATAAGACAAGCTGCAGAGCTGCTAAAAAATAAGGGTTATAGCGTTACGCCTGGTATTAACGAAGTGGTTGCTCCGATTGATGTGTTTCGTTTGCTCAAACTAAAGTTTCCAGATTTATATCTATTAGAGCCTACGATTGAGGACTACATGGAAGCAGAAAGAAGGGCATCTTATAAATTACCTCCTTTGCCGAAGAACAAAGAAGGCGAAGAATTTAGAGACAGGATAATTTGGAGTCAGCTTTTGAATATTTCAAAAATAACAGACTTGCCAATCGTGATTGTTTCAGGAGACGCAATCTTTGAAAATGGTGCAAATTCGGATGAGGGAGTGAAAGCGAATATTCAGGTAGTGAAAACTGAAGAAGATTTAAACCAACGATTAGATAAGCGTCCCCCAGCCATCCAGAAAATCATCAATGACATTCTATTATTCAGAGAACAGCTTAAGGAGAAAAAAATTAATATAGAGGAATATTCAATAAAAAGGATTGAAGACTATAGAGCCCATAAAGATGAACATGGTACAGAAATCAAGACATTTACACTCGCGATAGATGAATCCACAGGTCTACCATCTAGAATGAGTGGAAAAATTACATATCGTGGAAATATTCCCGTATTGCTTAATTTAAGATGGGATACAAATGAAGTCGAAATATTGCGACAATTAAATCAGAAGGAATTATTGGATAGTACTATCAAACAACAAGAATTAGCTTGGCATAGGAAGAATTTGGAGTCAGAACTAAAACATCTTCTTCAAGGATGAAATTATGGATTTTCAATTTGGATCACAAACCTTTAGAAATGTGCAAGTACCTATACTCTGGGGTACCAGAGCTATTTTGGCTCATCCAACAGGTGTATTGTCAATAATAAATATTGGTGGAGAAACCGCCAAACTGGAAGTCATTGGCGATAGTCCTTCGAATGATGTGGAATATTCTGAAAAAGAAGACGGATTCGTCATCTATGATAATGACCAACAAGTGTATTTTTACTCCCCAGCAAGAAAGCTAATCCGAGATATGAAAGGGGAATTACCTGAGTGTGAACTAAAGAGTGATCATGTCAGAATCGGAACCAATAAAATAGGTAATTCAATGGTCTCTGGCTTTCAGGTAGGTATTGGCGTTTCTTCAAAAGGATTTTTTGTAGGTGGTCCTTTACCAAAAGGCTTGGCAGAGCTAAAGCTGTAATTAAGAAATCGCTTTAATGATGATCATGACTACCTAGGACTTTGTGGGAAAACATAACAATTTGCTGCACCGGAACGCAAAAGCCGCGCCCGGTGAGCAACACGTTAGCCAACCCTATGACCCGGTCGAATGCCGTGAAAATTGACAAATTAAGAATCGAAAGGAGTTTAAATGAATTCAAAGACAAAGATTGGAATAGTTATCTGCGATCGCTACCGCCGCTGTGCGGGCGGGAAGTGTTTCCGAGCGATGAGGAACAAGGAAGGGGCTTTCAGCATATACACAGACACCGAAGTTGAGTTGGTTGGTTTTACAACGTGCGATGGTTGTCCTGGTGGCAACATAGAATATGCGGGCGAAGAGATGGTGAAGAATGGAGCAGAGGTTATTCATTTAGCTACCGGCCTGGTGGTTGGTTATCCCCCCTGTCCCTATATCGACACATTCAAAGCCTTTCTTGAAAAACGCTATGAGGTCAAGGTCGTTGTAGGCACGCACCCTATACCGAAGAAGTATCTTGATATGCATACTTATCTTGGGACATGGGAGAACTCCGCATGGAAGCCACTTGTCGCGCCGACCATGAGTGATGAAGTGACCCGTGCAAGCTACGATTAGGCATAGTCACTGGAGGCCCGGTTGAGCATCTTGATGAATTGCCAGGACTTCGTTTAGCAGCCATGGTGTACGAATTCATAGCCTGCCGGTTGGCTAACCATGCTCTTGCAGCCGACAGCTAACCGCAGCGGCTAAAGAGCGCCGTTCTGCATCTAAGAGGGAATCATGAAAGAGGAAGACAGGAAGAAGATCGATGAGGTCATGGCAGGCATGCAATGCCCCAAAGGATTCAAGTGTGCGGAGAATGGTTTCGATCAACTCTGCAAGGCAAGAGATTTTGGACTCGACAAGTACCTCGAGTGTCTCGAGGATAATCCTGCTGCCTGTCCCTTTGCGTTGTCATTCGGCAACGGGCACTTCTGTCACTGCCCATTGCGTGTGTACCTCGCCAAGAAGTTGGGGAAGTAGAATAGAGGCAATGATGCAGGTGCTGCACCGGACGGCAATTCCGCTACGCTCCATTGCCGCCGGTGAGCTTGGTCGTGTGTGCCGGGCATGGCACGGAGCCTATGGGGTGAAAGTCCCCATGCCAGGTTTTCGCGGAGCCGAAGGCTAGGAGAAGGGCAAGGGCGTCATCGTGAGGTGGGGTCTGAAGGAAGCCCAATCCAAAAGCGCGGGGCGACGAACAGGAACCGGATATGAGGTGTGGTACGCCTGGGGCGAGCGGGCACGTGACCGCGAAGCCCTCCATCCGCAAGGGGGCGTGCTTTATAAATCCGGCGTCTACGCGCGGAACGTTCTGTGTCTTACCCCGGGAGGTCTCCTCTGTGCCCTGGGAGGTCGCGAGCGACCGAAACTGGCTGAGCGTTGAGGGATCAGCGCTGATCGCAGGGGAGAAGTCAGCAGAGGGAATAGTAGTTCCGCAAATGTGGGACGAAGGCCCGAACGGTTCCCCGAAGGGGGATGAAAAGAGGGGAAGGGCTTCGACGTGAAGAATCAGGGTAATGCATCCGTCAGGCGGAAATCGCTGCCCGAGAGGGTAAGGGATGAAACCGGGGTTCGGGCATGGTGCAGTGGCCTTCCGGTCAACGGTTTGACACGTTGACTTTCTCTGCCGAACCGCCGTATACGTGATCCGTATGTACGGTGGTGTGGGAGGGGAGGAGCTGCGAGGCTCCCCCCTATCCCGATTAGATTGAATGAGAAGTCAATGGTTTAAATAGAAATGATTCGACTTTCTACAAAAGCTGTGCGTAAGAATTTTGAAAGCGCCATATCGACTGCTTTAAGAATCTATGGTCCAGTGCGCGGTGATTGTATATGGAATTATGAATCTATCAACGAAAACACGTTTCACCCAAGAGTTGCCTCGAAAGTTATTGGGCTTTCGTTTCTATCAATTGTTGCCGCTTGGGAAGAGTATCTCGAGAATTCATTCCTCAGATATATGACGGGGGCATTATCAGAAACAGGCTACGCACCCAGGTTGAGAATAGGACCATGCAAGAGTACTGCACATGCAAAGCAGGTTTTGACTAGTACAGTTAACACGAATGAAGCGGTGCGGTTTATGCGATGGAATGATTTTGAATGGGTTCTTGCAAAAGCCGAAATATTCTTTTACCGCGCAGAGCCGTATTCACGCGTGGATAGTCATTTTCTTCAACGACTAAAAGATGCACAGATAATTAGAAATCGAGTGGCACATTCTTCTTCCAAAGCACGTAGTCAGTTTAAGACCATTACCAACAGGAATGTGGGCGCGCCAAAGGATTCCCCCATGGATTACGGTTTTTCTCCTGGTAGGTATCTCATATACAACAAGCCAGAAGTTGTATTTGGGAAATCTTGGGTGGAAACAAAGCACTGCGAATGGCCCGACATATTTGAATGTTATGTACATATGTTTACAGAATTGGTTTATACTATTACTCCACATAAAGAATATGCAATCAATGCAATCAACCCGGACTTGCTCCGTCGCTGCGCGACTTAGCAAGCCGGTTATTGCAAAGTGTGTGCCGGGCATGGCACGGAGCCTATGGGGTGAAAGTCCCCATGCCAGGTTTTCGCGGAGCCGAAGGTTAGGAGAAGGGCAGGGGCGTCATCGTGAGGTGGGATCTGAAGGAAACTCAATCCATACATGCGGGGCGACGAAGACGATTGAATCCACATAACTACTGGATCGAGGTTTAGTTCGGCCGATTGTATCCGGAATTCCGCTTCGCTCCACTCCGGATACAATCTTAATCGTTATCCCTAAAAAGATATAGACCATGAATCCATTGGATTTTGACATCAAGTCTTCGACCGTGGAGAAGCTGATAGATGTGGTGGCCGCCGCCATCGGAAAATTATCCGCACCCTATTTGCTACGAAAAATTGCTGCGGCGAAAGGCCAAGAAATCCTTCAAATTAGCGAATCCATTGAAAAGGCGAGGGATGCCATCGGGAAGGAATTCAAAATCCAGTACGATGGTGGCAACATAACCATCACAGCCAAAGATGTGGGGCCCAACGGCGTGGAGGGGACAGATAGTAGAATTGATGATAGGCTTAGGACAATAGAAACCGAACGGCAGAAGAATTTGGACCGAATTACATTATTTGCTTTGAGGGAAGCAGCTCGAATAGCCACTTCAGCAGCCCAGGCTCCAATAGACAAAGACTGGACTAACCGGTTCTTCAGTATGTCGCAAGATGTCTCCAATGAGCAGATGCAGGAAGTGTGGGGAAAAATTCTTGCCGGTGAGGTTAACCGTCCCGGCTCGTTTTCGCTTCGCAGCCTTAAATTGCTACGAAATCTGTCTCAGCAAGAAGCGGAATCGTTCAGGCAAATAGTTCAATACGGGATAAAAGTCGAAGACTGCTCGTATATCTTTGCCAACGAAGCGTGTCCTTACCGGCAAGGCGGTTCGATGTGGAACGAGGCCCTCCTTATGAGGGAACTCGGGCTGTTGAGCGAGAGCATCTTCTTCGTGACAATCCCGTGTAGCAACGAGACGTCGGTAAAGCTCCGCTATGAGGAAAAACAATTTGAGGTTCTTGCCAAGGTAGGGAAGGCTGATCTCCGGCTTAATGGCTACCCGCTGACTGCCATAGGCCGCGAACTCTCAAGATTGATCGAAGTGGCTCCTGTGACCGGATACTTCGACTGCTTGAAGGCAGATATCGAAAAGAAGGGATTCATCTGCAGAACCTATGGATAACAACTTAATTCAGCCGCGCGCTTTCAGCGTCGGCTGATTTTCACGTGTGTGCCGGGCATGGCACAGAGCCTATGGGGTGAAAGTCCCCCTGCCAGGTTTTCGCGGAGCCGAAGGTTAGGAGAAGGGCAAGGGCGTCATCGTGAGGTGAGGTCTGAAGGAAGCCCAATCCAAAAGCGCGGGGCGACGAACAGGAACCGGATACGAAGTATGGTAATACTAATGTAGAAGATTACAATTTTGTTGCCAGAATCCTATCCAATTGTCAAAGAGCAATCATCATGGGAAGATGGAAGCATTCGATAGAACAAAGTCGCTCGATTGAATCCCCATAGCTACCGGAGAGCGGCTTAGTTCAACCGATTGTATCTGGAATTCCACTTCGCTTCACTCCGGATACAATCTTAATCGTTGGGAAGCTGCAAATAAAAGAAAAGAAAGGCAAGACAAAATGAGAAGGTTTCTGTGTGCTTGTATTTTAATTTTCTTCTTTCATTCTTCTGCTCATGCAGTATCGATTGACGAATTGAGTAAAACTGTCATTTTCCTGCGACAGCAATCGCAGGAAATAGAGAAGAAAGGCGATAAGATTTTGGAAGTGTGGTACCGTGATCCAGATACGAACGATTTTAAGCCGAAGCTAAACACGATGTCTGGAACGGCTCTGATCATCCAATATAACAACCGTGACTACCTCGTTACAGCTAAACACGTCGCAACAGCCCTTTCGCCCACGGCTGAAATAATCCTGAATCTACCCAATCGCCAAAGTAGAAGCCTAACGTTTAAGGGGCTATCACAACAAGAGGTTATCAAAGGAGCACATTGGTTTCACCATCCCAAAGCTGATATCTCTGTTCATCCTATGGCCTATCCCGGGAGCTTTGATGTCCTTGCTATAGGCGAAGACCTTTTTCCAAAGAAGGGCATAGAGATTCCTTTGCTCACGCCAGCATATGTCGTGGGGTTCCCGCTGGGTCTTGGCGTACAGGAAAAACTTAGTCCCATTGCAAAGGGCACCCAGATTGCCAGCAGAGCGACATCGATAGACTTTCCTGATATTGCGCCTGATCTTCACTTCATCCTTCTTGATCAAGCGCTCGCTCAAGGCTACAGCGGAGCCCCTGTGTTCTACACAGAAGATATCCCGTCAGGAGTAATGATTGGTAATCAACCCATGAAAGGGGGAGAAAAACTTCACTTCATAGGGATTTTAAGTGGCTCGATCTCAGACAAGACTGGTGGGAAAATTTCATTGGTAGTCCCGATTTCCTATGTATGGGACATTTTAGAATCCCATGAGTTTCGTATGTATGAAAAGGGGTTGGAATCAAAGAAATAGTATATTCTCTTCCCAACAAAAGCATCGACCAGACGCGGGATAAGCCTGGCACGTTTTCTATTCCTGCGGTTGTGGCCCGCGCTGGTCATGCATCTCGTGTGTGCCGGGCATGGCACAGAGCTTATGGGGTGGAAGTCCCCATGCCAGGTTTTCGCGGAGCCGAGGGTTAGGAGAAGGGCAAGGGCGTCATCGTGAGGTGGGGTCTGAAGGAAGCCCAATCCAAAAGCGCGGGGCGACGAACAGGAACCGGATATGAGGTGTGGTACACTTGCGGAAGGGGACGTTGGTTCTGAGTGAACTTACGGGGATGCAAAGCGGGGAGACGGGAGGTAGGGTCCGAAACAACCTATCAGGCAGCGCGAGTATTTTAGCAAAACTCAGAATGGATTCGGGGAAAGCGGGATGTAGATTCGAAAGCAACTTGCTGTATTTCATGACTGGCATAGACGGGAAGGATTTTAGCTTTCAAATACGGCGCGACGAAAAGAATTTGCAATCTTGCAGACAGAAGATAGAAATCAGGTCTCCAGAATCAACAAGATACTTTTTGAGATGAAAAAAGCGTTAGGGTGGGAAAAAAGGGCAGGTCTAGACAGGCTGGCCGAAGATACCAACCCTAGGGATTCCTTCGCGGCGAGCGAGGCGTTTCAGCAGCTAGAGGTCAAAAGGTTATCCGCAAAGTCGGCTCGATCCTGGTCCGAAAAGTTAGCTCTGTTTACCAGATTGTTTTGACATCAGGTAAATTTTGGATGCGCTTGTCTTTTGTAATGATTGGAAGGTCGAGGTGCTTGGCGGTTGATACGATGATCTTATCATGGAGTTCGGGGATTCCTTTCAAACCAACCATTTGTTGAAGGATCGGATAATCAAGAGGAACCAGAACAAAATTTTGGCTCTCATGGATCTGCTTGAATAATCTTTTAAAGTCAAAAAAGATTCGTTTTTTGTCAAATATGCTGAGTGCTTCGGCGATGACAATGGTTGGGATAACGATAGTCAATTCTCCCGCTTCGCATTTTGCAAAAGATTGGGAGGCTTTAGATCCTAATTTCGGGCTCTCCGTAAACCACCAGAGAAGGGCATGGGTATCCGCCACAGCGCTCATAAAATTATCTATACTCTTATTTTGCTGTAAAGGGATTTTCTGGCGGCAGCAATATCTTCGTCGGAAACTTTTACACCTTTGAGGATTCCCTTTAGGGAGATAACTTTCGTGCCGGTGGGCGCGAGCTTCTTGAGAACGATTAATTTTAAATCCATTACATCTTTCTCTATCGTTTCTATTTTCTCGAGTATCTCCATGGTGGGTTTTATTTTTTTCATGAAATTTGCTCCCCTTATGGATGAATCTTTTTATAGAATTTATCACAGGCCAGAGCTTTTGTCAAAACATACCAGCGGGGTCTATTTTCTTTGCCTGCTTATTCCAGGGGGCGGGGAGAGGTTACGAAAATACGCTACTGTGCGGAAGTGGGCATTGCTAATAAAGTATTTTTAAAAGAGCGAAGTGGGGCCTCCTATGAATGAGCGGATGGAGCGTCAGATTTGCATACAACCCTTAAAGCCGCAAACCTAGCAGGTGAAAGTTCTAGTTCAGAATTGGAAGTAGAGTACCGTGCGTTGTTGACTAGGTTGAATTATTATCTCAAGTAAGGATGGGGGGCGGACCGGGAAAATTGCCAGGGGTCGGACGAAGGTTTCGTGTCAGTTGAGCCATGAATTCGGAGTTTCCAGAGCTGAACTAACTTACTCTTTTAGTAGAAAAAAATGATCCAGAAGGAAAGGATAAGACCCCTCAATCGAAAAAGTGTTAGAAAGGGGAAATACGTTCTCTACTGGATGCAAGCCTCTCAAAGGGCAGAATATAATCATGCCCTGGAGTATGCGATTTCGCAGGCCGATGAATTGCACCAGCCGATCATTGTATTCTTTGGGATTACCGATCACTTTCCCGAAGGGAATGAGAGACATTATGTTTTTATGTTGGAGGGACTTAGAGAGGTAAAGCAGTCTCTGGAGAAAAGAGGCATCCGGATGGTCATCCGGCATCAATCTCCCGAGCTGGGTGCGGTTCAATTGGGGAAGAATGCTTCTTTGGCCGTAGTGGACCGGGGGTACCTAAGGATCCAGAAATATTGGAGGGACTATGCTGGCAAGCGGATGGGTTGCCCATTGTTCCAGGTTGAAAGCGACGTTATCGTCCCTGTTGAAGAGGCCTCCGCAAAAGAGGAATATGCCGCTGCGACCTTAAGACGAAAGATTAACAAGAAACTAAAACATTTCCTTATTCCTTTGAAGCAGAAGGATCCTCTCATCGATTCGCTTTCTCTGGATTTTGATTCTTTTAATATCGACGATGTAGAGAAAGCTATGGCAAAGCTTCGGATCGACCGAAGCGTTCAGAAGGTCAACTATTTTCATGGAGGCACAATAGAGGCGCAAAACCATCTTCAGACCTTTTTGGAATCGAAATTGGATCGGTTCCCAGAACTTAGAAATGATCCCACTCTTAATTATCTTTCTCAGATGAGTCCCTACTTACATTTTGGACAGATTTCACCTCTCCTGATCGCTTTGCAAGTGCTGAAAACCAAGAGTCCCGGGGCAGAAGCTTTTCTCGAAGAACTTATTGTCCGAAGAGAGTTAAGCATGAATTTTGTGTTCTACAATGAGCAATATGATTCCTTTGAAGGGCTTCCGGAGTGGGCGAAGAGATCATTAAGAACTCATCAGAAGAATCGACGTTCCTCTCTCTATAGTCTCGCAGCCCTCGAAATGGCTAAAACCCATGATCCATTCTGGAATGCGGCCCAGAAAGAGATGGTCGTGAAAGGTAAGATGCATGGATATATGCGAATGTACTGGGGGAAGAAGATCCTCGAATGGAGCCAGACGCCTGAAGAGGCTTTTCGCAAAGCTCTTTACCTGAATAATAAATACGAATTGGACGGCAGAGACCCGAACGGATTTACCGGGGTGGCATGGTGTTTTGGAAAACATGATCGGCCCTGGGGAGAGAGGCCGATTTTTGGCCATGTGCGATATATGAATGATAAAGGCTTAAAAAGGAAGTTTGATGCCGAGGAGTATGTGAGAATGATGGGCCAATTCAAATAGAACTGCGACCGCTGAGCGGAGAAAAAAAGTAGAAAGGTGCTCGAACTGAAAACAAGGCTGGGGATTCGTAAAGCAGAAGGGAGGGTGCCCGAATGAAAATTCTGATCACAGGGGGGACTGGATTCGTAGGGACTCATCTCTGCGCTCGCTTCCTCCAGGATGGCCATGAGGTGACCATCCTGACCCGGTCCAGAAAGGGACCCGAGGAAGGCCCCGCGGGGATTTCCTATTTACCAGGAGATCCCACCCAGAAAGGTCCTTGGCAGGAAGCGATTCAGAACCACGAGGTCATTGTTAATCTTGCCGGGGCTTCGATCTTCAGCAGGTGGACCGCCAAACAAAAAAAAGCAATCCGCGAGAGCCGGGTCAGCACCACCGGAAATATAGTCGAGGGAATGCCCTCCCATCCCGAAAAGAAGATCACTCTCTTTAGCACCTCTGCCGTTGGCTACTATGGTTTTTGTGGCGATGAGGAACTCGTTGAGGACTCCCCCGCGGGAAGCGACTTTCTAGCTCGTCTTGCTGTGGAGTGGGAAGGGGAAGCCCTTAAGGCCAAAGATAAAGGGGCTCGAGTCGTCATCACGCGGTTTGGTATTGTTTTAGGTGAAAAAGGAGGAGCTCTCAGCCAGATGATTCCCCTCTTCAAGAGATATATGGGGGGGCCGATTGGCAGTGGAAAACAATGGTTCTCATGGATTCATATCAAAGACCTTGCCGCAGCCTTTGTTTTTCTGATGAAACCTCCAGAGATTTCAGGTCCTGTCAATATATGCTCTCCGAACCCGGTGAGGAATAGAGATCTAGCCAAGGCGCTCGGAAGAGTCCTGCACCGGCCTTCTTTCGTTCCAGCCCCGGGGTTCATGTTGAAATGGGTGTTAGGAGAATTCGGATCGGTCATCCTTGAAGGACAGAGGGTGATTCCCCGGTGGCTGCTGGACCATGGTTTTGTCTTTCAATATCCCGATATCGATAAAGCCCTACAAAGCATAGTGGGCCGATAAAATCATCAGGGATGATTTCGTAATTGAAGCTCTAAAGGGTGCGGATGCAAGTAGATCTGCTGTTTAACATAAGGCGGGTCGTATTTTCGTACATAATGATTGATTAGGGTCATGGGAACGATCAAGGGGATGTCGCCCTGCCGATAGTGATCGATCATCTCCAATAATTCCTGCTTTTCATCCGGGGACAATTGCTCCCTGAAATAACCCAGCAGGTGCTGAAGCACATTGGCATTTTTCTTAAGGGTGGTCTTTAGCTGCAAGGATTCCGTAAGAAGGGTCTGATATTGCTGGAAAAGCTCCCTCAAGGGCAGGTCTTTTGCCCGAGCGACCAGTTTTCCCATCCTCTGGTAATGCTTTGGACTATGGGAGGAGATCAACCATTTATGCCTCGTATGGAAGTCCACCAGGTTCCCTCGGCTCTCTTTTCTTGCTAAGGCCTCCCGCCACCTTTTTAAGGTAAAGATTCTTTCAAGGAAATTCTCACGGAGTTCTGGATCGTGGAGACGTCCCTCATCTTCAACGGGGAGCAGAGGGAAATGATCCATAAAGATCCTGGCAAAAATCCCCACTCCCTTTTTAACCGGCACTCCCTTTTCATTATAGACTCTGATCCGTTCGCTTCCACTACTGGGAGAGTTGCTCTTAAAAATGAAGCCACCCAGCTCCTCCTTCTTCAGTTCCACCACGCGTTTCCGGGCCCACCGGACCATGCGGTCTGTCATGTCCTGTTTGGTATGAGTGGTCACGAGACGGGGAGAATCTGGATCTCCCTCCAGGTGCATGGACTCCCTTGGAATCGGGAGACCACATTCCACCTCAGGACATACAGGGAGATATTCCACATACTGTCCAAGAGTATCCGTGAGAAATCGATCCAGCTTATGACCCCCATCATAACGGACTTTCTCACCCAATAAGCAGGTGCTAATTCCCAATTTAATTTTTTCCATATTCTTAGATACCTCCTGCACGCACCCGATCTCGATGGTTCCTCTGCAGCCCGTGCATCCGGGTGGGTTTCGAACAGATGGGTGGAAAAGATCTCGACTTTGCCGGGAGGGGATAATGGGGAAGGGGACCTATTTTAAAATTCGATGGATCTTAAATTACTTAAATTTAGAAAGACGTTTTCTGGCCACCACCTTCTGCACCTCACAGGCGATGGCATCGCTGGTCAACCCATATTTCAGACAAAGATCGCTATTGGGTCCTGACTCACCGAAAACATCTCGGATCCCTACCCTCGCCATCGGTACAGGCTCATTCTCAACCAAAACCTCTGCGACCGCGCTTCCCAACCCCCCTAGGATGCTATGGTTCTCAGCGGTGACGATCGCTCCGGTTTCGATTGCGCATTTATTTATTCCCTCCACATCTAAGGGTTTGAGAGTTGACATATTGACCACCCGGACACTTAGCCCCTCAGTTTTTAACTTTTCTGCCGCCTCCAACGCAGCCCCCGTCAGGATCCCACAGGAGATGATGGTTGCGTCTTTACCCTCCGCTAAGGTATAGGATCTGCCTATTTTAAAGGTATATTCAGGGCCAAACAGAATCGGATATTCGTCTCTGGCCACCCTCAGATAGGTTGGCCCTTCATACTCAACGATCGCCCTCATGGCTTGCCTCATCTCCACCGCATCGGCGGGAACAACCACCGTTATGTTGGGGATGGCCCTCATGATGGCGAGGTCCTCGACCGACTGATGGGTCGCGCCCGTCTTGCCGCTGAACAAACCCGAGTAGGCACCGACAATCTTAACGTTTAAATTGGAATAAGCTACTGAAATGGCGACCTGGTCACATGTTCTTTTCGAGTTGAATGTGCCAAAGGAGACAACAAAGGGGATCTTGCCCGTGGTGGCCAGCCCGGCAGCGATCCCCATCATGTTTTGCTCGGCAATGCCCCCTTCAAAGAACCGATCGGGAAATGCCTGGCAAAAATAGTTGCATTTAGTGGACGACGCCAGATCATCGTCCAAGACCACAATGTTTGGATACTCCTTTCCCAGCTCCACCAGACATTCACCAAAGGTCTCTCGCATCGAAACATTTTTCACCTTAGGCACCCGCCTCCCGAAATCTACCTAAGCTCTGCCAGAGCCAGGGCAACTTCTTCATCCGTCATGGGTTTGGCATGCCATTCAACTCGATTTTCCATGAACGAAACTCCTTTTCCTTTCGTAGTGTGGGCAATCACCAGTGCTGGCGCCCCAGCTCTCTTTTCCTCCAAGTCTCTAAATGTGTAAAGGAGTTTCTCGAAGTCGTGGCCATCCGTCTCGGTTACATACCACCGAAAGGCTTCCCACTTTTCTACGAGAGGCTCAATGTCCAAAATATCTTTGGTCCATCCGGATAGCTGTAGCTTGTTGTTATCCACAATGGCAATCAGGTTTTCGAATTTCTTGTATCCGGCAAACATGGCAGCTTCCCATACCTGGCCAGATTGTAGTTCCCCATCGCCCAATAATACAAAGGTTCTATAGCTTTTCCCGTCGAGCTTGGCACCCAAAGCCATCCCGATCCCTGCGGACAAGCCCTGTCCTAATGAGCCGGTTGATATTTCAACTCCCGGCGTTTTGGTCCTGTCCGGGTGGCCTTGCAAAATACTATCAATATGATCGAAAGTGGAAAAATGATCTTCAGAAAAGAAGCCCAGATCGCCCAATACGGCATACAAGGCGGGGGCTGCGTGGCCTTTAGATAAGACAAATCTATCGCGGTCAGGCCAGAGTGGATTTCGTGGATCGAGCCGTAAAATCTTGTAAAAAAGGACTGTAAGGATCTCCACAACTGAAAGGGACCCGGAAGGGTGACCTGCGCGGCCTGCCTCTAACATTTTGATAATGGATCTTCTAAGCTTCCTGGCTTTTTTCTCCAATTCAATGTTTTCCATAGGCTTTTTTGAAAAAAAGTTTTTAATTTTGCCGAGTGCATGAAAAGGGTAATTTACAGTCTTCTAAAAGTCAAGAAAATTTTGAATGTATTGTATATGTTCTATGATTATGTCAGTGGTTAATTGTTCAGTGAAAATGTCAGTATGGGAGTATGAAAGAGAGACTGACATTGAGCGAGAAAGAGCAGAAGCGGTTAATGGTATTGAATGAGGT
>Ga0187886_1001937_pt1 | contig 17498 bp, 14 predicted proteins | sample June2016WEW_20_1_FD_133001 | JGI IMG/M metagenome (GOLD analysis project Ga0187886, IMG submission 133001) | Peatland microbial communities from SPRUCE experiment site at the Marcell Experimental Forest, Minnesota, USA - June2016WEW_20_150 | ecosystem: Environmental > Terrestrial > Soil >... | reverse complement strand
TCTTGATATCCATCTCATCCGCCGTCGATCCTGACGCTCTCAGCAGCTCGACAAGCCAAGCGTAGCCCTTTCCGAATGGCACGCCCTTTGGAATGTTTCTTGCTCGGCCGCTTCCCCACACCAAAAGCTTCCCGTCCAGACTCTGGGCTAGCTTGATGAGGCGCTTTGTGTATAGGATATTCTTCCTTCGAGAGGCGCTGGATGGTGATGCCAGCGTCATCTCAGGTGGATAGAGGGATGTGAAACCCGAGAATGCTAAACCGTTTCTACGCAACGACCTCACAAGAGTGTTGACGCGAGCGCGAGTCAGTTTCCTAGGAATCCAAGGCGAGATTTCAAACGCGTCGAAGCCAGCCGCCGCCACAAGGTTGGCTGCCTTCGATATCTCCAAGTGACCGTGGGACAAGTGGAGTGCACATGCGAGTTCCAAAATATCCGACCACCCCGCTGAATCGTGACATTCGATATAAGCAGTTATTGGTTTGAGAAGCACCTACACCTGTTCGATACTCTAGAGCGATTTCCAAGCGGGATAGTAGGGCAGCAGGGCACCGAACGGCTCTTGCTGTCTTGGACTTCGTTCTGCCGTTGCGCCATGGTTGTGTGTGTTCGCATGAGGATTGAGGTCCAGCTTTCGCTCTTGGAAAGTTGGTTGCCAGTCACACGCCTAGCTGATTCTGGTAATCCTGAATCTTCATGTTCATCACGTCATTCAGGTTGACAGCTTCTCCCAATAGTGAAGATTCCAGGGCAGAGTAGATTAGTGCGACCGCAATCATTCCATCGTACGCTTCCGTTTCCGGATGTCTATGATCTCGCACAGAGTCTATGAAATCGAGCATTTCTAGTGCTATCAGTTTCCTGTCAACTTCCTCGAATCTCATACTGTAACCATTTCTTATACTTGGGAAAAGTATCTTCGTGTAGTCATCGTATGTCTCGTCCAAGACGGAATCGATCATATTCTGAGACTCCTCTTCATTGTACGGAGCACCCAGCCATATCTGCGCGGGATTCAAGCTGAGGTAGTCGTCGTCGTGGGCACGAATCGCCTTGACTTCTTCTCCTGTCCTGTCCATCGGAACGAGAATGCTACCATCCTCACAATACACTATCCTATACCATAGACCTTGACCGGCTGCGCCCGAGTTCAGGTACAGCTTTGCAATTGTGCGACCTTCATACAAATAGAGCGCGTCGAGAAAATCCTCTGTTTCGCATTCAATGGCAGCACTTCTGATCGCCTTGTCGTTGACCATTTCACGCTTGTAGCGATAGTTTCTGATTATGGAAGCTGTTCCGAAGACCTTTCTTGGCAAACCCAAGAAGTAGTAAATCAGATCGGTGTAATGGACACCCATGTCAAGAGAGATTACACCGCTTTTCTTGTGGCGCCAGGTGGACAAAAGCAAATTATCGCCGCCGCCAACGGACAGCTGTAGCATGTGCAAGGGTTTACCCAACACCTCATTCTTGATTAGTGATTTCGTGAGACGGTTGCAGGGATCCCTCCTGTAGTTCTCTGCGACCGCCACCCTGACTCCGTGCTTTTTCGATTCTGCTATGATGGCGTTGCAGGCTTGCACCGTGACTGCAAGGGGCTTCTCTACCAGACAGTTGACCCCACCTTGTATCAAGCTCATCGCGATTGTATGATGCGTTTTCACGTCCGTTGCAATATCAGCGATATCAGGTCGTTTACTATTCATCATGGAGCCAATGTCGCCATATGTTCTAGGCGCGTATCCCAGCACTTCCTTTGAGAGCCTCGCAGCTTCAGCAGCCCTAGTTTGGTCAGAATCAACAACCGCCGTGAGTTTGACATCGGCTAGATTGTTTGTGATCAGCTCCTTGAGTCCGTGAATGTGTCTTTTCCCCATGAGTCCGCAGCCAACAAGAGCTATGTTCATACAAACGCCAACTTCTCACACGATATCGCGAAGCACTTGATAGAATTGTAATCTGGTCTATCGTAGAAGGTACTTGCTTGCAGACTCTCGACCAATTCGTCTATACCGGAACCCAAGTCTTCCCCTTTCTGACCAAGACGTGCTGACCTGTTACCCGATGTCGCGTATTACGCTTAGCATCTATGCCCATGCTGATTTCCTTTTCGGCGTTCCGGTATGGTCTCTGTTATCACATCGCATCTGGCACACTCATAAAGAAACATGGTAGAGTTTGCCGCAGCCAAGATGGAGAAGAGGAAATCTCCAGCTGCGAACGAAGAGAAGTATCGTTCAACAGCCGAGCGGGTTCGGAAGTCTTATATCGGTTGCTTCCTTCCGACGGGCGGAAGAGCGGGACGCATATGAGTTTTGGAACGATGGCTGTTGATTACGAAGTGCGTTATGATATCGAGCGCCTGAGACGAGAAAGGCTGCAAAGAGCAAAAGACCATCTAAAAAGAAGCGGTCTTGGTGCACTGCTCTGTTTCGACCCGTGGAATATTAGGTACATAACGAGCACCTGGCTTCACTGGACAAAAGAGAACCTGATGGCGAGATATTGTCTTCTGCCAACAAACGGTGAGCCGATACTATTTGAGAATGGCACAACTACAACTTCTAGAAATCTACCAGGGCGCACTCCTTGGCTGGAAGGTAGAATTTTCCCCGCGATATCCTTGAGCAGGGGGGCTTCGCCCAGGGAAGCAAAAAGAGCAGAAAAATGTGTCGCCGGCATAAAGAAGATTCTGAGCGATAACGGCGTTTTGAAGGAGCCTCTTGGCGTGGATATTCTTGACGTCCCGTTGATGGAAGCGCTCAATGCGGAAAATATCAGAATCGGAGACGGCCAGGAGGTGATGATGGAGGCAAGACGCATCAAGACTCAGGATGAGATAGAGCTCATGGATCACGCCGCCATGATAATGGATGTGGCCTTTAGCAAGTTTGTAGACTATATTAGACCAGGGGTTACAGAAAGCGGTATCTGTGGTCTCCTTCATGATATTGCATATAGAATGGGTTCAGACGAGGTTGAAAATGCACATGCTATTTCTGGACCACGGACTAACCCACATCCCCACTCTTGGTCTGACAGAACGCTTAGGCCACGAGACCTGGTGTTCTTCGACGCAAACGTTAGATTCCTGGGTTATTCAACATGCTACTACCGGACCTTTAGTGTCGGGAAACCGACTCAAGAGCAAAAAGATCTGTATAAGCAATGCTATGACTGGCTCTACGACTGTATCAAGGCGGTGAGACCGGGGGCGACAACATGGGACGTCGCGAAGAAGCTTCCGACAGCCGCTGAATTGGGGTACTCTAGTGAGGAGGAATCGAGTTGCATTGAACTTGGTCACGGTATCGGACTGGGAATGTGGGAGCGCCCCATCATCACCAGAATGTATTCTGAGGAGCATCCCGTCAGGCTAGAGAAAGGCATGGTATTGGCGTTGGAGACTTACACGGGCAAAGTTGGCGGCAACGATGCTGTCAGAATAGAGGAAGAGGGTGTCGTGACAGATTCAGGTTTCAAAATATTGAGCAGGTATCCCTGTGATGAATTGATTTCCTGCCCGGTCAGCCATCATGGACTGCCGTAGTGCACATCTTCTTCTCATACGTGCCGTTCGATCTTGTCCACGTGTTCTTCTGTCAAAGGAAGTTCTACTCGTGACATGAAATCGGAGAACATTCGTAGGCAATCTAGTGGGACGTAGCGTTCGGTCGAGGCGTCCATGATAACCCGATACCCCTGCGAAACGGAGGCAGTCGATCTCAGAAGAGCAAGAAGATGTTTCTTCAATGCATCGACTCCCATGAAATGATACTCGTAGTTTATGATTCCCACCAATTCAATGCCTCATGAACCTAGATTCTGATACTGGCCGAACTCTCGGGCCGCATCGTAAGCGGCGAGAAAGTTCTCAACCTTCGTGTCTAGTGGCACTTGCATTGAGGGCGAGACGATCAGTCCTCCGCCCTGCCCACATGTCCGAATTCGCGCCTTGACTTCTCTGGGTGTTCTGCGCAGCCGCCTTGGAAATCGGTCTGTTACCGCGTGCCAGAGCCACAGTTCAAGAAGAGCCCCGACCCTACCTCGGAAGCGATTCTTGACTCTTGGCGATCTCTTCGGGACGTATGTTGTCCACCTGGCCATAGAAATAGATGATCTCCAACAGGCCGTCGACACCAAACTCGAACACATGCCACTCAAGCTCTGGAAAATGTAGAGTGATTCCGGGCTCAAGCGGCACGGGTGATCCGAGCCGATCAGAGCCGGAGCCATAACGCACCCACGCGTTATGAGCGCTAAGAACGTGCACGATCTCCTCAGCGTGATGGTGTGGCTCCATAGGTCCAATCTCTTCAGAATAACGGGCAAATCCCATAGTCATTCTCATGCTATTTGACAAGGCGTCCTTGCCAACGGCTTTCTGAATGATCCTTCCGGGTAGCGGCTCCAGACGCAAGTTCTCACGCTTTATGATCCGAAAGTCTTGCCACCCCTATGTGTGCTAGCATCTTTCAACTAATAAGCAGACTGATTCGTTCTTCCACTAATTGCATCGAAGCGAACGAAAGAAAGTTGCCATGTTGACCTACATGCGTGCCTGTCTCCAAAGGCTCTATCACTGCGTGCTTGCTAGCCCGTATCAAGAACGTACAAACGCAGTCGCGACTATTGCATGATCTTCCTGGCGGCTTTCGCTATCGTCTCACTTGTAGGCACGCATGTCTTTAGAAGAGGTGGGCTGAAAGGAGCCGGCATGTCTGGACATGCAACTCGTTCTATGCCCTCAAGATAATCCATGGCCCTCTCGGCAATCCGGGCCACAATTTCAGCCCCCACGCCGCATGTCCTGCAGCTGTCTTCCGCTGTAATCAGGCGTCCTGTCTTTTTTGCAGACGATATGATCGTGTCGGTGTCGAGTGGAACGAGTGTCCTTGGGTCGATCACTTCAACGCTGATCCCCTCTGATGCCAGAGTATCAGCAGCAAGTAGAGCTTCTCGCACCATCCTTGAGATCGCGACAACAGTGACATCGTTTCCCTCGCGTTTAATATCTGCCTCCCCGAACTCGAGAAGGGCTTCATCGTCGGAAACTTCGCCTTTGCTGCTGTATAGCGCGTTGGCCTCGACAAAAAGCACGGGATTGCTCCCGCGAATCGCTGTTTTGAGCAACCCTTTAGCGTCAGCAGGGGTTGACGGCGTGGCCAGCAATATTCCAGGTGTATTCATATACAGAGAGGGAAAGAATTGAGAATGCTGTGCTCCTGTGTTTCTTCCAAAACTGTACTGCGTCCTAATGACCGCAGGCGCCTTCAATTTCCCTCCTGTCATGAAATGCATTTTCGGCAAGTTGTTGATGAGTTGGTCGCTACATTCGTGCAGAAAATCCATATACATGATTTCCGCGACAGGGTGGTAACCCATGATGGCGGCCCCAATCGCAGCGCCAACTATCGCGTTCTCTGAAATGGGAGTGTCTCTAACCCGTTCGGGCCCGAACTCTTCAAACAAGCCTTCAGTGACCTTGAAAGCTCCTCCGAATCTCCCGATATCCTCCCCGATGAGGAATACCTTTTCGTCTCGGCGCATCTCCTCAGCCAATGCCTCACGGATCCCTTGAGCGTATGAAATCGTCCTCAACTGCACGAGCACCTCCTTACGCCCACAAAGACTTCGCCAAGAGACTCTCAGGCGGGTATGGTCTCTCCTCAGCGAACTTGACGGCTTCCTTGAGCTTCTCTTTGGCCATGCTACGAATAGCTTCAAGCTCTTCGACTGTGGCTAGCTTCTCAGCTAATAGTTTCTTTTCCAACGCTTGAATCGGATCACGATCCATCCACTTGGCGATTTCTTCACGCGTTCTATACGACAAGCCCGTGTCGTAGATTCCATGGCCTCTGTAGCGGTACGTCTCACACTCCAGAAGGGTCGGTCCCTCTAGTTTCTTTGCCCTAGAAACAGCTTCCGAGGCGGCTGCATAGACATCCAATACATTCATACCGTCCACAAATCGACCAGGGATTCCATAGGCTTGACTCCTTTGGGCGATTCGTGCTAGAGTCGAGCTGGACACTGGAGCCGAAACGGCATACTGATTATTCTCACATACGAAGACTACTGGCAGTTTCCATATAGCTGCGAGGTTCACGGCTTCATGGAATGCTCCTGTATTAGTCGCGCCGTCTCCGAAGAAGCAGACTACGCATTTCGTCTTCTTGTCCATTTTCAGTGCCAGCGCGATCCCCACGGAGAGTGGTATGCCGCCGCCGACAATTGCCGTGGAGAACATAAGGCCGCATTGCAGATAGGTACTGTGCATGGACCCACCTAGGCCCGAGCAAGTTCCACTGTCCTTGCCCATCAGTTCGCTCAGTATTGCCTCTTCCGGCACACCTTTCGCGATACTATGTCCGTGTCCTCTGTGGTTACTGACAACGAGGTCATCCTTTTCCAAGGCAGCACAGACACCTGCAGCTACAGCTTCTTGCCCCACATATGGATGTGCAAGCCCCGGAATTAGACCGGCCCTGTAGAGTTCCCCAACCTCCTCTTCCAAAATCCTCTGTCTTATCATGCTTTGATACATAGACAGAAGAATGCTTTTCGAAACGACTCCATCCAATTTTGCTCGCAGCATGAATATTCGACCCGTATCTAAGTTTTTAGGCAGTGATGGCTCTGACCTTACGAAAGATAGACTATAGAGAGCATGGCTACCGCATACGTCCCAAAAGACTGCGGAACCGACCGAGCGTCATGCGCCCCGAGATCGGGATCGATGAGGTTCATTATAGACTAGGAGTCGTTAGCAAGCGCAAACTCGTGGCAATACTAGAGACTCCTTGTCACTCTTTGATTGTCTCTGCAAGTTCCCTTCGAACAGAGAAAAGAGAATGAACAACGTCAGTCAACTATCCTGTTATCAAACACATGCGAGAGCATCATCGCCTCGGCGTGAATCTCTTTTTCCTGACTCCGTGTACTGCTGCTCCGCATTCTTCTCATGTTCATGCATTCCTTTGAGATCACAAGCCAAGGCAAGCCGTTCTGGAAATCGCAAAGGCTTCGGTCTCCAAAGTCTTAAGTGCGCGATCTAGGCGTTTCTGGAGAGAACTACAATGATGCGGACCGCTGTTTACGTTCTGGAACACTTGCGCGCAGAAGGCGTTAGGCAGGTTTTTGGTGTTCCTGGCGGTGCGATCGACGACTTCATCGAGGCGTTCTATGACGTCCCTGATGTGAAGTTCATACTTACCAAACACGAGCAAGGAGCGAGCTTCATGGCGACAGGATACGCCATGGCAAGCGGCATTCCAGGTGTCTGTCTAAGCACGACGGGTCCAGGCGCGATGAACCTGGCATCTGGCCTGACCGCCGCGTATAGAAACTCTCAACCAGTGCTGGCGATGACGGGAGAAGTCCCCACAAAGGCGTGGGGAAAAGGAGCGGTTCAAGAATCAACGGGACGTCGAACAGGGGCGATGGAGCAATATCTGGTGTTCAAGGGTATCACGAAGTATACGAGCATCTTGCATCGGGCGGACTTGATAGGCGACTGCCTTAGAAGAGCTTTCAGGATAATGCTGACGGGTCGCCCTGGGCCTGTTCACTTGGCTATTCCTGCGGATCTCCAGGCAGCCGAGATAGAGGCTGAGATTCCCAAGAACCCTTCGAGTTTCAGACCAACTGAAAAGACTGGGGGAACGTCGAGCCAGCTAGAGAAGGCCGCGAAGCTCCTGGTTGGCGCGAAGAAACCCAGTATATTGGTCGGAGGAGGAGCATTATTCTCCAACGCCGCACCGGAACTAATGGAGTTAGCTGTACTGCTCAATGCTCCTGTCGCAACTACCCTGATGGGCAAAGGGATGATCCCGGAGAACCATCCTCTTTCCCTAGGAGTGATAGGGTCCTTTGGGCACGAGGTAGCCAAGACTTTTCTGTGGAAGAACAGAACGGATATCGTCCTCATAGTGGGTTGTAGCCTAACGACGGTAACGACCTTTGGATGGTCACCTGAATTCGGCGGAGAGAAGATAATTCAAGTCGACATCGACCCTGAGGAGATTGGGAAGAACTACCCAGTTGAGATGGGAATTGTAGGTGATGCAAAACAAGTGTTGGGCGGCATGTGCGAGGCCGTCAAGGCCATCACGAGTGGCAAAGTCATCGAAAGACCCGAGCGAGTGGAAGAACTACGGAAGGCCAAAGAGGAAACCAAGTACTACGATGAACCTGAAATGCATTCCAATGCTGTTCCCATGAAGCCTCAGAGGGCTATCAAGGAGATCAGAGACGCTCTGGAGAAAGATGCCATTGTTCTGGCCGATTGCGGGAACAATCTAGCGTGGACTGAGCACTTCCTCCCCACATACCTACCCAAAACCTTCCTTGCTGACGGCGGCCACACTCACATGGGCGCCAGTCTCCCGATGGCCATCGGGGTGAAACTTGCGAAGCCCGACAGGAAAGTGCTTGACATCATAGGGGATGGAAGCTTCATGATGACGGGTAAGGAAATTGCTACCGCGGTGAACCAGGGCATCCCGATAGTATGCTGCATATTGGAGGACCACAAACTGGGCGCGATAAGAGACAGACAGGTGTTGGTGTACAACAACAAGATCGTGGCTACGGATCTACAGAATCCTGACTTCGTTAAGTTCGCTGAATCACTCGGCGCCTATGGTGAAAGGGTTGAAAACCCACGCGACATAAAGTCGTCGATAAAGAGAGCATTCGAATCGGGAAAGCCAAGCATAATAGACATTGTGATCGATCCGAAGGAAATCCATCCAGGCATGATAGTACTCGCATCATTGCTCAAGTAGGCAATGAATTAAGTTAAGGAAATGATGCCATCGAGCAAATCGGAACAGGTGTTCAAGAGGGCGAGTATGGTACTGGCGCGAGACGTGCACAGCAACAGCCTCTGGGAATGCAGCCTCACACTCGTAGACGCGAGATAGCTCGTCATAATCCTAGATGACACAGCGGTTTCGTAACCGCATCCGAAATCCATGGTTCCGAACGACATCGAACATGCGAGATTCCAGGTTCGCCCGAAATTCGTCGAATACCACAACTTCGAACGCCCAATCACGACGTTGAGGTATTCGACGCGAACAGCGGTCCACCTCAATCAATGAGTTTGCAAAAAGTTCGTGGACTAGCGAAATGGCACTGTGATGTCCCACAAGTCTTATTAGCTGAGCTCGGGCTCTCTGAAGTTACAAGGGAAATTCCTTATGTCTAAACCGGACGAAAAGAAAGTTGAAGAAAAGAACATCTCTAGACGCAACTACCTAAAGTACGCCGGTGCTGGAGTAGTCGTTGTCGCGGTAGCCGGAGCAGGAGCTTACTATGCAACGCAACCTGCGCCGACCCCGATTCAAACTCAGACGCAGACCGCCACGCAGGTTGTTACTTCCGTCGTAACGGCCTCGCCGACTCAATCGCCTACTGGAATCAATGCCATCGCTAATGTCGCACTGAATGCAGCTGGACAGAATTATAGCGGGACTAGCATTAAGATTCTCGGAGAGGCACCGTTTTGGCAATCCTTGATTGGAAAGGTTTCGCCATTCTGGACGTCATCGACAGGCGTGCCGGTGGCGGTAGATGGAGTGGCAACTTTTGCGATGCGCGACAAAGCATTGACAGAGATAACCGCTCACAGTGGCTACTACGATATCATAGGCTCTTGGTACGCTAACATCTATGACTTCATAGCTGCAGGCGGGCTTGAACCGCTTGAGCCGTACATACAGAAGTACTACCCCAACCTGTTTACCGATGGACCACCTTACGGCTTTACCCCAATGCAGCTCAACAGATACCCGGGAGTGAATGCTAAGACGTACAATGGTCACATCTACGCGATTGTGAGTGACGGAGACCCGTGGATCATGTACTACAGGAAAGATTTGTACACCGATCCTGCCGAGATGGCCGCCTTCAACTCCAAGTATGGCTATGCATTGGCCGCGCCGCAGACCTTTGATCAGTGGAGGGACCAACTAGAGTTCTGGAGAAGAAAATCTGGTGACAAGCTCGCTGGAAAGACCCTCACAAAGGACTTCTACGGCGGAGCCTACATGGAGGGAAGATACTTCGCTAACATGACGTACCTGACCTTCTTCTTCGGATACGGAGGAGTACCATTTGACCCGGACACAATGACCCCATTAATCAACCAGCAGGAAGGTCTGAAGGCATTGAACAAGATGATTGAACTCAACAAATTCCTGCCTGCCGATGTCTCGACGTACGACTACACAGCAGCTAACAACCTCTTCGCTGGTGGCCAAGCAGCCAGTTTCATATCTTGGGGGATAAGCGGCAAAGCGCTGAATTCACCTGCAGTCGCCTCTCCAGAGGTGTATGGGAACATAGGCTACTCGCTCCTTCCTGGTGCGAAACAGGGAGATTACACGATCAGAAATGTGCAAGGTTTTACTCAAACCCCGGGTGTAAATCAAAGAGCTAGGGGTCCAATTCACCCCGCAGTAATGACGATGTCCTCAGACTCAAAGAACAAGGACTTGGCATTCCTCTTCATGTTATGGGTACTGAGTCCGTCCATAAGCATGTCAGCGGTCTTCGATCCTTCGGGAAGTTGGGATCCGTACAGGTACTGTCATTTTGACGCGAATCTTGCTTCGGCAGCACTCAAGGAAGGAGGGAACCTCTTCGACCCCGCGGCCTACAAAAAGTATCTAGAAGTCCAGTGGGCTTCTCAGGGAACAGTATCTCCGGATATCGCGCTACAGCAGGGTGCTGTCTATCAAGACAAGCTAGATATTCAAATAGGCGCTGCAATCTCGGGAACCACAGATGCGCAAACGGCCTTGAATAACGTAGCAAAAGATTGGGAGACGATAACCAACACTGTAGGAAGGGACACGCAGAAGTCTCTATACCAAGTCCTGTACCCACTATACGTCTCACCGGTACCCGACGAATATAGGGTCGTCTATCCATTCTAGGCTATCAGCAATACCACTATGTGAGAGCTAACGAGCCCCGCAAGGGGTGATCAGTTGCAGGGAGACAAACGAACAAGTTACCTGTTTGTACTCCCTGCTATCCTTGTTTTATTGGTTCTTACAACTTTTCCAATTGTGTATACGTTCTATCTCAGCTTCTTCAAGGTGATTCCATCATCTTTCGCGCAGAAGAGTTTTCCGTTTGCGGGTCTGCAGAACTATATCACTGTTTTGAGCGACATTGATTTTTGGCAGTCTATCCTCCATACCCTATATATGGTGTTTTTCGCAGTCACGATAGAGTGCGGAATAGGATTGGGTCTTGCACTTGTATTCACGAGGGAGTTCAGGGTTAAGAAATGGGTTATCCCAATTCTCATAATCCCCACATTGATAGTCCCCATCGCCGCCGGGTATACGTTCAAGTTGTTTTTCACGTTGAATTATGGCATCCTTTCTTATTTGAGCAATGTATTGACGGGACAGACCATTCCTTGGTTAATGAACGGATCCTATGCCACGTGGGCCATAATCATCACAGATGTTTGGGAATGGTCCCCATTCATGTTCATGATGCTCCTAGCCGGTACGACCGGCATACCTAACGAAATAGTTGAAGCGGCACAGTTGGACGGAGCGGGTTCAAGAATGATGTTTACAAACGTAATTCTCCCAATGCTTAGACCGGTCATTTTGGTGGCTCTGCTCGTTAGGTCGATAGATGCGTCTAAGCTGTTTGATATCATCTACATGCTCACGGGAGGGGGCCCCGGTAACTCGACCTTGACCTTGACCTTCTACATCTTCAACCAAAACTTCGTCTACTTCAACCAGGGATACGGTGCAGCAGCCTCTCTTGTGATGTTGATAGTCATAATGCTAGCAACCAACGTCTTCATCCGTGCTGGAGCTTGGTTCCCAGGAAAGAGGTCTGCGCGGTGAGCGCAAGGTGAATGCGCGCCGAACTTCCGTAGTGCTGTACGTCGTTGTTGTCGTTGTACTGGTTTGGACACTCTTTCCAATATTCTGGCTGGCTTCAACCAGCTTTAAGCCGTATTACGAGGTGTACCATCAACCCCCGCTTTTGGCGCCGGAACATCCTACTCTTGATAACTGGAACTGGATTTTCTTTGGAGGCAGCTCTTATGCGAATCTTGGTAACCAGACGCTTCAGCACGTGATTCCGGTGAACCTTATCATCACTGGTCAGGGCGCGTTCCTGAATTCTCTCGTTGTGAATACTCTCGCGACACTGCTTGCCCTGCTAGTTGGGATACCAGCGGCTTACAGTCTCACAAGGTTCGGGACCGGAGGCAAAAACTTGGGGTATTGGATACTTTCAATTCGATTCTTGCCTTCGATTACAATCGTCTTCTCCCTATTTCTTTTCTTCAATTCTCTTAATCTACTCGACACACACGCTGCGCTGATTTGGGCGTACGCAGGGATCAACCTTCCGTTCGTAATATGGAGTCTTGCAGCCTTCTTTGAGGAGATACCTTCCGCAATCGACGATGCGGCTTGTGTGGATGGAGCGGGAAGAGCACAGATTCTCTTTAGATTTGTTCTTCCGTTGGCCGGTCCTGCTGTAGCCGCAACCGCGATTTTCACCTTCGTCCTAGGCTGGAACGAGCTCTTGATTGCGCTTATTCTGACTAGGAACGTGGCAGTTACACTTCCAGTCGCACTCACTGCTTGGAACACGGCAACGGTTGGTATGCTTTATGGCCCGCTCTCAGCGATGGGCCTGCTGGCGGTACTCCCAGGGGTGATTCTCGCTTTCTACTTGCAGCGTTACATAGTCAGAGGACTCACGATGGGCGCGGTCAAGGGCTAATAACGTGCATATTGATGTTTCAATTGTCGGAGTATTTCTTGCACATGCCGACGCACATGCTTTCAAGGCGAGATAAATCCAAATCGACATACCCGTTATAGACAGACAGGATATCACCTAGATCGTTCGCGAGGTTAACGGGATCGAGCATCGAGCAGTTGAGCTGAGCTAGTTGAAGCTTGATCGCATGTCCGTAAGTTTGCACGTCAGCAGCTGAATTGAGCTCTGCGCAGGTAGAGCTAGACAAAACTAGTGCCTCCCGTGACGCCAAAAGATTCTCCAGTAATATATGATGCCTCATCGCTAAGCAGAAAGGCCACCATCGACGCTATCTCCTCGGGTTTTGCAAACCTACGACCTAGGGGCACCATACTTGCCAAGCTGTTCCGAACCTCCTCTTCGGTCTTGTTGAACATCCTCGCTCTCTCTTTGATATTCTGTGCCATCATGGGAGTCTCCACCATCCCTGGGATGACGCAATTCACCCTTATGCCGTGCGGGGCGAAGGCTAGTGAAGCTGAGGTTGCGAGATTCACGACCGCAGCTTTTGCCGCCGCATAGTGGGCAGTAAGGGGCCTGTATCCGCGAGCTGCCATGGAAGCGATCGTCACGATGGAACCCTTAGTTCCAGTCTCAATCATAGTCTTTCCCACTTGCTGTACACAAATGAAGGTGCCGTAGTAATTTACCTCAGTGATTTTCCTAATATCTTCAATCCTTACGTCAAGAAAGTCCCTTATCTGATCGATGGCTGCGCAAGTGACGAGTCCGTCAATTGTTGGATGCGTCTTCAGGAAAGCGTGTAATCCTTCTTGGACAGAGTCCACGTCAGCTACGTTAACCTTAGACCAAGAAGCTGGTGAATCAACAGGAGGCTTTTGTAGATCGAAGACCTCCACGTTACACGACTCCGCCGTCAGGCGGTTACACACAGCTAGACCAACGCCCGAAGAACCGCCTGTGACGATGATGCTCTTTGCTTTAAGACTCTTCAAATGGAATCAGACTCCTAGTAACAGCCCCTGACACAAAGAGGGATATAGCTCTGCGCTTAGCTCAGCAGCACGTGCAGTGGGGGCGGAGGAATGATATCGACTGCAACGACGTGCCATCCTGTCTCGATGAACGACGCACTGTTGCTGTTCGATCCCTCCGGCTGCCTCAGTGATGATTGCAACCTTGTCTTTTAGGGCAAAATATCTTTCAGCATCTGTCATTCTTCATCACAGCATGAGTATCGCTGATCGCTCGGCGCTGCCTTACATAGCCAGGGATGAGTCGGCCCTACAAGCATTCTAGGTCGAGGCGAACTGTAGACAGTGAGGAGAGCTCTATAATTTCGCTCATTGGTGAAGAGATGAAATTCGAACGGTAGGAAACTGGGTTGCTGACAGCTTCAAAGAAAGTGGTTTCATCTAAAACTCTCCTTCTTACGCTCTTAATTGATGCAAGCGGTACTCCATCGAGCACAATCTTAACTGGCTCGAACGTCAAGTTAGATATTAGAATGTTCATCCTGCCTCCGTTCCTGAAGGCGATTGCCTCCGCATTCGATGGCTCATCCGAGCAGGAGAGCAAGAGTTCACTCTCCTTCAATTCTCCCAAATCTGCCAAGACGTGATACAACGGATAGACATATCCAGGCACTGATGGAAATCTTGGATCGCTTGGCATAGACTTTGCAAGCATAACACCGTCATATCCTGTAGTCTCAAAATAGGTAATTGCATCAGCCCCGGAACACAGAAGAGATTTTAGACTGGCAAGGACCCAGCACGCACCCCAAAGTGACGCCTGTCTAGTGTCAACCTCTGGCGGCAGTCCGCCCTTTGTCGCGGGGCCACCGGGGAACGGCCCTCTCGGGTTGGATATTGTGACGGGGCTTAGAAAGATCTTCTTTCTGTAGAATGACCTTGCTGTCTTCACAGTCTCCCTTTGCCCAGCCGTGTTTTCCATAAGTGAGAGAGAATCGCATGCGTGAACCTGAGGGCTGATTGGATATACAATGCCATCGAACTCATCAGGTCCTGGTCTGTCTCGGTTTATTACCATGAAGTCAGAGCCGCTGGCCACATCGGTCTCTGAAGAGAGGCTTCGAACATGCTTCTCAACTTCTTGGACGGTTGAGCTTGTTATCCGGACAGCGGAATCCTTGTATGCGACGTCTTCGAAGACGAACACTCTCGCAGGTGACGTCTTCGTCTCTCTTAGCGCATGAAATAGTTGCTGGAGTTCGCTATGGTACTCCCTAGGAAGAAAGAGAGCAAGCTCCATTCTTGCCCCAAGCCAGTTGCTGACTTCTTTGCCATTCTTCAGATGCGTTGGCCAATTCGCGTCTCCAAGGTGAACATCACACCTTATGTGGGAAGGACGTAGCATCTTGAGTAGCACCTTCTCGTCATCCGTAAGCCTGCCGTCCTGAAGTGTCGAGCGAATTCCCACTTCAGGAATCCGACGGCCGATTGCTGGGCCGATGAATATGCGCACCGGGGTTTTGTCAGATTTCATTACCTGTTGCGTGCGAACCTTGACAGTGACTCTTTGATAGACCTGCTGTCCAGCCTTTATCGTGAGTGGGTACGGAACTGAAAAAGGCGTTCCGTAAGTCTTGAAGTTGGCGTCTGTCCAGTTCCTCTGGTCCTGCATTTCGAAGACGTCCCCATCGAATTCAAAGATTGCACTGAAATCTTCAAAATCCACACTCAGCCAATCAAATTCCGGGAACAGAGCACTTAGACGTCCTTGCTCAACTCTCTGTCGCTCTATTTGTACGGGCAGGAAGCCCGAGATCTCACCAGACTTGGTTCTTGCACGATAGTGTCTGCCAACATAGGTACCAAGGGGGTGATGAATGTTCAAGCCAATTTTGTTGCAGACGATGTCACGATTTGCCCGCCCCACCATCTGATACGAGATGGTGCCGTCAGGATCTCCGACGATTGTGCCCTGCCAAGTGAAATCAATTGATTGATATTGATGAGATGCCTGAAAGGTGACTTCGAAACTGTTTTCGTTGATTCTGTGCTTGAAATTGGTGTACGAAGCAGGTATTGTATTCCACTGCGTGTCACGGACCGCCATGTATACTCTCTGTACCAGTTCCGTCTTCCCCAGTCTCACATACCTTAGGTCGGGGCCAACTATGCTGGCGCTCAGTAACCCAGCATGCACATTGAAAGGATTCTCAACCGGCTCCTCCGAGCCGTGCAGGAGCTGCCAACGGGACAGGGTCAATCTCATACCCAGAATCCGTATTTGTTGTACTGCTTATCTATAACTCTCTCGATGTGGACGATGCGGAACGCGTCAGCAAGAATCGGGCCAGAATCAGAGTAGGCTTACCTAACTGGGACAAACTTTTGGAAAAGGAACACGTCAGATTCCGAACGATTTACCGGCATGACGAGATGGCACAAATTGAGAGTACAAACACGCTTGATCGATGTTGGCGACCTAATCAAACTCGTAAACCTAGCAATACTAAGCGGCAGGATCAAGAATGCAAAACCTGTTTCGATGCTAATCATCGGCGACACCGAGACAGGTAAGACACAAATTCTCGAAGTGTTCATGAACCTGAAGCCTGTAATTTGGGCGAACGATCTGTCAGCCCACGTCATAGTTGACGAAGTTGCCCCACAGGTCGAGAAGGGCAAGACGCATGTTCTGATACGGAGTCCTTGCTTAGAGAGGCTAAGATCGCAAGGTTCTGCACCCTGAACAAGGACGGAACTATACACGCAGCTCCGGTCTGGTACAAGTACGAGAATGGACAAATCATCCTGGCAACACCGGTCGGTAGCCGCAAGGCGAGAAACATTAGACACAACAGGAACGTCACTGTCCTAATCGATATTTCCGAAGGAGGAGTACAGCCCCGATGCGCCCTAATCTACGGGAAGGCGGAGATGCAACCATGGACCGAAGACAGATTCGGCGAAGGTGTTTCCCTTCTCGAAAAATACATGCCAAGAGACAGTGCTGAGCCCTACGCCAGAGGCCTGTTCAAGCTAACGAGATGGAACATAGTGACGGTCAGACCTGAACGCATCGCCTCATTCGATTACAACAAAGACGAAGCATATCGGAATGCCACATCTAGTATGACCACTTAGCGGTGGCTCCTTCAGAGTAATTGAACCGTCGTCGTTAGGTATTTTGTGTGGTGGTGAGTAGCTTGGTGCGCACACACACCAAAATCAATCCATGAAACGGCGGAAATGATCGACGGAGACGAACGGCGATCGATTGCTGCCTCCAGAAAGGAGAATCATAACGGCGCCCGAGAGCGAGAGACCATAACGTCGGGTTACGTAGCGCTCCGTCAAAATATATAAGCAAATAACGTCGTAACGTTATGTAACGTCGCCGACATAAAATAAGCGGGGCCTAGTGTACCTGTCGACGCGAATTGTCTATGGGAAGCCCCTATGGCTCGCCCCTCGTGTAGAACACTGAATTTCGGCATTACGTCGGGAAAATAGCAGAATAATAACGGAGCCGACCAAAACTTAAGGGATGACTCCCCTATTGGTGTTGATTACAATGGCTCGACCGCCTCTATTCGTATCCGAAGAGGACCGCCTAGAGGTTCGCAACAATCTACCACACAAATCAAACCACGAACGACGACAGGCGGCGGTTCAAATTCAGTCGCCCGCACCAGCTGACCCACACACACAAATTCAAACTACGACGCCAACCAGCAAGCG